>Ga0209033_1002278_pt1 | contig 10695 bp, 7 predicted proteins | sample LauGreFa1BDMLBDN_2_FD_188218 | JGI IMG/M metagenome (GOLD analysis project Ga0209033, IMG submission 188218) | Freshwater lake microbial communities from Lake Michigan, USA - Fa13.BD.MLB.DN (SPAdes) (version 2) | ecosystem: Environmental > Aquatic > Freshwater > Lake | place: Lake Michigan, USA...
CTTCCTCAAAGCCTGCTTGCGTCAGGCCACCGACCACACCCCCGTTTGGCTGATGCGCCAAGCCGGTCGCTATTTGCCCGAGTACTGCGCCACCCGCGCCAAGGCCGGCAGCTTCATGGGCTTGGCCACCAATGTGGACTACGCCACCGAGGTCACCCTGCAGCCGCTGGACCGCTACCCGCTGGACGCGTCGATTTTGTTCTCCGACATCCTGACCGTGCCCGACGCCATGGGTTTGGGCCTGTCATTCGCCCAAGGCGAAGGCCCCAAATTTGCGAAAGTGGTGCGCGACGAAGCCGCCGTGGCCGAATTGGCCGTGCCCGATATGCACAAGCTGCAATACGTGTTTGACGCGGTCACCAGCATCCGCAAAGCCTTGAACGGCCGCGTGCCGCTGATTGGTTTTTCGGGCAGCCCCTGGACGCTGGCTTGCTATATGGTGGAAGGCGGCGGCTCGGACGACTACCGTTTGGTGAAAAGCCTGATGTACAGCCGCCCCGACCTGATGCACCGCATTTTGGCGATCAACGCCGACGCCGTGGCCCTCTATTTGAATACCCAAATCGAAGCTGGTGCCCAAGCGGTGATGGTGTTTGACAGCTGGGGCGGCGTGCTGGCCGATGGTGCCTTCCAAGAATTCAGCCTGGCCTATACCCGCCGCGTGTTGGCGCAACTCAAGCGCAGCCATGACGGCGCGGTGATTCCACGCTTGGTTTTCACCAAAGGCGGCGGTTTGTGGCTGCCCGAGATGAAAGACCTGGACTGTGAGGTGCTGGGCTTGGACTGGACCATGAACCTGGGCACTGCGCGGCGTTTGGTGGGCGGTGATGTCGGCGGCCCTGGCAAAGCGCTGCAAGGCAATATCGACCCGAACATCCTGTTTGCGCCGCCCGCGCAAATCGCCACCGAGGTCCATCGCGTGTTGGACAGCTTTGGCAAGCCCCACACCGACACCACCACCACCGGCCCCACGCACATTTTCAACCTCGGTCATGGCATCAGCCAGTTCACCCCACCCGAGCATGTCAGCGCCTTGGTGGATGCGGTGCACAGCCACTCACGGTTTTTGCGGAAAAAATGATGTTTTGGGTCACTTTTACGAACAAAGTTTCGTCGGGAGACTTGACTTATGCACAAAATTTGTGTTGCGGTGCAGTAAGCCCGTGTTTGGAGACCGCTCTTTTTTTCGCCCCTTGAAATTCCCCTAAGTCATTGATTCATATAGCGCTGAAGAACTGCCTGAAAATCGGGCATTCTGTTCAAAGCCTTGCCAGACAAGGGTTTGAGCGGCTGAAATGCAAGATATCAACAAAGTTATCCACAGAATCTTGGGGTTAGTTCAAAGCGCTTGCAAATCAAGCACTTAAACCCGATTTCATGTCCATCGCTTGACCATCCGCACACAAACCCATCGCCATGCCCGTCCACCTGTCCGTTTTGGTCCAAACCCCAGCGCACAGCGACATTGGCGGGCCTTTGACCTATTTGAGTGAGGAGGCACTTGCGCTTGGGACCTTGGTTCGCGTCCCACTGGGCCAACGCGAACTGCTGGGTATCGTGTGGCCACCGCCGCCCGATACAGCAGAGCAGACCAATCCCGGCAAACCTGTTCGCTTGCGCAACATTGCAGGTGTCTTGGCAGGTTTACAGCCCCTCAAGCCAAGTTGGCAAACCTTGGTTCGCTTCACCGCCAGCTACTACCAGCGCAGCGAAGGCGAAGTCGCTTTGGCCGCCCTGCCGCCTTCTTTGCGCGAGCTCAGCCCGGTGCAGTTGACGCGCCGCCTTCAGCGTCAAAGCGGCAGCGCAAAAGGAAAAGTCCAAGGCATCGACCCATCGATTTCTGATGTGTCATCACAAACAGGCTTGGCCGCCGCACCCCAAGGCCTGGCACTGACCACAGAACAAGAAGCCGTATTGGGACAAATTGAAAATCAAAAAGGCCCATTTTTGTTGTTTGGCAGCACCGGCAGTGGCAAAACCGAGGTGTATTTGCAAGCGGTTCAACGCTTATTACAGGCTGAGCCCATGGCACAAGCCTTGGTGATGGTGCCCGAAATCAACCTCACGCCCCAGTTGGAGCAACGCTTTCGCCAGCGATTTGAACCTTGGTTGGGGCAGGGTTGCGTGGTCGCGATGCACAGCGCCATGACGCCAGCCCAGCGACTGGCCAGTTGGTTGGCGGCCCACAGCGGTCAAGCGCGCATGGTGCTGGGCACCCGCATGGCGGTGCTGGCTTCATTGCCCCATTTGCGCCTGATTGTGGTCGATGAAGAACACGACCCCAGTTACAAGCAACAAGAGGGGGCGCGCTACTCGGCGCGCGATTTGGCCATTTACCGCGGCCAACTCGAGGGCGCCAAAGTGCTGCTGGGTTCGGCCACGCCTTCACTGGAGAGTTGGCACCACAGCCGACCCGCCAGCGAGGACAAGCCAGCGGGGCGCTATGTGCGGCTGCACATGCCCGCGCGGGTGGGGGAGAGTGCATTGCCCTGGGTGCGGAGGGTGGACATGAACCGCCAGCCTCGACGGACCATTTTTTCGGCGGTGTTGCTGGACGCCATGCGCGAGCGCATCGCCATGGGTCAACAAGTGTTGGTGCTGCTCAATCGCCGTGGCTATGCACCGGTACTGCACTGCCCTTCGTGCCACTGGAAGAGCCAATGCCCGCACTGCAGTGCATTTCAGGTGTTTCACAAACTGGATCGCAGTTTGCGGTGTCACCACTGCAGCTTTGCCCAAGCGGTGCCGCGTGCCTGCCCCGAATGTGGCGATACCGATGTGCGGGCCATGGGTCGCGGCACAGAACAGTTGGAGGAGCTTTTGGCCGCTCAGCTGGAAGGGGTGGTTCGGCCCGGCGGTGGGGCAGCGCGCATTGCCCGCATCGATGCCGACTCGACCCGTGCCAAAGGGACCTTGGAGGCACAGTTGGCACAAGTGCATGCGGGTGAGGTCGATGTGCTGGTGGGCACGCAAATGATTGCCAAAGGCCATGACTTTCGCCGCGTCAGCCTGGTCGCGGCCATTGACACCGATGGCGCTTTGTTCTCCAGCGACTTTCGCGCCCCTGAGCGCTTGTTCAGCCTGCTGATGCAAGCCGCTGGCCGCGCTGGCCGAGATGCCCAATGGTCAAGTCAAGAAGGCCACGCTTGCGAAATGTGGGTTCAAACCTTCTTTCCACAACACCCCTTGTTTGACGCCTTGAAGCGCCACGACTACCCCCAATTTGCACAAGATCAACTGCAAGAGCGGGCCCAGGCCGGCATGCCACCGTTTAGCTTTCAGGCCTTGCTGCGCGCTGAGGCGCGGACACAAGAAGCGGCCCAAGCCTATTTAACCGCTGTGGCCCAATTGGCGGCGGATTTGCCAAGTGCCCATCAGCTCACCTTGTACCCACCGGTCCCTTTGGGCATTCAGCGCGTGGCCCAAATCGAGCGCGCCCAACTGTTGGTCGAAGGCACTTCTCGCACCGCCTTGCAAGCCTTTTTAACCGCATGGCAGCCCTTGCTCAGATCGGCTCGGCAACACCACCGCCAGGTGTTGCGCTGGGCCATCGACGTCGATCCTTTGGTGATTTAAAGCCTCACGGCTTGAGCAACACCACCGCGCCAGAAAAAGTCAAAAACGCCAAGGCGGTTGTGACCAAAATGATTTGAGCGATGCGTCCATTGTTGGCCCCCAAGCGTTCGGCCAGCATGGACACATTGCTGGCACTGGGCAAAGCGGCAACCAAAACGACCACCATCAAAGCAAAGGGGTCCAGGGCCACGCCCATTTGAATGGCACTGGTTCCCACCAGCAACACCAGCATGGGGTGCAGCACCAATTTGACGACGGCCACAGGCAAATAGTCGCGCATCAAAGTGACAGACTGCTGGCTCATGCGGGCGCGCGCATGTGAACGTGCGAGTACCGCACCAATGGTGAATAAAGCCACCGGGGACGCCGCGTCTGCCAACAGCCCCAAAGTTTTGTCAACCGCCTCGGGCAAATGCCACTCGTTGGCAGAAAACAATGCACCCAAACACACGGCCCAAGGCATGGGATTGGCCAATACCCCCTTGACCGCGTTGACCGCCGCATGGCGAAAACCGTGTTCACCTGCGCTGTCCAATCGGGACAAGGCGATGCACAAGGACGAAGTGAACAGCAAATCAGCAATGATGGACACGATGGCCGGGCCGGCAGAGCTCGGGCCCAGCAAGGCCACCAACAAAGGCACGCCCAAAAAACCGGTGTTGGGAAAGGCCGCGACCAGGGCTCCCAAGGATGCGTCGTTCCACCGAATGCGATCGTTCAAGCTGCAAGCCACGACAAAGGTGACCATGAGCAAACCACAAATCGCATAAGTGATGAACAAGGGCACATCCAACAACTGGGCAATGGGGGTGTTGGCGCCAAAGCGAAACAGCAAGCACGGCAGGGCGAAAAACAATACAAAGCTATTCAGGCCTGGTATGGCATCCATGCTCAGAAATTTGAGCTGCACCGCCACAAAACCAGCCAACACCAAAGCGAAGAAAGGAAGGGTGACCCACAAAACAGTTGCCATGGATGGCATTGTGCCCGGCTATGATCAAACGCTTTGCCCTCGCGTGTCATCTGCATGTCAACTGGCCTGAACAACGCCCAACTCGAAGCTGTCCACATTTTGCAAGGCCCTTGCTTGGTTTTGGCCGGTGCAGGTTCGGGCAAAACCCGCGTCATCACCCACAAACTGGCGCTGCTGATCCAGTCTGGGGTGGACCCCAGTGCGATTGCCGCCATCACCTTCACCAACAAAGCAGCGGCCGAAATGCGCGAGCGCGCAAAAATGCTCATTGGCAAAGCCGCACAAAAAGTCACTGTTTGTACTTTTCACGCTTTGGGGGTGCGGATATTGAGGCAGGACGGGGCCGCCTTGGGACTCAAGCCCCAGTTCAGCATCTTGGACAGCGATGATGTCACCAGTTTGCTCAAAGACGCCGGCGGCACCACCGATGCCGCGACTGCACGCCAATGGCAATGGGCCATCAGCCTGTGGAAAAACATGGGGCTCAATGCCGCAATGGCCGAAGCCCAAGCGCAAGATGACAATGAGCGCATCACCGCCCGGATCATGGCGCGCTACGAAGAGCGCCTGAGCGCTTACCAAAGCGTTGACTTTGACGATTTGATTGGTCTGCCGCTGAAGTTGCTGCAAAACCACCCTGACGTGCGCGACAAATGGCAAAACCAAATCAGCCATTGGTTGGTGGACGAATACCAAGACACCAACGCCACCCAATATGAATTGCTCAAATTGCTGGCCGGTGAGCGCCAGTGCCTGACCGCTGTGGGCGATGACGATCAGTCCATTTATGGCTGGCGCGGCGCCACACTGGACAACCTCAAGCGACTGCCCGATGACTTCCCCCGTTTGCGGGTGGTGAAGTTGGAACAAAACTACCGCTCCAGCCGCGCCATTTTGCGGGCTGCCAACAATGTGATTCGGCCCAACCCCAAACTCTTTCCCAAAACCTTGTTCAGCGAGTTGGGTGAAGGTGAACCTGTGCGGGTGGTCGACGCCGACAACGAAGAGCACGAAGCCGAGAGGGTGGTGGCGCGCATTCAGTCCCTGCGTGCGGCCGATGGCGCCAGCAGCACGGGCTCACCGCATGAGTGGCGCGATTTTTGTGTGATGTACCGCGCCAATCACCAATCGCGGGTTTTGGAAAAGGCTTTTCGAAAGGCCAGCATTCCCTACAAAGTTTCAGGCGGGCAAAGTTTTTTTGACCGGGCTGAAATCAGGGACCTGTGCGCTTGGTTGCGCCTGTGGGTCAACAACGACGACGACCCGGCTTTTGTGCGCGCCATCACCACGCCCAAGCGCGGCGTGGGGCACCAAACATTGCAACAACTGGGTACGTTTGCCAATCAATACAAGCTGAGCCTGTTTGAAGCCTTGTTCAGCCACAGCTTGGGCAGTGTCCTGAGCGCCAGGGCCGTGGCGTCACTGCATGAGTTTGGCCGCAGCATCAATGACTTGCAATACCGGGCCCGCCACACCGAAGGCGCTGAAGACGCTCAGCGCTTTTTGATGGACTGGCTCAAAGACATCGGTTACGAGCAACATCTGCATGACCAAGAAGACAGCGACAAAATGGCCGCTGCACGCTGGGGCCATGTGCTGGACTTTTGCGAATGGATGGCCCAGCGCTGTGGCGGCACGGTTGATGACGCGGCTGGGGTGAGCTTGGTGTCCGAGCGCAAAAACCTGCTGGAGGTGGCCCAAACCATTTCATTGCTGTCGACGCTGAACGAGCGCGAGAGCGACCAAAACGTGGTGACGCTGTCCACATTGCATGCCGCCAAAGGTTTGGAGTGGCCCCATGTGATGCTGGTGGGCGTCAACGAGGGCTTGTTGCCCTTCAGGCAAGACACGCCCGTGGTCGAGGGCGTGTTGACGGAATCACAAGCGATTCACCTGCAAGAAGAGCGCCGCTTGATGTATGTGGGCATCACCCGTGCGCAGCACACATTGGCCGTCAGTTGGGCGCGCAAACGCAAAAAGGGCCGCGACATGGTGGTGGGGTTGCCCAGTCGCTTCATCGCTGAAATGGGTTTGGATGACACCACGGTGAAAGAAGACCCCCGCGCCAAATTGCGTGCGCTGCGTGCCGAGTTTGCCGCCAAGGCATCATTACAAGCAGCACAGGACAGTTAAAGCCATGCTGCCCAACAGCCCTGAGCAGCGCCGCATGGGCATCGCTTTGGTGAGCTTCACCACTTTGATGTTTGCGTGTTTAGACGCGCTTGCCAAACACCTGGTGCAAGAAATGCCCGTGCTGCAAGTGGTGTGGCTTCGATTTGCCACCCACGTTCTGATCATGGCAGCGCTTTTATGGCCCCAACACGGTCGACTGCTGGTGACCGTTCAACGGCCAAAGCTGCATGCTTTGCGAGGCCTGATGATGTGCGCCATGACGGCACTGAACTTTTGGGCACTGCAGTATTTGCAGTTGGCCGAAACAGGCGCGATGCAATTTTCGGTGCCCATCATGATCGCGGTGTTCAGCGCTTGGTGGCTGGGTGAGCGGCTCGATCTGCGGCGCTGGATCGCCATTTTGGCTGGTTTTGCAGGGGTGCTGATCATCATCCGACCCGGCTCTCATGCATTTCACCCGGCCATTTTGCTGACCCTGCTGAATGCGATTTTGTACGCCAGCTTCAATTTGTTGACGCGCCACATGGCCAAAACCGAATCAGCCGAAGCGACCCAATGGTTAGCGGCAGCGGTCGCTGCGGTGGTGCTCACCCCATTTGGGATTTGGCAGTGGCAAACCCCACAGCACTGGACCACCTGGGGTTGGATTGCGCTGACTGGCCTGCTCGGCGGCTTGGGCCACTACTGTGTCACCCTGGCCCACCGCCGCGCATCGGCTGCGGTGCTGGGGCCCTTTTTATACCAGCAGATCATTTATATGTCAGCGCTGGGGTGGCTGGTATTTGGCAATGTGCCGGATTCGGCTGTTGTTTTGGGGGCTTGCGTGGTGGTGGGGAGTGGGCTGTATTTGTTGTGGCGTGAAGTCCGACATTAACTTGAGATGCACATTCAAGGTTGTCGGTGACATATCAAACACTTTTGTGCCACACGGTTCTATTCACGTAATCCGTATAACTTAGCACTATTCGCAATATTTTTTTTGATACGTTTATTGCCTCATAATCTTCTACTGAACTCATGACTCTTTTTTCATAATCGTGCTGTTCAATAATGACTTTAACTGCCTCAAGTACACGATCCTTTTTAAGTCCCGTCATGATCAAAGTGCCAACATCCATTCCCTCTGGCCTTTCATGCGTATTTCTGATTGTGATCGCTGGCAAGTTAAGCAGAGAAGCCTCTTCTGTGATGGTTCCACTGTCAGAAACCACGCACAATGCCTCCATTTGTAACTTTATATAGTCAAAAAATCCAAACGGCTTTAAAAACCTGACTCTGGTATCAATGGGCCCAATGCTCATGGCGTCCAATCTTTTTTGAGTTCGAGGATGGGTAGAAACGATCACAGGCACATCGTATGTATTAGCCAACTCTTTTAGAGTAACAATCAAATCATTCAAATTCTCAGTTGAATCAACATTTTCCTCTCGGTGTGAACTGACGATAACATATTTTCGCGGTTGCAAGTTCATTTTGCGCAAGGCATCAGAACTCTCGATTTCCACCCTATAGTGGTCGAGTACTTCATTCATGTGCGAGCCAGTTTTAATGATGGTTTCGGGTCTCAAACCCTCTGCGATCAAGTAACGTCTGGCATGTTCAGTCAACACAAGATTAATATCGCTGAGATGATCCAATACTTTTCTATTCAACTCCTCTGGGACACGTTGATCAAAGCACCGATTACCCGCCTCCATATGAAAAACAGGAATTTTCCTTCTCTTGGCAGCAATAACTGCCAGACAAGAATTTGTATCTCCGTACAACAACAGTGCGTCAGGGTTCTCCTTCTCGAGAATGTCATCTGATTTGGCTATCACTTGCGAAATGCTTTGCGCAGCATTCTTTCCAGACACACCCAAAAAATAATCCGGCTTTCTTATTTGCAAATCATCAAAAAATATTTGGTTCAGCTCATAGTCATAATTTTGGCCCGTATGCACCAATACATGATTTGTGAATTTATCAAATTCACGAATCACACAGCTCATTTTAATTAACTCAGGCCGAGTGCCCAATAATGTCATGACTTTAAGCATTTAACTCTCCCTTAATATAATCCAGACTTAACAGAAGATTTTTAATTTCACCCACATTCAATCTTTTCGTATTGTGTGACGTGTAATCATACATCTCTGAAAGCTTAGCCTCGCCCTCACTAAAATATTGATCGTAATTGAGACTGCGATTATCAGACGGTATTCGGTAATAATTACCCATATCGATGGCCTTGGACATCTCTTCTCTTGATATCAATGACTCGTATAATTTTTCACCATGCCGAGTTCCAATTATGTTGATCAAACCCGAATGATCAAATATTTCCTTAAGAGATTGCGCAAGATCTGCGACGGTTGCGGCTGGGGATTTTTGTACAAATATATCCCCCTGATTGCCATGTTCGAAGGCATGGAGTACCAAGTTGACCGACTCTTCTAATGACATCAGGAATCTTGTCATGTTGGGATCTGTCACTGTAATCGATTTACCACTTTTAATTTGAGACACAAACAAAGGTATAACTGAGCCCCTTGATGCCATGACGTTACCGTATCTTGTCGCGCAAAGAATGGTTTCATTCATATTTTGTGATCGAGCTTTGGCAGTCATTAACTTTTCTGCCATGGCCTTTGAAATTCCCATGGCATTGATTGGATACACTGCTTTGTCTGTACTCAATATAATTAATCGTTTAACACCATTGGCTGTTGCGGCATTCATAACGTTTTCCGTACCATTGACATTGGTTCGGAAAGCCTCCATTGGATAAAACTCACATGAAGGCACCTGCTTTAGAGCTGCCGCATGAAAAATATAATCCACGCCCTTCGTTGAATGCAAAAGACTTTCATATGATCTCACGTCACCCAAGTAAAATTTCAGTTTTTTATGATTGTATTTCAATCTCATTTCTTCTTGTTTTTTTTCATCGCGACTAAATATTCTAATTTCATCTACATCAGTAGCCAAAAATCGATTCAAAACAGCTTGACCAAAAGATCCAGTGCCGCCTGTAATCATAAGTATCTTGTTTTTAAACATTTACACCTCAATATTGATTGGATATTTTATGATTAAACATCGAAGAAACCATATCTTCCCAGCTCCCTGGCTTGTATCCTGTCTTTGTATGAAATTTATCTGAGTTCAAAGATCTATTAATCTCAAATGATGCGTCCTTAATGATTTCAATGTTTTTACCGTATACATTTGAAAATATTTTCAGTAAATCGCACTTGTTAATTTGATTGCCGCCAACATGAAAAATTCCAGACATTTCATTGTTGGTCAACACATACTCAGCAACGACTCTTGCAAATTCTATATTCGTCAAACCAGAAAAAAATGCATTTGAATAACCCTTGCAAGATTTCTTTTGAGCCAGAAACCATTCCAACAATCCATATTCAGTCATATATTCATGACCAACTGTAGAAGTTCTCAATGTCACTGTGTTATCTCGGTTTAATTCCCCTAAATACTTTGATTTTCCATACATATCATATGCATCTAATTTCGCATCTTCAGTATATGGTCCATCTTCTCCCGAAAAAACACAATCTGTACTGATATGAATGACTTTGGCTCCAATCAAAGAACTCAAGTCGGCAAGTTTGTGAGGGAACAAAGCGTTAATGGGCAGTGAGATCTGAGGATCATCAGAACCAATGTGGTGTTTTGTAAGTCCAACGCAATTGATCACCACCGCCGGCTTTATATCGAATAATAATTTTGCAAGTAAATTCGTCTTCAACAACTCCTCTGCATAGACAATTTTTTTTGCTTCTTGATGGGAAAACATCTTAAGGTAATTTTTGTTTCTAATCGATCCCCAAACATTAAAGTCTTTATATGCTCCTAATACGCGAAACATTGCGCTTCCAATCATCCCGCTAGCACCTAAAATCAATATTTTCATTTTATTTATTTTTAATTAAATTTTCAAATTCTGAGATCAATATTTTGATTAACTTTTCGTGCTTGAAATTTTTTCTATAATATTCTCGACCATT
>Ga0209033_1002283_pt1 | contig 10681 bp, 12 predicted proteins | sample LauGreFa1BDMLBDN_2_FD_188218 | JGI IMG/M metagenome (GOLD analysis project Ga0209033, IMG submission 188218) | Freshwater lake microbial communities from Lake Michigan, USA - Fa13.BD.MLB.DN (SPAdes) (version 2) | ecosystem: Environmental > Aquatic > Freshwater > Lake | place: Lake Michigan, USA...
GTAGATTTTTATTCGGGCATTGTTTTTCATGCCTTAGGCATACCGAGCAACATGTTTACTGCCATGTTTGCAATGGGAAGGACAGTAGGATGGATTGCACATTGGGCTGAGATGATAGCCGATCCCGATCAAAAAATTGGGCGTCCAAGACAACTTTATACAGGAGCAACCAAGCGTGATGTACCTAAAAATCATAACACATCGTCTTAAATTTTCCTTTCGTTGATCATTTTTAGTTACAAAAAACTAAATTATTTTACAAAGTGACATTAACCATTAGAATCAAATACACACTTATACTTGTATTATTTTTACCTGTCAGCCATGCTGTTGAATTAACTGGGAAAGTATGCTTAAACATACCCGAACGAGGTGTAGAAACAGTTAAGATTGAACATAACTGTAATAAAGGCGATATAATTCAACTCAATAAAATGCATGTTGCAACTCTTTGCGATTTCGGTTCGGCGATCATAAATTATGACGGAAAAGACCAATTTGTATGCGTATATCTTGGTGAAAAAAGAGCTCTCCGTGAAAATACCAACTATTAAAATCAGGCAAATCGATATTCTGCAAAAAAAGATTATCTAGCGCGTTATCCAAAATTGCAGTCACTGGCGGGATATTTCAATTTCCTAGCTTTTCATAGTGAATTTTCATCACGCGCATCAACCACCTGTCATACTCATATAGCGCAAAATCACAGGTTGCTCATGAATATTGAACTCATGCTTTTCTGGCTTGATCAGCATGGCATCAATAATCGCTTGCTTAAGAACAACCATATCGCTAGGATTTTCTCTAAGCACCGCTTTTAAATCAACCGAATGTTCGTTACCTAAACAAAGTAACAAGCGTCCTTCAACAGTCAATCTTACCCGGTTGCAAGTGCTGCAAAAATTTTCACTATGTGGTGAAATAAAGCCTACACGCGTTTGCGTACCCACCACTTTGAAATAACTTGAAGGTCCGCCAGTTTTTTCAAGAGTGGCTTCTAGAGAAAACCTCCGAGCCAAATCCTCCTTAATTAAAGCACTGGAATAATAAGCTTCTGAACGATCATGCTTAGTAACAACTCCCAATGGCATTTCTTCTATAAAACTGATATCAATTACTTTATCAACAGCATACTGTACTAAATCACAAACTTCCTGATGATTACTACCTTTGAGAATAACTGCATTAAGTTTTATGCGCTCAAAACCGACCGCCTTGACTGCATCAATACCTCTAAGTACTTGCTGTAAATCACCAGTTCGCGTAATGGCTTTAAACTTATCAGCATCCAAGGTATCCAGACTAATATTAATTCGCTTAACACCGGCAACTTTTAAATCAGACGCCATCGTTTCAAGTTGTGAGCCATTAGTTGTTATCACTAACTCATTTAAACTTTCAATCTGGCCTATTTTTTCAAGCAGTTCCAAAACACCTTTCCTAACTAGTGGCTCTCCACCCGTTACTCTGATCTTTTTGACACCCAATTCTGCAAAAGCTTTGGCAATTGTATAAATTTCTTCCAGCGTTAACACTTGCTCACGAGGCAAAAATGTCATGTCTTCTGCCATACAATACACACAACGATAATCACAACGATCAGTAATGGAAATTCTTAAATAATCAACTGTTCTACCGAAACGATCAATTAATCGAACTGGTGGGGTTGGATAGGCCATAGTAATCAAGAAAAAATCAGACAGCTAATTTTACCATAATATCACGCGAACACTTGTTCGCTTGCCTCAGTTTTAACGAATCGAAAAGGCAATTTACACTTGACATTAATTATTTTTACACAATCACTTTTTACTTACGCACATAACCTTTTCAATGAAACAGCTATAACAAAAAATAGATTAAGCCCCTACCAAAACCTCGATCATAAAAATAAAATATTGATTTTTATAGAGAAAAATATATTGTGCAATTATTAGGCAACCTGAAAAATATATGAAAAATTATATAGTTAACAACTTACTCCAAATTTAATCCACAGACTTATCCACATATTCTGGGGATAAGTCTGAAACATACTATCTATCAAGTAGCCAGGAGAAAACAGTGCATTATAAGGTTAAATCGTCAGATGATCTAAACTATGCACTGGATCTATTTAACCTTATAAAAAAAAAGACTTATGATTTAATTATAAAACCCTATCAAATGAAAGCATAAATAAAGCAAACATGGCATAATAATTGTATAAATATGACAGATTACTTCAGCTGAATGATTACCAAACTTAATAAGTCATTTATTCAGCACACTATTTATTACAATTTCGGCTTGCCATGAAACTAGATGATCAAAAACTCCGCGAATTGGGCTTAGCCGTTATTCAAGTTGAAGCAGCTGCTATTTCAGCATTGACTGAACAGATTAATGAACAATTTATTGCTGCCTGCAAATTACTTTTCAACTGTACAGGACGTGTAGTCGTTATTGGTATGGGTAAGTCCGGCCATATTGCTGGAAAAATTGCAGCAACCTTTGCGAGTACTGGCACACCGGCTTTTTTTGTACACCCAGGTGAAGCCAGCCATGGTGATCTTGGGATGATTACCCAACAGGATGTCGTGCTTGCCTTATCTAATTCAGGTGAAACTGAAGAGATTTTGAAGATATTACCAATCATTAAACGGTTAGGTGTACCTCTAATTGCAATGACGGGCAATCCAATGTCGACACTGAGCCTTGTTGCCAGCACACACATTAATGTAGCGGTAACACAAGAAGCCTGTCCTTTGGGACTTGCTCCCACCTCCAGCACAACTGCGGCTTTGGTGATGGGAGATGCTCTAGCAGTGTCATTACTTGAAGCAAGAGGCTTTACGAAAGATGATTTTGCCTTATCTCATCCGGGCGGTAGTCTAGGACGGCGTTTATTATTAAGAGTAAATGATATTATGCACTTAGGTGATAATATTCCTTCAGTTGCTGAATCTGCGCTAATAAGTCATGCTCTATTAGAAATGACTGAGAAAAAATTGGGCATGACTGCCATTGTTAATGATGAACAGGAAGTAGTAGGTATTTTTACAGATGGTGATTTGCGACGTACTTTAGCAAAAAACCTTGATCTCCAGAAAACCTGTATCAGCGACGTTATGACATCTCACTGTGCTGTTATTTCTGAAGACATTCTTGCCGCTGAAGCCATGCAAATTATGGAACAAAAGAAAATTAATGCTCTGATCGTCGTTAATAAACAGAAACAAGCAATAGGTGCCTTGAACATGCACGACTTAATTCGAGCTGGGATAGTGTAATGACAGCCATAACACCCCCTTCCTTAATCAGCATTACAGAAAAAGTCAGAAAACTAAAGCTATTAATTCTGGATGTCGATGGCGTACTAACTGATGGCAAACTTTTTTTTGATAATGAAGGAAATGAATACAAATCCTTTCATGCCCGTGATGGACATGGAATTAAGCTTTTACGCCAAACAGGTGTTGAAGTAGCCATTATTTCTGGTCGAAAATCAAACTCAGTCGCACTCCGAATGAAAAGCTTGGGTATCGAGCACGTTTATCAAGGGCATGAAAATAAAGTATCTGCTTTAAATGAAGTGTTAAAAAAATTAAACCTAACACCAGATCAAGCTGCTCACATGGGCGATGACTTGCTGGACCTGCCGCTCATGACCCGAGTTGGATTATCAATTGCGGTAGCTGATGCTAATTTCGCAGTTATTGAAAGAGCAGATTGGTGTACAAAATTATCCGGTGGAGAAGGTGCTGTTCGAGAAGTATGTGACTTTATCATGCAATCTCAAGGGCATTTTGATGAAATCTTAACTACTTATTTAATATGAGTTTACGAGATTATAAGTTGTATCTGTACCTACTTGTTGTCTCTTCTATAAGTTGGTGGTTGGTTGAAATAACAGGATTGATTGAAATCATGCATGGACAAATACCGCCACATAGTGCTGATTATTTCAGTAAAAATTATACAAAATGGGAAATGAATGAATTTGGTCTTTTAAAAAATAAGCTAATTGCCGATCAACTCACTCATTACAGTGACGATGCGACAACACATATCACAGCCCCCGTTATGTTTTTTTATAATGAAAAACCCACACCATGGGCTACTACTTCAGCGCCACCTTGGGTTGTTAATTCAGAAACAGGCATTTTATCTGCAGATGGAACGGATTTACATTTAAATGGTAAAGTTAATATTAACAGGGGAAAAGCGATAGGTTTCTCAGCCCTTACTATTAATACCAGCGAATTAAAAGTAAACCCTCAGACTAGTTATGCGGAAACCAAGGAGTGGGCTGAACTGATTAGCCCACCAAATATAACAACAGGAACAGGAATGAACATGACTTATAGTGACCCTGTTCATTTAGAGTTACTGGCTAATGTAAAAGGGCATTATGAAACAAAATAAAAAATCAAGTAACTTATTATCCTTTTGCTCGATATTATTAAGCTTAATCTATACTAGCGCTTCGGCTTTGGAAACGGATAAAGATCAACCGATTAACATTGAGTCCAATACTGCAACTTATGATGATGTAACGGCGACCAGCACATACATTGGTAATGTTATTTCAATTCAAGGTAGTATTCTAGTTAACTCAGACAAATTAGTAGTTTATTTTGTAGACGGTGATGCCGATAAATTAGTATTTACAGGCAACAAAGCAAAATTTAAACAAACACCTAATATTGGTGAAAAAGATATATTAGGGGAAGCTTTGACAGGTATACTTTACCCAAAGAAAGATTTATTAGTTCTTACGGATAAAGCAACCGTATGGAAAGATAATGGCACTTATTCTAGTGATTTGATTGAATACGATATCAAAACATCATTGGTTAAAGCCGGCAATAAAACCTCCGATAATAGTCGGGTACATGTTGTATTACAACCTAAAACCGCCGAACAAAAAAGTGTAGCGAAGCCCGTTTCAGCAACTATTTCCCCAAAATGATGCTCCTTAAAATAAAATAATACACACCTATTTACCTTAATAACTTAAAAAAATGGCTACACTAGCAGCAAACCATCTCATTAAAACTTACAACAAACGCAATGTGGTTGATGGCGTTTCACTGTCTGTTAATACCAATGAAATTGTAGGATTACTAGGGCCTAATGGAGCGGGAAAAACAACTAGCTTTTACATGATGGTTGGCCTAATTAAAGCAGATGAAGGCAGCATAACACTGGATTCAAAAGATATCACCCATTATCCCATGCATGTTCGGGCGCTAAACGGCATTGGTTATTTACCTCAAGAACCTTCAGTTTTTCGCAAACTAACAGTTGCAGATAATTTGCGTGCTGTTTTACAAATTCGTTCTGATATAACACCTGGACAGGCCGAATTTCTAATTGAAGAATTATTACACGAGTTTCATATTGAACGCTTACGTAACCAAATTGCTTTAGGTCTATCAGGTGGAGAGAGAAGACGTGTTGAGATTGCCAGAGCATTAGCGACTAATCCACAATTTATTTTACTTGATGAACCTTTTGCAGGTGTTGATCCAATATCTGTAGATGATATAAAAAAGATTATAGAACATTTAAAACATCGTGGGATTGGCGTATTAATAACCGAGCATAATGTAAGAGAAACCTTAGGTATTTGTGACAGGGCTTATATACTCAACGCTGGTAAAGTAATTGCCGAGGGGGCAGCCGATGCAATTGTTGCTAATGAAGAAGTACGTAAAGTTTATTTAGGTGAGAATTTCAGCCTTTAATGTATCAGTAATACAACTACCTACTCACTATAAGATGACCTATTTATTCTCAATAATGAAAAGTAGCTTTTACGTTCATAGCACCCTCAAAAAGGGTAACTACAACATACCGTCCCAGCTGGAAATTGTGAGCCCATGAAACAGTCTTTAAACCTTAGGCTAGGCCAACAATTAACAATGACGCCACAATTGCAGCAAGCTATCAAATTGCTACAAATGTCGACATTGGAATTACAACAAGAAATTCAACAAGCTCTCGAATCCAATATCATGTTGGAAATTAATGACGATGAAAGTAGCCAGCCAGATACAAACCCAAGTCCCGAAAAAAAAACTGAAAATTCTGACTTTGTAACCTCTGAAGGTTCACAATCAAACATACCTGACGAATTACCAGTCGACTCTACATGGGATGATATTTATGAGGGCTCTCTAACTCCTGATACTAATAACTTTGAGACGAGTGAATTTGAAATTCAAAGGAGCAAAGCCTCAACTTTATTTGACCACTTGCTTTGGCAACTTGAACTGACTCCTTTTTCAGAGCGAGACCATGCTATCGCAATGGCAATTATAGATGCCGTTGATGAAGAAGGTTATCTAACAAGCCCCCCTGAGGATATTTATGATGGGTTACAAAATCAATTTAGTGACCTTGACCTTGATGAAGTCATTGCGGTCCTACATAGAATACAACAATTTGATCCAGCAGGCGTAGCCGCTATTGATTTAAGTGATTGTTTAAAAATACAATTACAACAGTTACCCGAAGCAACGCCATACCGAATTGAAGCACTAATTATTGTCACCCATCACCTCCATCTTCTGGCCTCTCATGAGCAAACAAAGCTTATAAGGAAACTACAGGTTACTGAGAAACAACTAGATGATATAGTTACACTCATCAGAACCTTAGATCCCAAGCCGGGCACACAGATTCAGGAAACCAATTCGGAATACATTATTCCAGATGTCTATGTATCCAAACAAAATCAGCAGTGGCATGTTAATCTTAATTCAGAGATTGCACCCAACTTGCGTATTAATCCATTTTACTCAACATTGATTAAAAGAGCCGATAGCAGTAAAGATAATGTTTGCATGAAAGATCACTTACAAGAAGCCAAATGGTTTATTAAAAACCTTCATAATCGAAACGATACCCTATTACGAGTAGCTCGCTGTATCGTGGAAAGGCAAACTAGTTTTCTTAATCATGGTTCTATTGCTATGAAGCCGATGGTATTGAGAGACATCGCCGAAGAACTAAACTTACATGAATCTACCATTTCCAGGGTGACAACGCACAAGTTTATGCACACCCCAAATGGTATAATTGAATTCAAATATTTTTTTTCGAGTCATGTTTCGACAAAGGAAGGGGGCGAATGTTCATCTACCGCCATCAGATCGTTTATTAAAGAGTTAGTCGATAATGAAAATCAAACTAGACCATTAAGTGATAGTAAAATAGCCGATTTCTTACACGAAAAAGGCATTAACGTTGCAAGAAGAACCATTGCCAAATATCGTGAGGCAATGCAAATTTCATCATCAAGTCAACGAAAGCGGATTTTGTAACATTTTTAAAACTACCAACCTTCCATTTATAACTAAAGGAGTATTACATGCAAGTAATAGTAACAGGCCATCATCTTGAAGTAACAGATGCTTTAAGAGCACATATAGATGCAAAATTTGAAAAATTAGCCCGTCATTTTGACAATGTTACGGATGTACATGTTATCTTAAGCGTAGAAAAATTAATTCAAAAAGCAGAAGCCACCCTACAATTAAGCGGTGCAAAATTATTTGCTGAAGATCACCAAGAAGATATGTATGTAGCTATTGATGCCATGGTAGACAAGTTGGATCGTCAAATCACCAAGCATAAAGAAAAAACAAATCATCACCGATAAAACTACAAACACAAGGTACACTAGTTAAAACTTATAAACAACCTGTACCTTGTAAAACTTTTTATGAAACTATTAATAGTAAGTGCTCTGTCTGGGGCAGGTAAAAGTATCGCATTAGATACCTTGGAGGATTGCGGGTATTATTGCATCGATAATTTACCACTAACTTTGCTCCACGATTTTATCAATCATGTAATGATTGCTGATAAAAAAACTTATGCAAAAACAGCAATTGGGATTGATGCAAGAAATCAACTTGAAAGCCTAGCAAATTTCTCTGAAAGTTTAAATCTTATTCGAGAAAAAGGAATTGATTGTGAAATCATATTCATGCAGGCAGAAGAATCAACTTTATTAAAACGTTATAGTGAAACACGCAGAAGACATCCACTAACCAATTACAATATACCGCTAAAGGAAGCGCTAAAAATTGAAAAGGAGATGCTCACACCCATCGCAAGACATGCAAATATCATCATTGATACCAGTCGAACCCATTACCACCAGTTACGTGAACTGATAAGAGATCAAGTAGGTGATCGAGACTTTCGGCATACATCTCTTCAATTTCAGTCGTTTGGCTATAAGCATGGGGTTCCATTGGACGCTGATTTTGTTTTTGATGCACGGAGCCTACCCAATCCCTATTGGATACCAGAATTACGATCATTCACTGGAAAAGATCAACCAGTAGCAGATTTTCTTAAAGAACAACCCTTCGTTGCTGAGTTTTTTCAGGATATTTGTACATTTCTTGAAAAATGGATACCTCGTTTTGAAGCTGAAGGACGCAGTTACTTAACCATTGCAATAGGTTGTACGGGAGGTCAACATCGCTCAGTTTATCTTGTTGATGCATTGATCAAACACTTTCAAAATCCTTTAGTCAACGTCATTGTTAGACATAGAGAATTAAATTAGAATCTAGAACACTTTTAAATTAAATTTTTGGAGACTTCTAGCAAGAATTAGGCTTCACCATTGAGACTTTCGAACCATAAAACTACGCCCTTTTATTTTCCCCCTTTTTAAACAATCAAGTGCCATATCAGCACTATATTTCTTAATAGCAACATAAGCATGAGTGTCAAAAATATCAATTTTACCAACTTCGCTACCCGCTATTCCTCTCTCACCAGTAAGCGCCCCTAAAATATCTCCCGGACGAACTTTATCCTTTCGACCTCCATCAATCCACAAGGTCACCATTGGTGGTTCAAACCGCTGCTCATGAGTCATCTGAAAAGGTGCAATTTCATCCCACTTTACTGAAAAAGCTTGATACTCTTCAATAGCTACAACCCTTTTTAGTTCTTGCTCGGTACATAAACTAAACGCCAAACCCTTTTTACCAGCACGGCCAGTCCGTCCGATACGATGAACATAAATCTCAGGATCCCACGGTAAATCATAATTAATAACCGCCTGCAATTCTTTAATATCAAGTCCACGTGCCGCAACATCTGTGGCGACCAGAATTGAACAACTATTATTAGCAAATCTTACTAATACCTGATCACGGTGTTTTTGATCTAAATCACCATGTAAGGCCTGAACTGAGAATCCACTGGCACCCAAAGCACTCTCTATATCTTGACACTCCCTTTTGGTATTACAAAATACCACTGTTGATTCGGGCCGGTGATATGCTAACAGATAACCCAATGCGTTAATTCGCTGAGATTTTTGTATTTGATAAAACCGCTGTTCAATGACACTATCGTGATGACTACTGTCAATACTAACGGAAACCGGTTTATATTGGAACTTCTGACTAATCTCTCTAATTGGATCGGAATAAGTCGCTGAAAATAATAAAGTTTGTCTGTGCGTTGGCGCGTAAGAAATCACTTCCGACATTACATCTTCAAACCCCATATCCAACATACGGTCAGCTTCGTCCAATACCAAAACTTTTAAATTACTTAAACGCAAACTACGTTTACGTAAATGCTCTTGTAACCGACCGGGTGTCCCGACAACAATATGAGCACCATGCTCCAAGGCGGCCAATTGTGGGCCAAATGGCACACCACCACACAAAGACTGAACCTTAATATTTTGTGTAAAACGAGCTAATCTGCGAATCTCCTTACACACCTGATCAGCAAGTTCTCGTGTTGGACAGATAACCAAAGCCTGCACCCTGAAACTGCTAACATCCAACCGCGATAACAAGCCAATACCAAACGCTGCTGTCTTTCCACTACCTGTTTTGGCCTGAGCAATAACATCCCTTCCCTCAAGAATATGTGGCAATGTCTCTGCTTGAATTGGTGTTAAATGGGTATAACCCAAGGTTTCAATATTTTCAAGTAAGGCGGGTTTTAAGGGTAACGATGAAAATTCAGCAGTATTCAAAAAAGTCTCTTTTATTCCAATAGAAATAATGACGAATTGCCACTATTTGATGGTCAATGATACCAGATAAAAATATTGTAAGTCGGACAATGTTGACAAATAGAAGAGATAATCTCTCTATTAAGGAAAATATTAATGGATATTTATTATTAATAGAAACAGTTAGTTATATCCATTAGAGTATCAAGATATGACTAACTTGGGATATAGCTATGCTTTAAATATATACTCAGTTAAACCTTATTCTTTATCTAACTTTGCTTTAGCGGCATCCGTAAAACTTTTGATATTATCAAAAGCTAACCGTAACTTGCTCTGCTGTTCATTTGCCGACTTGGCAATCAGGGCATTATCTATATTAGCTTCCTTAATAAGGCAATTAGTATAAGCATTAGCTTTTAATTGCCATTCATTGATAAGCTTAACGCTATCATTATATTCTTCAATACTTTTCTGTTTAAAAACAGGAGGTGATGGTTCAGCACCACAAGCACTTGGCAACCAAACTCCATTACTAATTGTTCCAGCTATTACAATGGACAACCGAGATATAAGCATCGCCACTAAAAACAGTATTCTTTTTAGCATTTTCAACTCATTTCCAATGTGATTTAACAAATTTTACAAAAATAAATGGCTTAAAAAAACAACATTTTTTACGATTTAGTT
>Ga0209033_1002289_pt1 | contig 10672 bp, 8 predicted proteins | sample LauGreFa1BDMLBDN_2_FD_188218 | JGI IMG/M metagenome (GOLD analysis project Ga0209033, IMG submission 188218) | Freshwater lake microbial communities from Lake Michigan, USA - Fa13.BD.MLB.DN (SPAdes) (version 2) | ecosystem: Environmental > Aquatic > Freshwater > Lake | place: Lake Michigan, USA...
AGCATGCTCTTTACCATTAACAATTCACCCTTTTTTGGTAAAGACGGCAAATTTGTAACCTCCAGGCATTTACGCGATCGATTAATGAAGGAACTCGAAAAAAACCTGGCTTTAAAAGTTGTTGAAACCGACTCGCCCGATGCGTATTTGGTATATGGCCGCGGTATATTACACCTTTCGGTGTTAATAGAAACTATGCGGCGTGAGGGCTATGAGTTACAAGTTGGCCAGCCCCAAGTAATAATTAAAGAAATAGATAGTAATAAAAATTTAACTGAATCGTTAAAATTAACACGTATCATCTTTAAGCCTAACTGTATAGTTGCAAACGATTGTATTATACCATTTTTTAAATAAATCATTAACATGATTGTTGTAGTGAGTGATATTAATGAAACGAAATTTTTTGTTTGGATGGTATCAAACGCCAAGAGGAAAGCTATTAAAAGAGTTGGAAGTAGATTACATACAAAAATCTATTACAGTCAGTTGCCAACAGATTATTTTACAAATTGGTGGTTTAGGATGGGAAAGTGAGTTTATTGATTGCACATTATACAAAAAATATACTGTCCTTGATGCTAAAGGTCTGGGTTGTAATACCGCCATTAAGATCCAAGCCAAAGCCTATTCTTTGCCTGTCCAAAGCGAAAGTATTGATATGATTATAGTGCCTCACATGTTGGAGTTTGATACGCATCGATTTCAGACTATGAGGGAAATAGAGCGTGTTTTGAAACCTGAAGGTTTATTAGTTATTTTGAATTTTAACCCTTGGAGCTTCTGGGTCAGATATCAATTTTTATGGGATAAGAAAATGGCTGATTCTTGGGGAGGACATTTCATTTCTAGGTCAAGGGTGCTGGACTGGTTAAAATTGTTAAATTTTGAAGTAATCGTATCATCGGAGTTTAATTTGGATTCAATCAGTTCTAAACAAGGTAAATTCATACGCTATGGACACTCTTTTTTCTTTACTGCATATGCAGTGAAGGCAATAAAACGTCGATATAATTTAATACCTTTGATACCAGTAAAAAATGCCAAACCTCAATTAGCTTTGATTAATTCACTAAATTCTCTTGCGCAGAAAAAAAGACATGAATAATACAGTAGTTATTTATACCGATGGAGCCTGTCGAGGTAATCCGGGGCCTGGTGGTTGGGGGCTAATACTTAGCTATAAAGGTTATAGCAAGGAAATGTATGGGGCAGAAAATCATACAACAAATAATCGTATGGAATTAATGGCGGCTATAAAAGCATTGGAAGCGTTGACAAAACCGTGTTTGGTTCAGCTTAATAGTGATTCTAGCTATGTTTTAAAAGGTATTACAGATTGGATGCCTAATTGGAAAAAAAGGGGTTGGAAAACGGCAGCCAAAACAGAAGTGAAAAACGAAGATTTATGGCGAAGATTAGACAAAGCAATAGCTATACATAAAGTTGAATGGAACTGGGTAAAAGGCCATTCTGGTGATGTTGGTAATGATAGAGCGGATGCTTTAGCTAATTTGGGAGTTGATTCGTTAAATTAAAAGTCTTAGTAGGCGTTATTTTTTATTGTTTAGCAATGTTTTTAGATCAGAAAATGGATTATGGGTAGCACCAGAGGTGTTAGATTTACTTGTTTGGGAATTAACAAAGCGGGTTTCTTCATATCTAGAATGTTCATTATCGTGGCAATAAAGGCACAATAATTCCCAATTACTTCCGTCGGAAGGGTTATCATCATGATTGTGGTTTTTATGATGAACGGTTAATTCAGTCAGATTTGTATGCGTGAATTCACGCGCACACTTTCCACATATCCAAGGATAAAGTTTTAAGGCTTGACCTCGATAAGACTGTTCACGTAGTTCTTGATTGCGGCGTGCATTACTGACTATCTGGTTTAATTTATTTTTATCCATAATATTGAATTAAAGGTTTTATATTTTAATTGAAGGAATTATTTCCATAATTAAAGTTTAAAAAAATAGAAATGATCCTAGGTAAGCACTAATTATTGTAATGACACTGACTTTAATTTTTTCTAATAAAGATAAGCTGGACCAGTAAGTAAGAAAGTGATTTTTGTTTTTAAACACTATTGCAATCAGTTTTCCTTTTAGCCATGGCAATAGTCGCCATAAAATATATGCCGGTATTCCAGCTAGTAATATCATTAGATAAAAAACAATCGTTTGGGTTTCGTGAACTTCCGTTTCGAATAACCGTTCGACTAAAGTATCAAGTAGTTCTTCAATAGCCTCAAAAGATAGATGGGCTAGGTGAAGCAATGATTCATAAATAAAATGAAATATGTTTGTCAAAGGATCTACAATCAAATCGGGTGCAGTTAGCATGATAATCATGGTGATAATAAATAAACCGTATCGGATATGTTTATAGGTCATTTAGGGTCTCTGGCAATGTAAGCAATGGGTCAACGATAACTAATGATTAGGTTTTCTTATTTGGTGCTAAGCACCCAGGATTTGGCATTTCTAAACATCCGCATCCATGGCCCATATTCATTCCAATCATCTGGATGCCATGAATTTTGTTGGGTTCTAAAGCAACGTTCTGGGTGAGGCATCATGATCGTAAATCGACCATCATGGTTAGTTAGGGCGGTAATACCCATTGGAGAGCCATTGGGGTTGGCAGGGAAGTCTGTGGTTACAGCGCCGTAATTATCGACATAACATAAGCTTACAGCTTGTGCATCAAAAGCAAGTTTAGGGTCTGCTGTAAACTCTGCTCGACCTTCGCCATGAGCAATTGCAATCGGTATTTGTGAACCTTCCATACCAGCAAAGAAAATTGAAGGAGATTTCTGTACTTCCACCATTGCAACGCGAGCTTCAAATTGTTCTGAGGTATTACGCATAAATCGAGGCCAATGTTCGGTTCCAGGAATAATTTCTTTTAAGCCTGACATCATCTGACAGCCATTACATACACCGAGCCCAAAGGTGTCTGGACGTTCAAAAAATCTTGTAAATTCTTTACGAGCTTGAGGATTAAAAAGAATTGATTTTGCCCAGCCACCACCGGCACCTAGTACATCACCATAAGAAAAACCGCCACAAGCAACTAATCCGGTAAAGTCTTGTAAACTGATGCGTCCATTAATGATGTCAGTCATGTGAACATCAATACATTGGAAACCTGCGCGGTCGAATGCGGCGGCCATTTCTATATGGCCATTTACGCCTTGTTCGCGCAAGATGGCAACCTTAGGTTTAGGTGCAGATTTATCGGTAATTCCTAGGTCATGATTAATATCAAATGTTAATAATGACCGTAGTCCCGGATCATTATCGTCAGAGATACGATCAAACTGTTGTTTGGCACAAACCGGATTATCTCGTAAAGCTTGCATTCGGTAACTGACTTCAGACCATATGGTTTGGAGCTTAGCACGGCTGGCTGAATAAATCAGGTTGTTACCCATGCTGATGGTTAATTGTTGATCGTTACGAATTTTTCCAATGAGAGAAGTACAGAGACTTAAGCCCGATTCATTGAACAAACTAATAACTTCTTCATAATCACAAGCACGAATCTGTAATACAGCTCCCAACTCTTCATTAAATAATACTGATAACACATCATCATTTAATTCATCAAGTGATAAAGAAACCCCAATTCGACTGGCAAACATCATTTCTGTTACAGTAGCTAGTAGACCACCATCAGAACGATCATGATAGCTCAGTAATTTATTTTGGCTGTTAAGTGTTTGAATGGAGTTAAAAAATGCTTTCAATAGTGTAGGGTCATCTACATCAGGACAGTCAACACCTATTTGGTTGTATACCTGAGCTAAGATTGAACCACCAAGACGATTTTTGCCGGCGCCCAAGTCAATTAAAATCAAAATACTATCTTCGATATTTTTTAATTCAGGTGTAAGTGTTTTGTTGACATTTTTAACGGGAGCGAATGCGGTAATAATCAATGATAAAGGAGAGGTCATAATTTTTTCCTGACCATTCTCTGTCCATACAGTCTTCATTGATAAAGAATCTTTACCTACTGGTATCGCTATCCCAAGTGCGGGGCATAATTCCATGCCAACGGCTTTAACAGTTTCATAAAGAGCGGCATCTTCACCTTTAAAACCTGATGCAGCCATCCAGTTGGCGGAAATTTTAATTTTGTTTAGCCCATCTATCTGCGCTGCTGCAATATTAGTTAATGCCTCCCCAATTGCCATACGACCAGAGGCAGGTGCATCTATAACAGCTATGGGAGAGCGTTCACCCATTGCCATTGCTTCACCTGTTACTGCAAAAAAACCAGATGAAGTTACTGCAACATCAGCCACGGGCACTTGCCAAGGGCCAACCATCTGATCGCGAGCTACCAATCCTGTAACTGAACGGTCACCGATATGAATCAGAAAGCTTTTGTCAGCGACTGCGGGGAAAGACAATACTCGATTAATGGTTTCTTTGAGACATATATCGGTAAAGTTCAGTGCTGTTGTTTCTGGTTTTATATGCTTAACATTTTTATGTAATTTGGGCGGTTTTCCGAACAATACTGACATAGGTATGTCAACCGGTTTATTGCCCAAGAGCGGATCACTTAGGGATAGATGTTCTTCTTCAGTAGCCTCACCAATAAGCGCATAAAGACAATGTTCTCGTTCGCAAAAAGACTCGAATAACGCTAAAGATTCTGGCTTTATTGCGATAACATAACGTTCTTGTGCTTCATTACACCAGATTTGCATCGGTGACATGCCTTTGTCGTCATTATTCACTTTGCGTAAGTCAAAGCGACCTCCGCGGTCACAATCATGAATAATTTCAGGTACGGCATTAGAGAGCCCACCCGCACCAATATCATGTATTGAGATAATGGGTGTCTCGTTACCCATTGAGTTGCAATGATTAATTACTTCTTGACAGCGACGCTCCATTTCGGGGTTTTCACGTTGTACTGAAGCAAAATCGAGTTCTTCTGAGCCAGCACCTGAGGTTTGTGAAGAAGCTGCGCCGCCACCTAAGCCTATCAGCATCGCCGGACCTCCTAATATGATGATTAGAGAGCCTGCTGGAATAGGTTGTTTTTCAATCAGCATCGGACGAATGTTGCCCATTCCACCAGCGATCATGATAGGTTTGTGATAACCTTTAAATTCATTGTTAGTGTTTCCAATCACCGGTTGTTCAAAGCTGCGAAAATATCCTGCGAGATTAGGTCTTCCAAATTCATTATTAAATGCTGCGCCCCCTAACGGACCTTCTAACATAATTGATAATGCTGAAGCGATGCGTTCGGGTTTGCCATTTTCTTGCTCCCATGGTTGGTGAAACTCAGGGATTTTTAGATGTGAGACTGAAAAACCTGTTAAACCAGCTTTGGTAGCAGAGCCTCTTCCAGTTGCACCTTCATCTCGTATCTCACCACCTGAACCGGTCGCAGCACCAGGAAATGGAGAAATGGCAGTGGGATGATTATGGGTTTCAACTTTCATTAGTAAATGTACGTCTTCTTCGACATAGCTATACTCAGAAGTTTGGGCATTTCGGATAAAAACCTGCGCTTTGGAGCCAACAGCGACGGAAGCATTATCGTGATATGCAGATAAAATGCCGTCCGGACTTTTAGTCGCAGTATTACGTATCATACCAAATAGACTATGAGCCTGTTTGATATCATCAATGGTCCAATCAGCATTGAAGATTTTATGTCGACAATGCTCGGAGTTGGCTTGAGCAAACATCATTAACTCAACATCAGTTGGATTTCTACCGAGATTTTGAAAGCTAGTGGTTAGATAATCAATTTCATCAGTCGATAAGGCCATTCCAAGCGCTACATTTGCATTAATGATGGCTTCACGACCTTGTTCCATCAGTTGGATGCTGCGTAATGGCTTGGGTTGGTGTTGAGAAAATAAGTCAGGAGCAGTATTGTCATATATGACTGTTTGAGTCATACGATCATGCAATATATTCGCAATTTTTTTCTTATCTGACGCTGATAATGGTTGTGTAGTTATTAACGAATATTGAATTCCACGTTCTATGCGCTTAACAGTAGATAATCCGCATCGTATGGCGATTTCTGTTGCTTTGCTAGACCAAGGTGAAATGGTTCCAGATCTTGGCACGACAAGTAAGGGTTCAATAAGCAGAGAATTAAGCTGCAAGGCATCATTTCTTTCTACAATTTCTGAAGAACCATAAGCTAACAATTGATTCAAAGTGTTGGTTTGAAGATTGTCTAAGTTGTTTTCAGTATCCACAAAGTGGACAAAACAAGCTGAAATAGCTGTGATGTTTAATTTAAGCTTATTGAGCTCAGCGAGTAATTTTTTTAAACGAAATTCAGATAATGCAGATGTGCCAGGAATTTTTAACATAGGTGTTGAACTTTATAATTTTGGTTGAAGTTAATTTTTTATTAACCACAGTAAAATGTTCGTGATTATCAGGATAGAGTATGTCAGTCAGTGTGATAATTATTTCGTTGCTAAGTTAGCTTGAATTGATTCTTCCAAAAGAGTTAGTAGTTTATTGCTGGTTTCATTAGACATGGGTTTTAGGTCTTTATCAGTGATAATAATGTCTGTTTGCTGGTTTTTATCATCAAGCTGAATAATATATATTTTTTCATTATTATGGGCGCCACTAAATAAGCTAGAAATTTGATTCCAGTAGGTATAATCTTTTAATTCTTGCTCATCCGGATCATAGAGCACGGTAAAGATCTTTTTCGCTTGATTGCGATCGGTGATTTCAATAGATTTTCTAGTTAGTGCTTTATTGACTATGCGCCAAGCTTGGATAAAAGGGGCATTGATACGTAAAAGGTTTTCACTGTTACTTATTTTAATGCGTTCAACTTTTAATCCTACTGTTGAAACACTATCTTCACTTGGATTGGTGTCTATGGTCTTTGGTATTTCGTTTGTCGTTCCAGTGGCATAAGCCGTTTCTTCAGTAGGGGCTTCAGTGCTTGTATCAGAAGCAGTAATTGCTGGGGCTGATGGTGTTAAGCCGGGGATTTGGCTTTTCTTCAAATCGTCAGGCAAAATGAGAGGTGGTATTTCAGTTGTAAACTGATAGTCTTTTTCTTTGTCAGGGAATAAGCTTTTTATATAACTACATCCAGATATGTTAAGCAGCGATAAAGCTGTAATGATTAAAGCAAAGCTTTTTGTTTTCATGAAAGCACTTTAGCCTTACGCATTGAGTTTCTTACTGTAGCAAAACAATCTTCAGTTAGCCAAGTTAAAGGAAGACGAATACCCTTACCAATTAGCCCCATTTCTGCAACAGCCCATTTTACTGGTATTGGATTTGATTGGATAAATAGATTTTTATGCAGGTCTGCAAGCTTTTCGTCTATCGCTAAAGCCGTTTCTTTATCACCCGCTATTGCCGCCATAATCATTTCATGAACTTGCTTAGGTGCAACATTGCCGGTAACAGTTATTGAGCCATTACCCCCTAATAAACAAAATTCAAGACTGGTGGCATCATCTCCCGTGTAAATTGCAAAAGAAGCTCCTGTCAAATCACGTATTTTTTTGACTCGAGTTAAATCTCCTGTAGCTTCTTTAGCACCAATTATATTAGTCAGTTTTGATAGTCTTCCAATAGTTTCTGGCAACAAGTCGCACGCGGTACGACCTGGTACGTTATATAAAATTTGAGGTATATCAACTGCTTCAGCAATCGCTTTATGATGCAGATATAAGCCTTCTTGAGTCGGTTTATTGTAGTAGGGTGTTACAATCAGACAAGCATTAGCGCCGGCTTGCTGGGCCTTATGAGTAAGGTTAATGGCTTCAGTAGTTGAGTTAGAACCAGTACCTGCAATAACCGGTATTCTACCGCCAACAAAGTCAACGACAGCTTTGATAACTTCGCAGTGTTCTTTTTCGTTTAGAGTTGCTGATTCTCCAGTTGTTCCAACTGCAACAAGAGCGTCAGTACCTTGATCTATGTGGAATTCAACTAATTTTTCTAGACTTTCTTTATCGACTGCACCGTTTTCATACATCGGTGTTACTAACGCTACGATACTACCTTGAATCATGAAATCTCTCGATCAGAATGGATACAGTTACTAAACTCAGCATATTATAACAAGCAAATACATAAAAAAGGTAAAGGATGCAAGTAGTCATATGAAAAGAGATCGTCTTTCGTCATATAGACAAGGCAGAAAATAATTGATAGTGTCAGATCAACACTACAATTTTATATTCTTGGTGTTTTGTTAGCGTAGATATTTATGTATCAACATTGTTTTCTAAGAGACTACAGTCTGAGTTTAGAAGTCAATTATTGCTGCAATTATTAATATAATGCGGTACAATGACTTTATAAACAAACAGTTCCCTGCGCTTTAAGCGCCTTCTAAAAACTCCAAACAGGTAAATCCATGTCCAATGATGTTTCTACATTATCCACTTTCCGTGATTTAGCACTGATCGAACCGTTGCTAAAAGCATTGGACGATGTTGGTTATGAAACACCTTCGCCCATTCAGGCTCAAGTTATCCCTCACATGCTACAAGGCAAAGATGTCCTGGGACAAGCGCAAACAGGGACTGGTAAAACAGCTGCTTTTGCATTGCCTATATTATCGCGTATTGATCTTCGTCAAAAAGATCCACAAGTTCTTGTTTTAGCCCCCACTCGAGAATTGGCAATTCAGGTTGCAGAAGCTTTTCAACGTTATGCCACGCACTTAAAGGGATTTCATGTTTTACCTATTTATGGCGGGCAAGATTACAGTACGCAACTGCGCCAATTAAAGCGTGGTGCGCATGTCGTTGTTGGTACCCCTGGCCGCGTTATGGATCACATGCGAAAAGGGACTTTGAATTTAGATACACTTCAAGTGCTTGTTCTTGATGAAGCTGATGAAATGTTGCGTATGGGCTTTATTGATGATGTTGAGTGGGTGCTTGAAAAAACCCCTGACGATATCCAAATTGCATTGTTTTCTGCAACTATGCCCGCAGTTATTCGTAAGATTGCGCAAGAATACCTAACTAATCCAGAACAAGTAACTATTAAGGTTACAACAGCTTCAGCTGAAAATATTCGTCAACGTTTCTGGATGGTCAGTGGTGTTCATAAATTAGATGCATTGACTCGTATCCTTGAGGCTGAAACCTTTGATGGGATGATCATTTTTGTTCGAACCAAGACTGCAACAATCGAATTAGCGGAAAAACTTGAGGCACGCGGTTATTCAGCTGCTGCTATCAATGGTGATATGTCTCAGGCCCTCAGAGAGCGCACTATTGCCCATCTCAAAAATGGCAAATTAGATATTTTAATTGCAACGGATGTTGCTGCTCGTGGATTAGATGTTGATCGTATAACGCATGTAGTCAATTATGATATTCCTTATGATACCGAGTCATACATTCATCGAATCGGAAGAACAGGACGAGCAGGGCGTTCAGGAGATGCTATTCTTTTTATTGCACCCAGAGAAAGAAAGCTTTTAGGTAATATTGAGAAAGCAACTAAACAAAAAGTTGAAGAAATGGGCTTGCCTTCAACTGAAGTAATTAATAACAAGCGTATTTCTCGTTTTAAACAAAACATTACGGATACGTTGGCTGTACAAGAATTAAGTTTCTTTACTCAGCTTATAGAACAATATCAACAGGAGCATAATGTCTCTGCTCTTGAAATAGCAGCAGCTTTGGCAAAATTAGTGCAAGGTGATACGCCTTTGTTAATGCAGAATTTACCTAAAAAATCCTATGAATCCAGAGAAGACAGGCCTCAAAGGGATGACCGTCCTCGAAGAGAAGATCGTCCTAGAAGAGAAGAACGTTCGGAGAGAGAGCGTAAGCCAAAGCGCTCCTTTGGAAGTGGAGTCAATGTAGAAATGGAAGTGTTCCGAATTGAGGTGGGCCATGCTCACGGCGTAAAGCCAGGTAATATTGTTGGTGCTATCGCAAATGAAACAGGTATAGATGGTGATCATATTGCCCGAATCAGGATTGAAAACGATTATAGTACAGTTGAATTACCAGCAGGAATGCCGAAAGAACTGATTGAAGAACTGAAAAAAATCAGAGTTGCAGGTCAACAGCTTAATATATCAAAAATGGATGGTAGCGTTAAAAGACCAAAAATTGATGATGGTGTAAGAAGTTCTAAGCCAGATGATTCAACTAAAAAAGTTGATAAAACTAAAAAACGGATGAGTTCAACTTCCCGACGCGCTAAGCCAAAACTTGCCGAATAAATAAAAGTAAGGTTTTTTTCTTATCATTTTATTGCTTAATCAGTAATCCGAGCTAATTTTTAAACTTGGTTTACTGATTCCAGATGCAGGCACCGCCTGTTTTTAGAATAGTTTCTAATCGTTCATGATGAGCCACTAACTCATCGATATTGCACTGAATGATTTTTATTGTTTGACGATCTGGATGTAACTGTTTTATATCAGATCTCGAACTTGATTGCTCGACCTCTGAATGTGTTTCTTCCAGTAATGAGGACTGTCCTCCAGTCATTAAGAGAAATACATCAGCCAGGATTTCTGAATCTAATAATGCGCCATGTAAGTCACGGTGACTATTGTCTATACCATATCGCTTACAAAGTGCATCCAGACTGTTTCTTTGGCCAGGGTGTTTTTTTCTGGCATAGGCAAGCGTATCAAATATTGCACATAAATCTGAGAC
>Ga0209033_1002295_pt1 | contig 10659 bp, 17 predicted proteins | sample LauGreFa1BDMLBDN_2_FD_188218 | JGI IMG/M metagenome (GOLD analysis project Ga0209033, IMG submission 188218) | Freshwater lake microbial communities from Lake Michigan, USA - Fa13.BD.MLB.DN (SPAdes) (version 2) | ecosystem: Environmental > Aquatic > Freshwater > Lake | place: Lake Michigan, USA...
TTAACAGGTGGTAATGTTGGCTTGGCTAAACATAGGGCGGCAATGTTATGTGATGGAGATTGGTTAGTTGAACTTGACCATGATGATTACCTTACTTCAGAGTGTCTTTCAACCTCAAACGCGGCCATTTTGAAATATCCTGACGCAGGGTTCCTTTATTCTGATGTTTGTGAGATGTATGATGATGGAGAACCAAAATATTATGACCACGATTGGACAGGTAATTGGTATGCGAGGGAAGACAATTTCTTTGATTTTGGTTACGCGGGACACAGTTGGGTTAAAGTTGATGATAAACAAATACTTGCCCATTGGTACCCTGACATCAATCCACTTACAATAAGATATAATATCAGTATGCCAGACCACGTAAGAATGTGGGAAAGACAACTATATCATAAAATTGGTGGTCACAACAAATCCACACCAGTGGCGGATGATTTGGAAATTATTATAAGAAGTTTCCTTAACACAAGAATGATTCATGTAAAAAAGGTACTTTATTTTCAATACAACAATAGAAATAGTACAGTTGATAACAACGCTGTAGATATAAACCGTCGTGCACGTCTAATAAGAGACTACTACGACAAAGCAATCCACGAAAGAATTCAAGAATTAGGATTCAAAGATTGGAATTGGGATGACGAATTAGGTCACTCTCAAAAGTTCCAAAATAAAACCCCAATCAGAAAATATTTCGAGGAAGAAGAAGTAATGAACTACATTTATGAATAAGAAATCAAAAATTGTAATGAACTCGATGGTTGGTAACGAGCAAGCAACCATAACAAGAATGTTGGAGTCAGTCGCACCGTACATTGATTACTGGGTTATTCAATGTAACGGGAACGATGATACACAAAAAATTATCGAGGAATTTTTTGGGAACCGTAACATTCTAGGATATACGTATAACGTCGAATGGAAGTTTCCTGGTTGGAATAGAGACCACGCTTTACAAGAGTGTTTGAAAGCACAACATGGTTGTGATTGGATTTTGAGGATGGATGCGGATGAAAGACTGCATGTTGATTCTGATTTTGATTGGAGTATTCTTGATGATACCTCCATTCAAAGTTACAATATTGTTGCTGATGCGACAGACACACTCTACTTCAGAACTTGGTTTTGGAACGCAAAATTACCTTGGTTCTTCCAACACGATAAAAGACATGAGACAATACATCTACCTGAAATTGGAGAAAATTTCCAAAGAGCCACAATGCCTAAAGGTTTTAGACACTTGGTTTCTCAAGATGGAGAAACTTGGGCAGTACCAAGAAAGTTTTTAAAAGATGCTCTTGAACTTGAATCAGATAAAGTTGTTGGAAATACAGTATTACAAGACACCTATCACCTTTGGTACATTGCAAAAAGTTATGCGGATTGTTATGGAAATATTTCGGAAATGCCTTTCGGAAAAAAACATTCTGATGAATACGCGAGAAGGTCAAATTGGTATTTCGAAAGGTTTTTGGAAGTTTCGTACAATTGGGGAACTCCTGATGTAAAATATGTCAAGGACGAGATGGGTTATTTTACTTTCATATGTATGGCTTGGAATCACCAATTCATTGGTTCACCTTTGGAATTAATTCTTGAACTTTATGACTACGCTGAAAAGTTTGCAGAAGGAAGAAATGAAGCTCTTTTCTATAAGGCAATTTATTTAGAAAAAATTGGAATGTATCAAGAGGCGTTAGAGGTTGTTGATTTTCTCTTGACATCAGGAAGAAAAAATCCATTCCCTGAACAATCTTTTCTGATTGAGAATCGTTGTTATTCGGATACGAGTAACGTATTGTCAGAGTGGAAACAAATACTCGAAAGAAGACTTTCAGAACATGTAATCAGTGACGAGAGTTTCAAATTTACTTTCTAATGTTGTTTATCAACAAACCACAATATGATTATTTGATAGTTGGAGCCGGTATATTCGGCTCTACTTGTGCTTACGAATTATCCAAAAAAGGCAAAAGGTGTTTAGTAATAGATAAAAGAGATGTTGTTGGAGGGAATTGTTATACTGAAAATGTTGATGGTATACATGTTCACAAATACGGTGCTCATATCTTCCACACAAACGACAAACAAATTTGGGATTACATAAACCAATTTGCGGAATTTAGACAGTATAATCACAACGTTGTTGCAAATTATCACGGTAAAATTTATACATTACCTTTTAACCTTTGGACTTTTAATCAGATTTGGGGTATCAGTAATCCTGAATTAGCGAAACTAAAGTTAGAAGAAATCAGATTCAAGGGAAAGGTTACAAATTTGGAAGAACAAGCGATTTCAATGGTGGGGGAAGAAATATATCAAATTCTCATCAAAGGTTACACAGAAAAACAATGGAATAAAAGTTGTAAAGAACTACCTTCCTCTATCATAAAAAGGATTCCTGTAAGATTCAATTGGGATAGTAATTATTTCAACGACAGATATACGGGAATGCCAATCGGTGGCTATACCCAAATATTCGAAAGAATGCTTGCGAAATCAGATGTTGAATTGGGAGTTGATTATTTTGAGGAAAGAGAATACCACGATGCTTTAGCTAACAAAATTATATATACGGGTCCAATTGATAGATTTTTCAATTATAGATTTGGTAAACTTGAGTACAGAAGTTTGAGATGGGAAACCAAGTCATTAGAAATTGAAAGTTATCAGGGAAATCCTGTTGTCAACTACACTGATTCAGAAACCGAATTTACAAGAATTCTCGAACATAAATGGTTTGACTATCAAGGTCAAAAAAACACAATAATCTCAAGGGAATACCCTGCAGAGTATGATGGAAGTAATGAGCCATATTACCCAATTAGAGATGAAAAAAACACCAAAATATTCGAGATGTATGATGAAATGACCAAATCTTATCCCAACCATATTTTTGGTGGTAGACTTGCTTCATATGTTTATTATGACATGCATCAAGTTATTGGTCAGGCTCTCAGCAAAATCAAAAACCTTGATTAATTGTATATTTATTTAGGATGACAATTCGTATCAAAAATCACTCGAGTGGATTAGACCAAAAGAAGATTAGTTTAATAAAAAAATTTCTTCAATTTCTTCAGTCAGAAGTTCCATTGAAAAAAGGTATTACTATTACTTTTGTTGGCCAGAGAGACGTGAACATGACTACAGGGGTTAGAAAACGTGGTCATAAGATTCATGTTTTAGCCGATGGTAGATTATTGATTGATGTTTTTAGAACATTAGCCCATGAATGGACTCACGAATTCCAATATCAGAAACTGAACTTGGATGATACTAAAAAACATCAAGATATAGGTGGACCTGTTGAAAATATGGCTAATGCACTTGCTGGAATCATGGTAAAGAAATTCAACAAGGAAAATCCAAGTTATGAAAAATACATTTATAAAAGTGCCGAAGAACATCAGAAATAAAAGTATTTATCTTTGATGAATCTCAATGAACAAGTTTACAGAATTAAAGAACTACTTTTTGAATTGTCACCGCAGTCAGCAGGGGTAAGTGAATTTTTGGAGCTAATCGATAGTTTGCCTGAATTGTTGAAACATTTGAAGTTTCACAGTAGAAAAGAACTTTTGGATTACATTGAGTCTGCAGATTACAGCGAATTCGATGAATTAAGAAACGAAGTTGAGTATTTTTTAAAAAGAAGAAAAAGATACTTTTCTGATGAAATGTCAGAATTCCAAAGAGTTGCAAATTATTTAAGTGACACCGAAAAAATTAATGTATCCGCAGAGGATATATTCAACTCATTTATCAATGCTAAAGAGATAGATTTGACTCGCGATATTTGGAATAAATTAGAAAATACAGAATCCAACGAAATCAAAAAAGGGGACATGAAGAGAGTTTTGGATTTAGCTAAAAAATACAACAAACAAAACCCTAAAGAGTTGAAAGTGGCTCTTACTAGTGGAGATTACAGAAGACCTCTAATACTCAAGTTTGGAGATAGATATCACTTGGTTGCCGGCAACACTAGATTATCTACCGCTGCGGCTTTAGGGATGACTCCCAAAGTTCTTATTGGAAAGTTGAATTTTATTTGAGTTTTTTTATAATTCAAATTATGAACGAACTCGATTTACATGGAATTTTACATCATCAGGTTAGAGACGAAGTTGAAAATTTTGTTTTATTAAATTCCCGAAATTTACCGATTAGGATTATTACTGGTGACTCTCAAAGAATGAGAAATTTGACTCAAAACATTCTGAATAAACACAAATTTAGTTACCACACACCAGCCCATAATTTTGGTGAAATAATTGTTTTGGAGGATTTAGAAAAAGAGTATTAACATTTACTGGCGTAAGAACCAACGTGAACTTTGAGTCCTGTGAACTTTTCGATTTCATCAGATAAAAAAGCTCTCATTCTTCTTGCAACAAATTCGGGTTTTGTCGGAATTTCTTGTAACCAATCAGTGTCAATCACAATATATACGATAGGTAATTCAGTTTCTTCATCTATCCAAAACTTGCAGACACCATCTATATCGAGGGTCTCCAAGAAAGATTTCAAAATTTTTAGGGTGTTTTCTTTTTCACTCATTTGTTATCTAAATGGTATTTATAAATATGAATCCGAAAAAAAATATCGAAAGGTTTTTCCAACTCATAAATGAAGATAGTAAACCTGCAATGGAAAAACAAAAGTTAATTTCAGTTGCAGAAAAACTACAAGGGATTCTTGGAGATTTTGATAGTCCTACAGACGTTTTGAATCATTTGAGAAAGTTAGGTACCATGCAGTCAGAATATCTCACCCTTTTTGGAATAAAAAATTTATGTAAAATAATTTTTATAATTTACTACAAGAAAAATGGTTTAAGTAATTCCAAAATTGAAGAAATCATAAATTCAATTTACTTTACAGTTCTATTCACAACTGAAGGAAATGATTACACAGAAAGTTGTGATACATGTGGAGGTGATGGTTATATAACTTGTGGTAATTGTGATAGCGAGGGAAGTCTCGAATGTGATTTCTGTGATGGTTCAGGGGTAGTTAATTGTGATGATTGTGATGGGACAGGAGAAGTTGAAGGTGAGAGTTGTGATAAATGTGAGGGAAGTGGGGAGGTTACTTGTGATGAATGTGATGGTGATGGGCATTATACTTGTAGACGTTGTGGAGGTGATGGTAGTGAAAGTTGTGATGATTGTGATGGTGATGGAGGAATAGAAACTGACGATACGGAGTATAGTTTGGTTGGTCTTTGCTTTTGGGACAAAGAAATGAAAAATATTCTTGAAATTAGAGAAAAAGAAGTTCAGCCTGCTATGGAAGAGATTTCAGATAAATTTTGGAGAAATTCTATAAAACTAACTGACACGGAAGAACATACTGAATTAGACATGGATAAAATAGAAACCGATGTGTACTATTGTTGCTTATTGTCAGAGCAACCTGAAGTTTTTAAGGTTTCAAGAAATTTGAACATACATATATCATATCCTGAAGAGTTAATAACATTTATCACAGACTAAATTTGAGATTTCCACAACTTTTGTTATCTTTGCAAGGTGGCAACAACAACAAAAAAACTCAACATAAGTTCAAGGACTACAGGGTTTGCGTCACCCGCAGAATCTTATGTTGACAAAAGATTAGACCTAAACGAACTAATCGTAAACGATATTCACACAACTTTTTATTTCAAGTATATGGGTCCTGATACCCTTGGTGTCAAGAAAGGAAATATACTTGTAATTGACAAGTCACAAGAACCTTTAGATGGTGAACTTGTGGTACTGACAGATAAAACATGTTTTAAAATTAGAAAATACGAAGGTCAAGAAAATCTATGGGGTAGAGTTTCTTGGGTTTTAAATAGATTATGAAATACAGAACAAGAAAATTAGTTAAGCCAGGAGATTTAAATCCGAGGAAAACCCTTTTTGGGGGACAAGTTTTAAAATGGATTGATGAGGAAGCTGCGATATTTGCAATTTGTCAATTAGGAAGTCCTAATATAGTTACCAAAGCTATGTCAGAGGTAAACTTTGTTTCAACTGCAGTGCTTGGTGATATAATTGAATTTGGAATGGATTTGGTTAGTGTAGGTACAACATCAATTACAATCGCTTGTGACGTTAGAAATAAAATAACCAAACAATCAATTATTAGAATTGATAAAATAGTATTCGTATTATTAGATGAAAACGGAAAACCTAAAGCACACGGAAAATAACATATGGGAATATTGAACGCAAATATAGATAACATAAAATGTTTAGTCAGGTTGAGTCATTTTACAAAAAATCCAAAAGATTCAAATGTTTATCATAATGCCTACGCTTTTGGGGTACAATCCGTTGCGGGAAAAATTTTAACTTTTCACATTATTACAGATTATGGAATGATGAGGTCAAGAGTTCCAATTTCTGAAATATTTCTCAAGAGAGAATCTGATGAAGATATTCCTTCAGACTACAAACAACTGTGGGATTGTTTTTCTGAAAATGTAAGTGTAATAACTTATGATTACCTTTACGAAAAAAGATGTCAGGTTGTTTTGAAAGACAAAACAAAAATATGGGCAACTTATTTATTTACCGTTGATTGGTATAGAAACAGTTATTCAGATGAACCAAGTGATTACAAGTGTGGTCATATTCTTGTTTCAGATGGTGGTTATCTTTTGTGTCAGCCAAATAACAGAATTTTTTGGAAGGACAGTAATTGGGTAACCAAACCATTTAGTGAGGAGTTAATTAAAACTATAAAAGTAGATAATGAATTAATTTCAGTTGAGACTGTATCTGACAGATGGGTTAGTGGTGATTCAAACCAATTTTATTACGACTATAATTTAACAAAAGAAGATGAATAGCAACAAAAAAATTGGAATTGTTGATTGTAACAATTTTTATGTTAGTTGTGAAAGAGTTTTCAATCCTATTTCAATCGGTAGACCTACTGTTGTTTTATCTAATAACGACGGTTGTGTAATTGCTCGCTCACAAGAAGCCAAAGACCTCGGAATTAAGATGGGGGAACCATTTTTTCAGAAGAGGGATTTTATGGACGAACATAGGTTTTGTGTGTACTCATCAAACTACAACCTATACGGTGATATGTCAGATAGAGTTATGACAATCATTAAACGTTATGCGAACGAAGTCGAGGTATATTCAATAGACGAATGTTTTGTTGATTTTTCTAATATACCTGAAGAAGAACTTGAAGATAGGTTGCACCTTATAAGAAACGAAGTAAAACGATTAACAGGTATACCTGTATCAATAGGTGTAGGACCCAATAAGACCCTTGCCAAGCTCACATCTTATATTGCGAAGAGAAGACCAGCATATAATGGAATATGTTCCTATTGGTCATTAGATAACTTCAGGAACCTATTATATGAAATTCCTGTAGACGAAGTTTGGGGAATAGGGAGAAAGTGGTCCAAAAAGTTAAAGTCTTTAGAGGTAAACAGTGTCGGACAGTTTGTAATGATGCAAGACCAAACTGTGAGGAAACTGATGAACGTAAACGGACTAAAAACAAAGATGGAACTTCTCGGAATGTACTGTCACCCTGTTAAAACAATACCAAAATTAAAAAGAAACATTGCGTCAACAAGGTCATTTGGTCAAGATATAAACTCCTTCGACCAAATATCAGAAGCAATGTACTCATACATTAAAAGTGGCGTAAAGAAGTTAACCGATAATGGAATATCTCCAAACAGAGCAACCATATTTTTAAGTGGAAATGTTCACAAAGGAGAAAAACATCACTCATCCAAACAAATCTCTTTCCATAAACAAACAAGAGACGTAAACGAGATTTGGTCCCAAGTATATCCACACTTAAAATCAATTTATAAAACAACAAAAAATTATAAGAAGTGTGGAATTATATTCAATGACCTTATGCCTGAATCAATAGAACAGGGTACACTATTCTCATCATCAATTCAAATGGTACAACCGCCAGCAAACGTAGAACATAAATGGGAGATGAGACAAGAGTACATGTCACAAAAGTTCACAACTTCTTGGTCAGAAATACCATCAGTATTTGTATAATATGTCAAAGGAAACAAACAGAAAAGACGGAATATATGTACCTCTGAAGGTCGGGGACATTATTTACACAGGGAGATTCAAGAATAAAAAAACCACAGTAAAAACAATTGGTGTAGATGAACACGGTATGCCTACGGTAAACGGGAAAAGAGTAATTACATTTAGATTGACACCACCTGAAAAAAAGTAATTATCTCACCTTAAACTCAATATTTGGTATAAGGATTTCAAATAAACCATCAGAATTTTTACTCACCCTAGCAAAAGAATTCAAACCTGTTTTCTTAATTTCATTGTTTAGGGCATTAACCAAAGGCTCTGCGTCTTTGGAATTATAAAACCTTAAAATTGGGGGATATTCGTTAGACTCAACTGGATTTCTTACATATTCTTGAAATCTTTTCACACCACTTTTATTCAGTCTGATTCTACCAATTACCTTCGGCTCGAAACTTTTTATCCTTCTTAACATATTGTAAAATGAGTCAGTGCTCAAACTTCCAGTTGCCCTTTCACCAAATCTAGCACCCTTCGGAATTAATTTTATCAATTCAGTCATGGCTCGACCTGCATCTATTGGATTTTCCATTTTCGTGCTCAAATAGTAATATTCTCCGAACTGGTCTGTCCCTTTTTTCAAGTCCATGTACTGTTGGGGATTTTTAACATTTCTGATTTCTGCAACGTAATCTTTGAATCTTGGCTTTGTAACCATTTCCAAATTATCAGAAATTTTTACTATGCCATAATCTCTTGGTTTTTTTGGCGTTTTAAATGTTCTTTTTGTTAGGTCAAATTTTGTTTTGACTGAGGGTTTATATCCTTTCCAAATGAAAGATTCACTGTCTTTCCACATACCATTAGCTTTCAAAGCTTTTTCAACCTCCTCACTTCCACCTTTTTCAAATGCCAAGTTCACTAATTCTTGAACGTTTGCAGGCAATTTTTGAATCAATTCAGAAGATAATCTCGCGATTTCATCAGGAAATTGGATTGAAATTGCCTCACCAATTGCGTTAACAAAGGTTGGAATTTTCATGAGAGATTCAAATTCTTGTTCGAATTCTTTTTCTAAACCTTTTTCGACATATGAATTAATTTTTTCAACTTTAGCAGCAATGTCTGTATTTTGCTCAATAGTTTTTTCAAGTCTGTTTGCAAGTTGTTCTCCTTTTCCGACAACTGCAGCAGTACCTAAACCTAATTTTTCCAATACTTTCTCTGCTGATTTTCCTCCAAGTTTTTCAGTAACCGCAATTACATTTTGTTCATATATCAATTTTTTTGATATAAGTTCAAATTGTCTTTCTGTAAGAATATATTCCATGGTTATTCGGTAAAACTGAACTTTCTCTCATCACCGAAGTTAGCAACATTACCAAGCAAGTCGTTAATTAGTTCTTTAGCGATGGACTTTTTAGATTTATCTTCCAACTTCAATATAATTTTTAGACCTCTTTTAGGGAAAAAAGACGGAACAATATCCAAGTCTTTTATATCAATTCCCTGCTGAGACAAAACCATTTGGATTACATTTTTCAATTTACCCAAGATGAGAGATGACTGCTGTTCTGTGATGATTATTTTCATATACAATAAATACTTTAATAGTTAGGTGGTGATGGTCTTTGAGGAAATACAGATATCTCGTCTATATCCACACCCAAAGTTTCGCTAACCCAATCGGCTATAATATCCAAAACTTTGCTCTCCCTTAAAGAAAATGTACTTCTTATGAAATCGACTATTTTAGGATTCACATGTAAACTACCAATTCCGTTATGACGTGTTCCGTCATCGTACTCACCAGGTCCGTACCAAAAATATGAGATGAGTTCCCTTTCGTTGTCATCAAACATTTCAATTCTCCAAGTACCACCATCTTCAACGTATGGGTTTAACTCTTTCCTAAAATCCTTTTTGCTGAACATCTCGTTCAGATAACCATAAACTAAATTATGAAATTGTGTGGGTGTTATAACATATCTCATAGTAACAAATTATTCTACATCAGGACCGTTATTTAGATTATCGAAATCAACAAACAAATCGTTTCTCTCAACATCGTCTGGAGAAATCATTTTAAATAGTGATGTGGTTTGGTCGATAATATCAACTATGTCTTTTCTATTCAAACTTTGATTTGTAAAAAAGGTCACTTTATAATATTCGCCAGTAAGACCCAATTTCTGTACAATAACATCCTCAAGTTCAACGAAGTGAGGAACAATAATTTTCTCTAAAACTGCAGTAAATCTTTCTTGTGTTGTCATGATTAAATAAATAGTTTATCAAATTATTTCCTCTGATGAGAAATATATGTTAGAAAGTGCGTAGTTACCATCATTTAACATGTTAAAAACGCTTTTTGTCATCTCCTCAATCCTATCAAAATCCATTGTAACAACAAACGTGTTATCTTCACTTACTTCGGGGAAATAACCGACAACGACGCGAGTAACACCATCATCTTCCCAAGGGGTGTCAACATCAAAACCTCTTACCCACGGAAACTGTGGTAAGATATAATTTTTAATTTGTTTTCTAAAAGATTCAATCATATGGATATAAATAGTTCAGTAATGTGTAGTGTAGTTCATTC
>Ga0209033_1002297_pt1 | contig 10656 bp, 10 predicted proteins | sample LauGreFa1BDMLBDN_2_FD_188218 | JGI IMG/M metagenome (GOLD analysis project Ga0209033, IMG submission 188218) | Freshwater lake microbial communities from Lake Michigan, USA - Fa13.BD.MLB.DN (SPAdes) (version 2) | ecosystem: Environmental > Aquatic > Freshwater > Lake | place: Lake Michigan, USA...
ACATATACCATGTAGCGACCGTTCGCCAGGGTTCCCAGTTAGCGGCCACCTCGCGCGCATCGCTACGTGAGACAGGCTCACCCGAGAAATAATTCACGCTAATGCCTTTAACTAGCCCTAGGTCATCCAAGGGCAAAATATCCGGTCTTAGCATATTGAAAATTAAAAACATCTCAGCCGTCCAGCGGCCAATCCCACGAATCTGTATCAACTCGGCGATCACTGCCTCATCTTCCATCGACTCCCAGTCTTTTTCATGCAGACTGCCATCCAGAAAATGGGTCGACAAATCCATTAAGTACTCCGCCTTACGTTTGGACAGTCCACACGTCGCAAGTTTCACATGCCCTTGCCGCTTCACCTGAGTAGGCGTCATTTTCGGGCAGGCCAGCATGAGCCTCTCCCATACGGACTGAGCTGCTTTAACGGAAATTTGTTGGCCAACGATAGACCGTGCCAGCGTCATAAACGGATCGCCACGCCTAACGAGTTGTAAATCACCAAAGCGAGGAATCAGTTTTTTCATGATGCGATCGCGCTTCATTAGCTCTAGCTTGGCCTGTTCCCAGTAATGCGGAACCAATAGAATTTCAGGAGGCTTACTCATGCTCGCCTCCACTCGGTGATTCCGCCGGGCTTGTCTTCGAGCACAATACCTTGCGCTAGTAATTCAGCGCGAATTTTGTCGGACTCGGCAAAATTTTTATTCTTCTTAGCCTCAGTACGAGCGCTAATCTGCGCAGCCACTGCATCATCTGACAAACCATCTGCAGAGCCACCACCTTGCAAAAATAGCTGTGGTTCGCGCTCTAACAAACCTATCACACCAGCGAGTTTTTTCAACTGCCTAGCAAGAACCGCAGAGTGATCGCGATTAATTTCAGTAGCCAACTCAAACAAGCATGCAACGGCAACGGGTGTATTGAAATCATCATTCATGGCCTCAGCGAAACGCTGGGCATAGGGTTCATTCCAATCTAATGCTTGCGTATCTGGGGGCGTATCTTTAAGTGCGGTATACAACCGAGCAAGTGCAGTGCGCGCATCGTCTAGGTGGACATCGGAGTAATTCAGCGGACTGCGATAGTGCGCACGCAAAATAAAAAAGCGCACAACTTCTGCATCAAACTTATCGAGTACTTCACGAATAGTGAAAAAATTACCCAGTGATTTGGACATTTTTTCGTTATCGATGCGAACAAAACCGTTATGCATCCAATAATTAACAAAACCATGTCCGTGCGCACCTTCGGATTGCGCGATTTCGTTTTCGTGGTGAGGAAATTGCAAGTCCTGACCACCACCATGGATATCAAATTGCTCGCCTAAAAGATCGCACGCCATAGCGGAGCATTCAATATGCCAACCGGGTCGACCACTTCCCCACTTCGAAGCCCATTTAACTTCCTCGGCTTCTGTTTGTCGAGAAGACTTCCACAAAACAAAATCAAGCGGATCACGCTTTGCGCTATCAACTTCTACCCGCTCACCTGCGCGCAAATCATCTAACGATTTTCCAGATAATTTGCCGTATCCCGCAAAATCACGTACGGAGAAATTCACATCACCATCGGCGGCTTGATAGGCTAGCCCATTTTTTTCAAGCTTACCAATCAACGACAACATCTGCGGAACATAACTCGTGGCTCGAGGCTCATGGTCTGGGCGCTGCACACCTAACAGGTCTGCGTCTTCATTCATCGCTTGTATGTAGCGATTTGTCAGGGTTGAGATAGATTCGTTATTCTCAGCGGCTCGGCGAATGATTTTGTCATCAATATCCGTAATATTACGAACGTACGTAACCTGATAATTTTGTGATCGCAGCCAGCGCTGCACCATATCGAAAACGACCATCACGCGCGCGTGACCGAGATGACAGTAATCATAGACCGTCATGCCGCACACATACATCCGCACCTTGCCTGGTTCAATAGGGACAAAAGCTACTTTGTCACGGGCTAAGGTGTTGTATATCTTTAGTGTGCTCATGAATTAAAAGAGGAATGCCGTGGCAGATAAGCCGAAGGTACTGCAAATCAATTATTACTTTTTTCAAAATAATGACGAACAATCACATAGTGCGCCGGCCACATAAATCAGAGGCCGTCTTGTGTGCCCGGTATTTTGATAGAATGCGAGTCTCGTCAAAGTATAACATTGAAGCATTTAAATCCCTGTAACAACGGTGCTTCAGATACACACTAACCGGAAGGAAATTTCATGCGCTACGGCCGTCGCCAGTTTATGCAATTTTGCACTGCTGCTGTTTTGGCATCCTTGACCACGGTAGCATTGGCTGCTGATCCAGCACCCAAGGTATCCATCAAAACTAGCATGGGTGAAATCATTTTAGAAGTTTATCCAGACAAAGCACCCAAGACGGTAGAAAACTTTTTAACGTACGTGAAATCAGGTTTTTACAACGGCACTATTTTTCATCGCGTGATTAATGGTTTCATGGTCCAAGGTGGTGGCTACGATCAATCAATGAAAGAAAAGCCTACCCGCGCCCCGATACAAAACGAAGCAAAAAATGGCTTGAAGAATCGTGCTTATACGATTGCCATGGCCCGCACGCCCGATCCTCACTCTGCTAGCGCGCAATTCTTTATCAATGGCAATGACAATGCTTTTTTGGACTACCCTGGCCAAGATGGTTGGGGTTATGCTGTATTTGGCAAAGTTATCAGCGGCAAAGAAGTCATTCAAAAAATTCAAGTCGTAGAGACAGACAAAAGAGACAAACCCAAAGCGAATGTCATTATTGAATCCGCTTCCATGATTGAATAATTTATTAGCATTGATTTAGGAGCAGCACGTTTATGAATGTTGTACTTACCACCAATCACGGCACGATTACGCTAGAACTTGACGTAGAAAAAGCACCCAAGTCCGTTGAAAATTTTGTTACCTACGTTAAGTCTGGTCATTACGATGGCACTATTTTTCATCGTGTTATCGATGGCTTCATGATTCAGGGTGGCGGCTTCGATCCCGACATGAAACAAAAATCGACCAATGATCCAATTGATAACGAAGCTGAGAACGGCCTCAAAAATGATCGCTACACCGTCGCCATGGCTCGCACGTCGGATCCTCATTCGGCTACGGCTCAGTTTTTCATCAATGTCGGTGATAACGAATTTCTAAATTATCCAGGCTCTGATGGTTGGGGATATGCAGTATTCGGCAAAGTCACTGATGGCGAAGATGTCGTCGATGCGATTCGCGCCGTTAAAACCGGACGCAAGAGCATGTTTTCGGATGTGCCTGTCGAGACTGTCGTGATCGAAAAAGCTGAGGTCGTTTGATCTGACATGACTTCGCTCGCAACATCATCATCAACAAAAGCGCAACCGACGATGGTTGCGCTTTTTGTTTCAGATCTGCATTTGAGTCCAGACACACCACACACCTTGGCTGCATTTTTTTCGTTTTTAAACAACGAGGCAATGCATGCGACTCAACTGTATCTGCTAGGTGATCTGTTCGAGTACTGGCCAGGTGATGATGATGTTGATTCACCGTTTCCACAACAAGTTTGCCAAGCACTCAAACGAGTTTCTGATAATGGAACAAAAATATTTTGGCTCAGTGGCAATCGTGATTTTTTAGTTGGGCCTGCTTTCGCAAAGGCGGCGGGCCTGACTTTACTAACTGAGCCTCACGTTACAGAAATCGGGGGTAAAAGAATTCTGCTCGTGCACGGTGATGCACAGTGCACGGATGACACAGCCTATATGACGTTTCGTACGCAAGTGCGCAACCCCGAATGGCAAGCAGCTTTTCTTGCGCGACCTCTCGCCGAACGAAAAAGTATCATTGCCGGTATGCGCGAAGGTAGCCGTGCTGCGCAAAAAGAAAAATCAATGGCGATCATGGATGTGAACCCAGCGCAGATAGCTGCCCTTTTTAAAACGTATCAAGTTAATCTATTAATTCATGGCCACACGCATAGGCCTGATGTTCATCACACTCCTGAGGGAGTGCGCTATGTATTACCGGACTGGGATTGTGAAGCGAGTGAAGCGGCTATACGACGTGGCGGCTGGATAGTGTTGGATAGCGCGGGTGAATTACACGCCATCAGAGCGTGAAAAGCTTCTATCAGAAATAGAATCGTAGATTTTTGAAGTAGCAGGCTTAATTCAGTATCCACTCACCCGATTGCTTGATAGCGTGATACATCGCATCCGGTGCAAGATCAATGTTGCCTGGCCAAGTTACTGCTCCATGTTCAATAAAGGCTTGTCGGAAAATTTCAGGATCTTTAAGTACTTCAAATACACCAGTCAAATGGGTGGTCTCAAACACCACTCTGCCAGACGTCCCATCCGCAAACGTTACCTGAATACTCAGTGGTGAAATAGTTTTGACGTCTACGACCTGCCAATCCATGTGAGCCTCACTTCAAAATTAGAAATAAATCACTCCACCAATTTATTCAGCTTGTCCGGATTGAATTTATCCAGCTCGACTACGGTCTCGCAAGCTATGCCGGCTGCTTTAAGTGCCTCGAGAATTTTCACTAACTGTAATTCCTGACTAGATGCATTGTCGATCAAGCCGTGCAAAGCTTTTGACAAAGGATCGTCACCATTCGCTGTCAAGCCGTACGCGGCAAACATTTTAGCTGTCGCATCTTCGCGCTCAGAGGCTGCCGTTTTTTCAATGATACGTGCAGGATTGCCGACCGCGGTGGCTCCCGCCGGCACTTCTTTGACGACGACGGCATTCGAGCCAATCTTAGCGCCCTCGCCGACCGTAAACGATCCCAACACTTTGGCTCCGGCACCAATGATCACACCGCGTTCTAAGGTCGGGTGTCGCTTAGTTCCTTTGGATAGCGATGTGCCACCTAAGGTGACACCTTGATAGATGGTGCAATCGTCACTGATATACGCCGTCTCACCGATCACAACACCGAAGCCATGATCGATAAAAACGCGACGACCTATGGTCGCACCGGGGTGAATCTCAATACCGGTTAATCCACGAGCTATATGAGAAATGAAGCGCCCTATCCACTTAAAGCCCTGCTGCCAGCAGGCATTGGCCCACCGATGCAAAACGATGGCATGCAGACCGGGGTAGCAGGTCAACACCTCCCAAGAACTACGGGCGGCGGGGTCCCGTGCCATGATGCTAGCGATGTCTTCCCTGAGGCGGCTAAACATGAATGTCGATCAAACAGTAAAAATTGAATTTTAGGTTATTTGGAAGAATCAGACTCAATCATCCTTGAACTAGACAATCGGTACTTTCAAGCGTTGACGTCTAGCCTCATACAAGCAAATACCTGATGCTACGGAGACGTTAAGACTTTCGACGGAGCCCATCATCGGTAAGCTCACTAAACGATCGCAATTCTCGCGCGTTAAACGGCGCATACCCTCGCCTTCGGAGCCCATTACAAAAGCTACGCCTCCGGTGTAGTCGACATCGTAGATCGTGCTTTCTGCATCATCTGTCGTACCTGTTAACCAAATATCGTGTTCCTGTAGCTCACGCATAGCACGCGCCAGATTGGTCACGGTAATGTAGGGCACGTTGTCCGCTGCGCCGCTGGCGACTTTGGCTGCCGTCGCATTCAAACCTACGGCTCTATCTTTGGGTGCAATCACGGCATGGGCCCCTGCACCATCGGCAACGCGCAAGCATGCGCCCAAATTATGCGGATCGGTGACGCCATCTAACAGCAATAGCAAGGGCGGCCCTTGTATACCATCGATTAACTCCGACAGATTACGAGCGAGCGAGATTTCACCAGCTCGCGCAACTACACCTTGATGCCGACGCGTACCGACCATAGCATCCAAGCGCTGATCATCTGCCTGAATGATGCGCACATTCGCCGATTTAGCCGAGCGCAAAAGATCACCCATGCGACGATCATGACGGGAGGCATCGACATAAATTTCTTCGATGGTCGATGCATCATGGCGAATTCGCGCTGCGACAGCATGAAATCCGAAAAGCAGTTTGGTCTTCATTTTTTATTGGCCAGTGAGCTATCGCTCTCCGTTATTTACGTTTCTTTTGACCTGTACGTGCAGCGGTTTTTGGTGGTTTAGCTTTACGCGCTTTAGCGCTGTCGGGCTTTTGAGGAGCAGCTTTTTTAGCTGTTTTTTTCGTGGCCTGTTTCGCCGCTTTTTTTGCTCCCGACAAGCGCGAATGCCCTTTTCCCTCATCGGCGCGTCGCGCTTCGTTTTTCAATTGGGTTCGAATGCCTGGCTCGCGCACCAGTCGCAAATCAATGCGTCGTGCATCAAGATCAACTCGACTTACCTGTACGGTCACTCTATCGGTTAACTGATAGCGCATTCCGGTACGCTCACCACGCAATTCATGTCGGGCTTCATCAAATTGAAAGAAGTCTGAACCCAGATCAGTGACGTGAACCATGCCTTCAATGAACAAGGCATCGAGCTGTACAAAAATACCGAATGCTGCAACTCCCGAAATCGTGCCGGTGAATTCTTCGCCGAGTTTATCGCGTACAAAATAGCATTTCAGCCAGGCTTCAACATCACGCGAGGCTTCATCCGCACGCCGTTCATTAGCAGAACAATGAATGCCAAGGGCTTCCCAAATCGCTACATCGCCTTCCGATTTTTTCTTACCGGCAGCTCTATCTTTTGCCTGCATCTTACGCGCTGCAGGAGAGAGCTGAGTATTTAAATTTTCGGTCTCTATATCTTTCGGATGATAGCGCTTGGTTTGTAAAATTGCCTTGATCACGCGGTGCGTCAGTAAATCCGGATAGCGCCGTATAGGACTGGTGAAATGAGCATAAGCATCGTAAGACAATCCGAAATGTCCGATATTGTCAGGGCTGTAGACTGCTTGCTGCATGGAGCGTAGCAGCATGGTTTGAAGCATGATTGCATCAGGTCGTAGTTTTATTTTCTCCATCAACTCCGCATAATCCGATGCCGCTGGGCTACCGGAACCACCGAGCGACAAACCTAATTGCTTTAAGAATGTGCGTAACTGATTAAGCTTTTGTTCTGTTGGGCCCGCATGGATACGAAACATACCGTGATGCTTGTTACGCTCCATGAAATCAGCGGCGCAAACGTTTGCCGCCAACATGCATTCTTCAATTAATTTGTGCGCATCGTTTCGTGTGCGCGGCAAAATTTGTTCTATTTTACCCGCAGCATTACAAACGATATAGGTCTCAGTCGTTTCAAAATCAATCGCACCACGCAGACGACGCGACTGCAGTAGCACTTGAAATAAATCATAAAGATTTTGTAGGTGCGGCAGTAACGCAGCGCGACGCGTAGCCTCAGGCCCACGCGTATTCCCTAATACGGCAGCAACTTCGGTATACGTTAAGCGCGCCGCTGAATGAATCACTGCAGGATAAAACTGATACGCCTGAATATCGCCTTTAGCGCTGATCACGGCATCACACACCATGGTCAATCGATCGACATCGGGGTTTAATGAGCACAAACCATTGGATAATTTTTCCGGCAGCATGGGTATCACCCTGCGCGGAAAATACACTGACGTGCTGCGCTCAAGCGCATCGACATCTAATGCATCATTCGGCTTCACATAGTGACTGACATCAGCAATTGCAACAATCAGTCGAAAACCTGTACCACGCCCAATTTTTACGGGTTCGCAATACACAGCATCATCAAAATCTCTTGCGTCTTCACCGTCTATCGTTACCATCGGTATGTCGCGTAAATCAACACGATCTTCTAGATCAGCTGGTTTCACTTCGGATGGTAATTTCGATGCGGCTACTTTTGCCGCCTCTGAAAACTCGTGTGGAACGCCATACTTGCGCACAGCAATTTCAATCTCCATACCAGGATCATCTATCTCACCTAGCACTTCAGCAATTTTTCCTATCGGCTGGCTATAGCGCGATGGTTGCTCAGTGAGTTCAACGCTGACAACCTGCCCAGCTTTCGCTTTGCCAGGTGCCACTGCGAGCAAAATGTCGTGAGCGATGCGCTTATCTTCAGGTACGACTAACCAAACGCCATTCTCATGTACCAAGCGCCCAATGACATGTGTATTGGCACGTGCTAATACTTCAACAATAGTGCCCTCGGGGCGGCCACGTCGATCTAAGCCTATAACGCGAACTTGTACCCGATCACCATGCAAAACTTTCTGCATTTCTTTTTCAGGAAGAAAAACATCGTCACCTTCATCTGGTAACAAAAATCCATAGCCATCGCGATGACAAGAAACACGGCCTTCAATAAAGTTAGCGGTATTAGCGAGTTGTATGCGACCTTTGCGGTCTGGTTTGATTTGGCCGTCACGCTCCATAGCGGCTAATCGACGGGTCAAACCATCCAGCTCAGATTCTTTAACAGACAAAGCGTCGGCGATGGAAGATAGTGTCTGCGGATCAGATGCTTTACGCAGTACGCCCAGGATTTCTTCTCGACTGGGGATGCTATACGGATAGTGGCTCAAAAGATGTCAATAAAAGTAAGGTGAATAAACAAGAATAGTGTAACGGAGCTGTGCACGCTTTGCTCAGTAGACCATTCGATTGATAAAGGCTAAGAGCTTATTCCTAACTAGTTAAATCACTATGACATCGTGCATTCATAGTGCTCAACACTCGGCTTTATTGACTTGCGGGATTTATCCGCTATAATCTCGCCTTCTTTTGGCCCACGTGGCGGAATTGGTAGACGCGCATGGTTCAGGTCCATGTGCCGCAAGGTGTGGGGGTTCGAGTCCCTCCGTGGGCACCACCAAATTAAGAGCTCTCTTTTGCAGGCTCTTGCATAAACCAAAAGTGCTACAAACTCTTTGCTGCTAAATACAGTGAACCAATAATCATTCCCGCAGCCACAACAACTATTGCAATTAAGTAGTACGTCATACGTTGTTGAGCGCGTCTCGCATTCGCCAGTCGAAGCATCAACTCATCATGCTCGCGATCTAAGGCATCAAGATTATTCTGAGCATTTTTCAAATCGCTCAGCGTCTTACTCACACGTTCATTTTCCTTCATAGACTTTCCTTGAACGATAGCGTTGCTACAGCGTGTCTGGCATCATTTGGTCATACAACTCAAACGGCTGATGAATCCACGGATTACCTGCAACAGGATGGACAAAATAATCCGGACATACGGATGAATTTTCTTTGTACCAAATCACTGCTGATCGAATCTCACTAATTTCTGGATGGCGGTTAAGCAGCCATTCCCCGACTCTTTGCAGAGTGTCACCTGAATCCACTAAATCGTCGATTAACAGCAGACGTCCGCTTAACGTGTCTGCCGTCGACGTAATTCTGTCAGCTATGCAAAGCGCTCCACGCTGAGTACCCCCTTCTTCACGATAAGAGCTCACAGTGAGAATAGAGAGCGGCACGTTAAACAAGCGCGAAAAAACATCTCCCGGACGCAAACCACCTCGAGCTAAACAAAGTACATGATCAAACGTCCATCCCGAATCAAACACCTGCTTAGCTAGGACTTCAATAGAACGATGATAGTCATCCCACGAAATCCATACATGACCGGCATCGTTCGAGGTCGTCATGCGCTGACATCATTCAAACGGATGACGTAAAACGATAGTCTCTTCACGATCAGGGCCGGTTGAAACCATATCTACCGGCACACCAACCAACTCCTCAATGCGCTTAACATACGCTTGGGCGTTCGCAGGCAAATCCTTCATTAACTTAACGCCGACGGTAGGCTCAGTCCAACCTGGCATCTCTTCATAAATGGGTTCGCATGCTGCCGCTTCTTCGGCACCCACAGGGAAAATATCCACGTGCTTTCCATGCAAGTGATAGCCTGTGCACAGCTTTAATGATTCCAAACCATCCAACACATCCAGCTTAGTCAGGCACATACCAGATACGCCATTGATCTGCACTGAGCGCTTCAATAAAGCAGCATCAAACCAACCACAGCGACGTGCGCGGCCAGTCACGGTGCCGAATTCATGCCCAACCGATGATAGGTGTTTTCCTATGCCCTGATCGGTCGGCAATTCTGATGGAAACGGTCCGGAACCTACGCGCGTTGTATACGCTTTCGTAATACCTAAAATGTAGTGCAACATATTAGGGCCCACGCCCGAGCCTGCAGCAGCATTACCCGCCACACAATTGCTGGAGGTTACAAATGGATAGGTACCGTGATCAACATCGAGCAAGCTACCCTGCGCACCTTCAAACAATAAATTTGCACCGGCTTTGTGAGCGGCGTACAAAGCACTCGAGACATCCGTCACCATCGGACGGATTCTTGGAACCGAAGCTAAAGCCGCATCAAAGGTACTTTGAAAATCAACAGCTTTAGCCTTCAGATAATTGACGAGCACGAAGTTGTGATAATCAAGATTTTCGCGCAGCTTTTCTTCCAAGCGTTTTTCATTCAACAAATCAGCAACGCGAATCGCACGACGAGCTACTTTGTCTTCATACGCGGGACCTATGCCTTTACCCGTGGTACCGATTTTTGCATCGCCACGCTTAGCTTCACGCGCGGCATCTAAGGCCGTGTGATACGGCAGAATAACCGGACATGCTTCTGATACTTTTAAACGATTGGCGACTTCAATACCCGATGCTTCCAGCTTATCAATTTCACGCAACAAATCAGGCACAGACAACACGACACCATTACCGATGTAGCAGGCA
>Ga0209033_1002298_pt1 | contig 10654 bp, 8 predicted proteins | sample LauGreFa1BDMLBDN_2_FD_188218 | JGI IMG/M metagenome (GOLD analysis project Ga0209033, IMG submission 188218) | Freshwater lake microbial communities from Lake Michigan, USA - Fa13.BD.MLB.DN (SPAdes) (version 2) | ecosystem: Environmental > Aquatic > Freshwater > Lake | place: Lake Michigan, USA...
GGCCATGACTTGGCCCGTTTTGTTATTGGTACTTTTTGGGGCACTGCTTCACGCCAGCTGGAACGCGCTTGTGAAGTCTAGCTCCGACAAAACCCTAGACACGGCCCTGATCCATGTCCTGTGCTCGCTGTTGGCCCTTCCTGTCTGTTTGTATGTTGGCCCACCGCCTGCAGAATCTTGGCCTTATATCTTGGGCTCCTTGGTGGTTCACGTCGGTTATTACTTTGCGTTAGCCGGAGCCTATCGTCATGGTGAACTGGGGCTCACATATCCTTTGATGCGGGGTACTGCGCCCATGTTGGTGGCACTTACATCCTTTGCATTCATCGGTGAAGACTTGACACCGTTGGCTTGGTTGGGTGTAGCTTGTATCAGCGGCGGTGTTTTGTTGTTGGGCATTACGCGCGAGTGGTGGACTCACCGCAAAGCCATCGTGTTTGCTTTGATCAATGCTGTGCTGATTGCCATTTACACCGTCATCGATGCCAAAGGCGCGCGCATTTCAGGCCACGTAGTGCAATACATCTGCATGTTGTTTGTATTGGATGGCTGGCCGTTTGCCATTTTGGTTTTCATGCAGCGCAAAGGGCAAGTCTGGCCCTATGTGCGCAAGCGTTGGCCTGTCGCATCAGGTGGCGCATTTGCCTCCATTGGGTCTTACGCCATTGCACTGTGGGCCATGACCGTCGCGCCTGTGGCCATGGTGGCTGCGCTACGAGAAACATCGGTTTTTTTTGCAGCGCTGATTGGCGCTTGGTTTTTGAAAGAAGTTTGGACTCGACAAAGAATTGCAGGGACTGTGGCCATTCTTTCTGGCGTTGCAGCACTTCGTTTGGGTTAGTGGTTGAGGACACGCATTAGGAGATCTCATTCATGGCAACACAAAGCTTTCCAACTCAGGCCAAAATTGTCATCGTAGGCGGTGGCATTGCGGGCTGTTCTGTGGCTTATCACTTGGCCAAATTGGGTCAGACCGATGTGGTCTTGTTAGAGCAGGGCAAGTTAACCAGTGGCACCACTTGGCATGCGGCTGGCTTGGTGGGTCAAATGCGTCCTAATCGAAACATGACGCGCATGAGCAAGTACGGCATTGAACTTTATTCAACGCTAGAAGCAGAAACGGGCTTAGCCACAGGTTGGAAACAATGCGGCAGCGTGAATGTGGCGCGCACGCCAGAGCGCATGAAAGTTTTGCGAAAACAAATTGCTTTGGCCAGAAGCTTTGGTGTGGAGGTTCATGAAATCACGCCACAAGAGGTGGGTGAGCGTGCACCCTTGCTTCGAACCGATGACTTAGCAGGCGGCATTTGGATTCCTGGAGACGGCAAGGCCAATCCTGCTGATTTGTGCATGTCCTTGGCCAAAGGGGCAAGGCTGCATGGCATCAAAATTTTTGAGGACATTGAAGTCACAGGTGTTGACTTGAATGAAGGTCGCGTGCAGGGTGTGAAAACCAAACAAGGCGACATTCAGTGCGATATCTTGGTGAACTGTGCGGGCCAATGGGCGCGTCAATTTGGTCAGTTGGCCGGTGTCAACGTGCCGCTTTATTCTGCCGAGCATTTCTATATTGTGACCGACAAGATAGAGGGCATCCATCCCATGTGGCCCGTTGTGCGAGACCCAGATGGCTACATTTACTACAAAGAAGAAGTGGGTGGTCTGGTGATGGGCGGCTTTGAGCCTGTGGCCAAACCTTGGAATGTGCACCCTATTCCTTCAACTTTTCAATTTGAGTTGCTGGGCGAGGATTGGGATCAGTTTGAAATTTTGATGCAAAACGCCATTCACCGCACGCCTTGTTTGGAAACAGCCAAAGTCAAAATGTTGCTCAATGGACCTGAGAGTTTCACGCCCGATGGCAATTTTATTTTGGGTGAGGCACCTGAAGTTCGAAACTATTTTGTGTGTGCTGGTTTCAATTCAGCAGGCATTGCCAACTCTGGTGGTGCAGGGCGCTTGATGGCGGAGTGGATTGTGGGTGGTGAACCCAGTGTTGATTTGTGGGATGTCGATGTGCGCAGGTTTGGCGCATTTACAGGCAATCGAAAGGCACTCTCTGAACGCACCGCCGAGACCCTGGGCCTGCACTATGCCATGCGTTGGCCTAGACAAGAGTTGCAGACGGTTCGGCCATTGCGTTGCTCGCCTTTGTATGACGTTTTGGCAGCGAAGGGCGCAGAGTTTGGCAGTAAAAATGGCTGGGAGCGCGCGAACTATTTCCGACCTGCAGGTGCGCCGCCTGCGCGAGATACCTTGGACACACCCGATTGGTTGCCCTGGGTGCAAGCTGAACAAAAAGCCACCCGTGAGGCTGTGGCTTTGTACGATCAAAGTTCGTTTTCAAAAATCTCGGTCAGAGGTGCAGATGCATTGGCGTTTTTGCAAAGCATGTGCGCCAACGAAATGAATGTGGCCATTGGAAAAATGGTTTACACCCCGCTGCTCAACGACAGAGGCGGCTTTGAAAGTGATCTCACTGTTATTCGACTCAGTGCTGATCGGTTCATGGTCATTACAGGATCGGGTCAAACAACGCGCGATTTAGATTGGCTGCAGCGCCATGTCACGCCAGAAATGCGGGTCTACATCGATGATGTTTCTGCGCAGCTGTGTGTCTTGTCATTGATGGGCCCCAATTCTCTGGCTTTGATGTCAAAGCTTTGCCATGATGACTTGTCGCCGCAAGCTTTGCCGTTTGCACACACGCGTGAAATAGATGTGGGCTGTGCCAAAGTGCGTGCAGCCCGCATGAGCTACGTGGGCGGCCCAGGCTACGAGTTGTATGTGCCTGTTGAAATGACACGTCATGTTTACCTGGCTCTGCAAAGTGCAGGCGCAGACCTAGGCTTGCGAGATGCTGGCTACTACGCGTTGGATGCACTGCGGATCGAGCGTCAAAGGAGAGCATGGGGTGCTGAAATAGGACCCGATGAAACACCTTTTGAAGCGGGTTTGTGGGCGGGTGTGAAACTCGATAAGACAAGCGACTTTAAAGGCAAGAAAGCCTTGCTGGCCAAAAAAGCACAAGCAGAATTTAAACCTGAGAAAAAGCTTGTCAAAGTTGTTGTGAAAGATGCGCGCCATTATTTGTGGGGTGGTGAACCATTGAGTGTGGCAGGTCAATTTGTGGGTGAGGTCACCTCGGCTGGTTGGGGTTATGAGGCCGGCACTGTGGTGGCTTTGGGCTACATCCGAGGCCATTGGGCACAACAAGAGATCCAAAACCTGCAAGCGCAGGCCGAGTTATGGGGGGTGCCTGTCGACGTTGTGATTCAAGAAGCAGCTTGATTCAACGGCTTCAAGCAAGCAGGCATGCATAATTCAGCCTTTGCTCAGCATCTTTCTGAGCTTCACTTGGAACTTGAATGACCTTATTGGCTATTTTGCTAGGTACCCTGGCCGCTGGTATTGGAAGTGTTTGGTTGGCAGCCTGGCTTAGTTTTGGCATTGTGAGTCGCTATACCCAACACATGCTGAGCTTGGCTGCAGGTGCATTGCTTGCAACAGCTTTTTTGCACCTGTTGCCTGAGGCTTTTGACGCAGGTGTAGAACCCCACAACTTGTTCATGACCTTGTTGTTCGGTTTGTTGTTTTTCTTTTTGCTCGATAAGGCAGAGCTCTGGCACCACGGCCACGAGCATCACCACGGCGATGCACACCATGGCCATGATCACCATGAGGCTCACGACCACCACCACGATCATGATCATGATCATGCGCATTCAACTGCTTCGGATGCATCACACGTTGAAGGCGCACACGCAAATCCGCTGGTCGGTGGCTGGGCCATCTTAGCTGGCGACAGCGTTCACTGTTTTGGAGATGGTGTCCTGATTGCCTCTGCCTTCATGGTCGATTTGAAGTTAGGCGTGGTGGCGGCTTTGGCGGTTTTGGCCCACGAAGTGCCTCATCACATGGGCGATTTGGTGGTGCTGCGCCAGGGCTCCCAAAGCCGGCAAACAGCCGTCTTGAAAGTCTCTCTGGCGGGTGCCATTACGGCCTTGGGGGGATTGGCTGGCTACGCGTTGCTAGACCAACTGCATGGCGTTTTGCCCTACATGCTGGCCATTGCTAGCAGCAGTTTTATTTATGTGGCACTGGCCGATTTAATTCCGCAATTGCAAAAACGTTTAAGTTCACGTGAGACGGCCGCGCAAATTGTTTGGCTGATAAGTGGCATTGCGTTGGTAAGCGCGGTCAGTGTGTTGGCGCATTCTTTCACCGCGCATTGAGACAGCACTCTTAACCCTTTGCGCAGGGCAGTCCGGGTGTGTTGCACCACTCGCTCCAACTACCAGGATACAAGCGCGTGATACCTAAACCCGCAATTTCCATGGCCAAAATATTGGGCACTGTACTGACGCCACTGCCGCAGTGGTGAACCACAGTGGCAGGGTCTCTGCCTGCTAAAAGCTTTTCAAATTCAGCTCTCAATACTTCTGGCGATTTGAAGAAGCCATCTGCGCCAAGGTTTTCGGCAAAGGGTCTGTTTAATGCGCCAGGTATGTGGCCAGCCACAGGATCGAGGGGCTCCATTTCGCCGCGATAGCGCGCACCAGCGCGGGCATCGATCAAGGTTAAATTGGGGTGCCCCACTTGCGGTGCTAATTGATCAGTACTGATCCATTCGCGCAAAGCTGATTTCAATTCAAACTTGCTGGCGATAGGCTTGAGCGCTGCAGGTGCACCTTTCTCAACGGCCCCGCCCGATGCTTCCCAGGCCTGAAGACCGCCATCTAAAACGGCCACTGCATCGTGACCCAACCATTTCATCATCCACCACATGCGGCCGCAGTAGTTGGCGCCATTGCGGTCGTACACCACAGCCTGCATATGGTTTTCAAAACCTAAGCTGCCTAACCATGTGGCAACTTCTTCACGCGAGGGCAGCGGATGCCTGCCGCCATTGACGGCCGAAGAACCGTGCGTGCTGAGGTTGCGATCTAAATGGGCTTGCTGTGCACCCTGAATGCGAACCGTGGCAAACAAGGTGTCCGCCATTTCGGGTTTCATGAGGTCGCCGGTGCAATCAAACACCATGAAAGCTTTGCCAGAAGTTTGCAAGTCTTTGAGTTGTTGAACAGAAATGAGAGTGGTGTGCATGTCGATTCCTTCGGTCGTTGTCAGTTTGCAATTAAGAGGGTGTGCTTGCCTTGTTTTTGCCGCTTAAGGCGGTGGCTGCAATGCCACTTAAAACAATGATCACAATACCACCCCAACCGATCCATGGTATTTGATCGCCAAATAAAAACAAGCCAAACAAGGCTGAAAATACAATGCCAGAGTATTGCAAGTTAGCGGCCACCATGGTGGCCCCATCGTTGTAGGCGCGGGTCATGCACCATTGGCCCAATGCGGCCAAGATGCCAATGGGCAATAACAGCCAAGCTTCTGTCCAGACCCATTCGCTGATGCCTGTGAACAGCATCACAAGTGCGCCAGATGCGGCGGCTGCCAAGGAAAAATAAAAGACTGTGCGCTCAACAGGCTCGCCTTCTCTGCCAAGTTCAGCGACTTGAATGTAGGCCATTGCGGCAATCATGCCGGAGGCTAAGCCTACCAATCCTGCAATCACTTGGTTTTGTTCGATGGTGGGTCTGAGAATCATGACCACACCCAAAAAGCTGATCACAATACTGAGCACCACAGGCAACTGGCGCTTCACATCCAGAAGATGGCCTTTCCAAAGCGTGGCGCCCACCAAAAAAGCAGCCACCCAAATGCCACTCATGTAGTTCAAAGTCATGGCTGTGGCCAAGGGCAGATAAGCAATGGCATAAAACCATGCAGCCAAAGACACCACCCCTGTGAACGCTCGCCAAGTGTGCATTTTGGGCACTCGTGTTAGAAGTGAAATGCCTTTGCGCTGACAGACATAGGCCATGAGCAAGGTGCCAATGGCGCCGCGATAGAAAACCAATTCAAAGGTGCTGAAATGCACTGCTGCAAATTTCACACACACACTCATGATTGAAAAAATCAGAGAGGCTAAAACCATCCAAAGTGCTTGCATGCAACTTAGTCGCTTGAAGCTTCGTTCATCGATGTGCTCATCTTGTTGCGATACCACTCGTGAAAATGTTGCATGCCGTCTTCCATGGGACTCTGGTAAGGCCCCACTTCGTTGTCGCCCCGCTGCATCAGAGCTTTGCGGCCCGCATCCATGCGTTCTGCAATTTCATCGTCTTCTAAACATGTTTCCATGTAGGCCGCTTTTTGGGCTTCTACAAAATCGCGCTCGAAGGCCACGATTTCTTCGGGGTAATAAAACTCCACCATGTTCAGCGTTTTCTCGGGGCTGATGGGGTGGAGTGTGGACACCGTGAGCACATGCGGATACCACTCCACCATGATGTGGGGATAGTAGGTGAGCCAAATAGCGCCATATTCAGGAACGGTACCTTGACGGTATTGCATGAGTTGTTTTTGCCAGCGTTCGTACACAGGGCTTCCGGCCTTGCCCAAACGATTGGCGACGCCGACCGTTTGAACTGAGAATTCTTTTTTGAATTGCCAGCTGAGGTCGTCGCAAGTCACGAAATTGCCAAGGCCTGGGTGGAACGGCTCAACATGGTAGTCCTCGAGGTAAACCTCGATGAAGGTTTTCCAGTTGTAATTGCACTGATGCATCTCAACATGATCGAGTTTGAAGCCGGTGAAATCTAATGCGGCGCGCGGCCCCATTTCGGCCAAGTCGGCCTCGATGTCGCGCCCATTGTCTTCAAACAACAAACCATTCCACTCGCGAAGCGGGTAATTTTGGAGGTTAAGACAAGGGTCTTGTGCGAAATGAGGCGCACCTAAAAGCTGACCTTCGGGGGCATAAGTCCAGCGGTGCAAGGGGCACACAATGTTGCCACCGGCACTGCCTTTTTGCTGGGTGTTGAGTGAGCCTCGACCTTGCAACATCACGGCTTGGCGGTGCCTGCAAATGTTGGAGATCAGTTCAATGCCTTGCTCGGAGCGAACCAGCGCGCGCCCACCCGATTCTTGGGGCAACACGTGATAGTCCCCGATTTCGGGAACCGACAGTTGGTGGCCCACATATTTGGGGCCTTGCTGAAAAATGGTTTTCAGCTCGCGCTGGAACAGCGCTTCATTGAAATAGCTTGAAACTGGTAGTTGGCTTGAGGCCTGCTGCAGTTGAAGACTTAAATCAGACATTGGTGACCTGACCTAGAGACTCCCCCTATGAAGGGGCAGGAACATGCGGGTAACCCAGGGCTCTCCCGCGAAAAAAGCGGCCCGAAGACCGCCGATGAAGGGGCATTGTAGCCTCAGGTCAGCAATTTGGGGCCGAAGTCGACCTAAAATGACTTTCTTTAGATCTAAATCCGTCATGCCAAAAGCCCCTTCTACTTCAGCCAAAGCTCAGACCGACCAGGAACTGCCCGCCAACTATGAAGAGGCGGTTCAAGAGTTGGAGCAATTGTTGGCCAAATTGGAATCAGGTCAGTTGCCCCTTGATCAATTGCTGACCCATTACCAACGCGGCGCTGGCCTGCTGGCTTTTTGTCGCGAACGGTTGACGGCCATCGAAAACCAAATCAGCGTGTTGGACGAAGGGACCTTGAAACCTTGGGACGGTGCATGAACTCTCCGTTTTCAAACAACTTCAATTTCAAAGCTTGGTCCGAAGAACGCTTGGCGCAAGTTGAACAAGTTTTGAAACAAGGCATCGATGCCCACGCCCCCGCTGGTTTGGGTGAAGCAATGCGCTATTCGGTCTTGGATGGTGGTAAACGCCTCAGACCTCTATTGGTATTGGCCGCGGCTGAAGCTGTGGGTGTCGATTTGGAAGCCGCTACTGTCTCTGATCAGCCCAGCGCTTTGGCGGCACTGCGCGCTGCTTGTGCAGTTGAATTGATTCACGCTTATTCTTTGGTTCACGATGACATGCCCTGCATGGACAACGATGTATTGCGCCGAGGCAAACCTACTGTGCATGTGAAGTATGGCGAAGCGCAGGCTTTGTTGGCAGGCGATGCCCTACAAGCCTTGGCTTTTGAATTTTTAACGCCACAAGATGGCAGCACAGACGTCGCGGTGCAAGCTTCTCAAGTTGCCTTGTTGGCCAGAGCTTCTGGCTATCAAGGCATGGCGGGCGGCCAAGCCATCGATTTGGCCAGTGTGGGTGTGCCCTTGAATGAGGCCCAATTGCGACAAATGCACCGTCTCAAAACAGGTGCACTGCTGCTCTGCAGTGTGCAACTGGGTGCGGTCAGTGCTGGCAAGCCTTCTGCTCTGATTTTCGATGCCTTCACGCAATATGCGCAATCACTGGGCTTGGCTTTTCAGGTGGTGGACGACATCTTGGATGTCACTTCTGACTCGGCCACTTTGGGCAAAACAGCGGGCAAAGATGCTGCGGCCGACAAGCCCACCTATGTCTCCCTCATGGGTTTAGAGCAGGCCCAACTATTGGCCGCCAAACTCTACACAGAATCTTTGGCAGCACTTGATGCCAGCGGCTTGAACACCACGGCCACTGCCGCACTGCGCGCACTGGCCACCCAAGTGGTGCAAAGAAAAAACTAATATGCTTGAATCAATTCACTCTCCCCTCGACCTTCGAAAACTGAAACGTGGCGACTTGCCCCGCTTGGCTGCTGATGTGCGCCAGTGCGTTTTAGACAACGTGTCGCAAACTGGCGGACACCTAAGTTCAAACTTGGGCACCGTAGAACTCACCGTGGCCTTGCACTATGTTTTCAACACCCCAGAAGATCGCATTGTGTGGGATGTGGGGCATCAAACTTACCCGCACAAAATTCTGACGGGCAGGCGCGAGCGCATGCCCACCTTGCGTCAATTGGGTGGTCTGTCTGGTTTTCCGCGCCGTGATGAAAGTGAGTACGACACATTCGGTACAGCTCACTCCTCCACCAGTATTTCTGCAGCGCTTGGCATGGCCATTGCGGCGCGTCAAAAGGGCGAATCACGCCACGCCATTGCCGTGATTGGCGATGGCGCCATGACCGCTGGCATGGCCTTTGAAGCCATGAACAACGCGGGCATTGAAGACTGCAAATTGTTGGTCATCTTGAACGACAACGACATGTCGATCAGCCCGCCTGTGGGGGCCTTGAACCGTTATTTGGCGCAACTTATGAGCGGCCGTTTTTATTCAACCGCAAAGAACATGGGTAAAAATGTTTTGAAAAGTGCGCCACCGCTGTTTGAGTTGGCCAAGCGCTTTGAACAGCATGCCAAGGGCATGGTGGTGCCTGCCACCATGTTTGAACAATTTGGCTTTAACTACATCGGCCCCATTGATGGCCATGATTTAGATTCCCTGATTCCCACTTTGGAAAACATCAAAAATCTGCAAGGACCTCAGTTTTTGCATGTCATCACCAAAAAAGGGCAGGGCTACAGGCTGGCCGAAGAAGATCCTGTGAATTACCACGGCCCTGGCAAGTTCGATCCCAAAGTAGGCTTGGTGCCTGCTGTCAAGCCTGCTAAGCCTTCCTTCATGCACATCTTTGGCCAATGGCTTTGTGACATGGCTGCGGCCGACAAGCGCTTGGTGGGCATCACACCCGCCATGCGCGAGGGCTCTGGCATGGTGGAGTTTCACAAGCGCTTTCCAGATCGTTATTACGATGTGGGCATTGCTGAGCAACATGCGGTGACGTTTGCTGCGGGCCTGGCATGTGAAGGCCTCAAGCCTGTGGTGGCTATCTACTCCACCTTCTTGCAGCGCGGCTATGACCAGCTAATCCACGACGTGGCCTTGCAAAACTTACCGGTGGTATTTGCCTTGGACCGTGCGGGCCTGGTGGGTGCCGATGGTGCCACGCATGCTGGCGCCTACGACATTGCTTATTTGCGTTGTATTCCCAATATGTCGATTGCTTGCCCAAGCGACGAGCGCGAGTGCCGTTTGCTGCTTAGCACAGCCTTTGCGCAAAACCATCCGGTGGCAGTGCGTTATCCCCGGGGTGCGGGGGTCGGTGTTGGGGCAGGTACAGATTTAGACACGGTACCCTTGGGCAAAGCAGAGCTTCGCCGCGAAGGCACTGGTCTGTGCATCTTGGCATTTGGCACCTTGCTTTATCCTGCGCTTGAAGTGGCAGAAAAATTGAACGCCACTGTGGTTAATATGCGCTGGGCAAAGCCTTTGGATGAGGCCATGATTTTACAAATGGCTGCCAAACACACCTGTTTTGTGACCTTGGAAGATGCCTGCGTGATGGGTGGCGCGGGCAGTGCCGTGGGGGAGTTCCTGCAAAAATCAAACCTGCTGAAGCCCTTGTTATCATTGGGCCTTCCGGACCAGTTCATCGAACACGGTGACCCGGCTAAGCTCATGGCGATGCAGGGGCTTGATGCTTCAGGCATTGAAAAAGCCATTTTGGATCAGTGGCCCGACATCAAATCTTGATCTGCGACAAGCCCTGAAGGGTAAACCCCTTCTGCAGGGCTTTTCAATTTTTCTACAATCGGTGGTTATTGTTTTTTTCGGAGTCAATATGGATTCTTTGTTATCTCTGTCCAAAAGGATAGACCAATTCAGCGAGTGGGTTGGCAAGTGGGTGGCCTGGCTGGTCCTATTCTCAGTGCTGATCAGTGCGGGTAATGCCATTTCACGCAAGGCTTTCAACCTCAGTTCCAACGCTTTTCTGGAAGTTCAGTGGTACATGTTTGC
>Ga0209033_1002303_pt1 | contig 10639 bp, 8 predicted proteins | sample LauGreFa1BDMLBDN_2_FD_188218 | JGI IMG/M metagenome (GOLD analysis project Ga0209033, IMG submission 188218) | Freshwater lake microbial communities from Lake Michigan, USA - Fa13.BD.MLB.DN (SPAdes) (version 2) | ecosystem: Environmental > Aquatic > Freshwater > Lake | place: Lake Michigan, USA...
CAATCTCTAGCTGGATTGCGTCGCTCCCGCTCGCAATGACGAAGCGGTTGCGTAATCGAATGCAACCGTCATTGCGAGCTTGCGAAGCAATCCAGCTGCTGCCCGCCAGTTCGCGCCTATGCCTGGCACCCCTTACAAAACCCCGCTTACACCTCGCCAATCTCTAGCTGGATTGCCGTCGCGTTCATCGTTCGAAAAGCGCCACTGGCGCTTTTCGTTCTTGCGTTGCAAGAACTAATCTTCACCTCGCAATGACGTCCCCCCAAAAACAAAAAGGCAGACCTCGCGGCCTGCCTTTTATTCTCTTCGGAACAGCGGTAAAAATTGCTGTCTCTACCTGATTACGCTTCTTCGGCGCCTTCCTTGGCTTCCAGATCTTCGCCGGTCTGTTGGTCAACCGCTTTCATCGACAGGCGGACCTTGCCGCGCTCGTCGAAGCCGAGCAGCTTCACCTTCACCTTGTCGCCTTCCTTGATCACATCCGTCACCTTCTGGACGCGCGCTGCGGCCAGTTGCGAGATGTGAACAAGGCCGTCCTTCGCCCCGAAGAAATTGACGAATGCACCAAAATCCGTGGTCTTCACGACAGTGCCGTCATAGATCATGCCGATTTCAGGCTCGGACGCGATGGACTTGATCCAGTTCAGCGCAGCCGTGATCGAAGCTGCATCCGAGGAGGCAACCTTCACCGTGCCGTCATCCTCGATATTGATCTTCGCGCCCGTCTTCTCGACGATCTCGCGGATCACCTTGCCGCCCGTGCCGATCACTTCACGGATCTTGTCGGTCGGGATCTTGATGGTCTCGATGCGTGGCGCATATTGGCCAAGCTGCTGGCGGGCGCCCGAAAGCCCCTTCGCCATTTCGCCGAGAATATGGATACGGCCGCCCTTGGCCTGATCGAGCGCAACGCGCATGATCTCTTCCGTGATCCCGGCAATCTTGATGTCCATCTGCAGCGAGGTGATGCCTGTTTCCGTGCCGGCGACTTTGAAGTCCATATCGCCGAGATGATCCTCGTCACCGAGAATATCCGAGAGAACTGCAAAGCGCTTGCCTTCGAGAATGAGCCCCATCGCGATCCCTGCGACCGGTGCCTTCATCGGCACGCCTGCATCCATGAGCGCAAGCGATGAGCCGCAAACGGTGGCCATGGAGGAGGAGCCGTTCGATTCCGTGATCTCGGAGACGAGGCGGATCGTGTACGGGAATTCATGATGTGCAGGAAGCATCGGGCGGATGGCGCGCCATGCGAGCTTGCCATGGCCGATTTCGCGGCGGCCTGGCGAACCCATACGGCCGGTTTCGCCGACGCTGTAGGGAGGAAAATTATAATGCAGCAGGAAGGTTTCCTTGAATGTGCCTTCCAGCGCGTCGATGAACTGCTCGTCCTCGCCAGTACCCAGCGTGGCGACAACCAGAGCCTGTGTCTCGCCGCGGGTGAACAGGGCCGAGCCGTGCGTGCGCGGCAGAATGCTCGCTTCCGCCACAATCGGACGCACCGTCTTCAGATCGCGACCGTCAATTCGCACCGATGTATCCAGAATGTTCCAGCGGACGATCTTCGCTTCCACTTCCTTGAACACGCCGCCAACAAGCTGCGCGTCGAGCGGCTCTTTCGCGTCTGCGCCACAAAACGCTTCCAGCACCTTTGCCTTGGCGGCAGCAACCTTGTTTTGGCGCTCCATCTTGGCAGGGGTCGTGAAGGCATCGCGCAATTCGGCTTCAACGAGCTTCAACACCTTGGCTTCGAGCTTGGAATGATCCGGCGTCGTGAAATCGCGCATGTCTTTCGCGGCAACTTCAGCCAGCTTGATGATCGCGTCGATGACAGGCTGGAACCCGGCATGTCCGTGCATCACCGCGCCGAGCATAATGTCTTCCGAGAGTTCCTTGGCTTCCGACTCAACCATCAGAACCGCGTCAACCGTTCCGGCGACAACGAGATCGAGGGTCGAATCCGCCATTTCCGGAATGGTCGGGTTCAGGCGGAATTCGCCGTTGATGTAGCCGACGCGCGCGCCGCCCACAGGGCCCATGAAAGGAACGCCTGAAAGCGTCAAAGCGGCTGATGCCGCAACCATGCTCACCACATCGGGGTCATTTTCGAGATCATGCGACAGCACGGTCACAACAACCTGCGTCTCGTTCCGGTAACCCTCGACGAAGAGCGGGCGGATCGGGCGGTCGATCAGGCGGGAAACCAATGTTTCCTTTTCCGAAGGGCGTCCCTCGCGCTTGAAATAGCCGCCGGGAATACGTCCGGCTGCAAAGGTCTTTTCCTGATAGTTCACGGTCAGCGGGAAGAAATCGATTCCCGGCTTGGCCGACTTTGCCGACACAACAGTCGCGAGAACAGTCGTCTCGCCATAGGTGGCAAGCACCGAACCGTCTGCCTGGCGTGCAATACGCCCGGTCTCGAGGGTCAGCTTGCGGCCGGCCCACATCAACTCAACTTTTTGGATATCAAACATACGTCTTTTCTTTCGGATATGGCCTATCCGTAATCACCAGCAAGACGACGGGGCGCTTCCATGCTGAAAGCGACCGGCAATCCTGCCATGACAATCGGTAGGACCGGAGGGTGGAACAGGAACGCCATGTCCCTGTTCAGTGGAGAGGAGAGGCGACGGTCGCCGCTCCCGGTTTTGGAATGCATTCCGCGACCAATATAGGCCGCGATTATGGCATCCTAGCGGCGGATATTGAGCTTCTCGATGATCGAGCGATACCGCGCCTCGTCCTTAGATTTCACATAATCAAGCAGCGAGCGGCGCTGCGAAACCATCTTGAGCAGCCCGCGACGTGAATGATTATCCTTCACATGGCTCTTGAAATGGCCGGTCAGATTGGTGATACGTTCGGTCAAAATGGCAATCTGCACTTCGGGCGAACCCGTATCGCTAGCGCTGGTGGCATGGAGCTTGACGAGTTCCTGCTTGCGTTCTGGCGTAATCGACATCGGAATTTCCTTTCGGATGAGGTGTTGACTGGACCCGCAGTGCGGGACGCTCTTCAGGGCCGGGCCGGGATGTCGTCCAGCACGGTCTCAAAAAACGAACGACCGGGCGAGATCCCGGTACGTTGCCGTGCTTATACATGAAAGACTTGGAATTACCAACGCCTTTTCAGCGCTTGAATTACCCGACTGGCAGGTTGAAAACCCGGCCCGGCACGAATTCCCCGCGCTCGATCCTGCCAACCGCAACCACAACCCGCCCGCAGACGGCATAGGCCTGCCCCTCGGCCGGCGGCAATTCCGCCCCCCGGATCAGGATCGATTGCCCGCGATGCAATCGGTTCGCTCCGTCCCGCGAGATGGTCAGGCGCGGCAACTCCGCAAGCCCCACATCGATCCCGAGCACCGCCGCCAACGCTCCCGCAGGATCCGCTTCAAGCGCCGCAAGGCTTATCGCATTCTGCTCGTTGAACGGGCCGACTCGTGTCCGCCGCAACGCCGAAACATACCCGTAACATCCAAGTTTCCGCCCGAGATCACGCGCAATCGCCCGCACATACGTGCCTTTGCCGCATTCGGCCACGAGTTGCGCCTTTTGCCCGTCATAGGAAATGAGCCTTAGCGTATGGATTTCCACCTTGCGCGGCTGCATTTCCACAACCAGTCCGTCACGACGCGCCAGATCATACGCACGCTCGCCATCAATCTTGATCGCGGAGTAACGCGGCGGAATCTGGTCGATCACGCCCGTAAACTCTGCCAGCGCCGCCTCGATCTCGGCCTGCAAAGGTCGCTTGTCACTTGAAGCAACAATTTGGCCTTCGCCATCATCCGTGTCGGTTTCCTGCCCGAATGACACGGTGAACGCATAGGCCTTCTCGCCATCAACCACATAGGGCACCGTTTTTGTTGCTTCGCCGAAGGCAAGCGGCAGAATGCCCGAGGCCAACGGATCAAGCGTCCCCGCATGTCCCGCCTTTTTCGCATTCAAAATCCGGCGGACTATCGCAAGCGCATGCGTGGATGTCACCCCGACAGGCTTGTCGAGCGCGATCCAGCCATGAACATCAGCCCGGTGCTTCTTCGGCGCGTTCATGCGGTCAGTCCTCGTCTTCGGTATCGTCGTGCTTCAGGTCGCGCTGCACATCGGGACGGCGCAGCAACGCGTCAATCTTGGCGACAGCCTCGAGGCTCTCATCGATCCGGAAGCGAACATCCGGCGCGAATTTCAGGTCGAGACGACCGGCAATCTCCGTCCTGATCAGCTTCCTGTTCTTCTCGAACGCCGCCATAATCAGCTTTTCCTGCTTCATATTATGCAGCGCAAGATAGACTGTCGCGAGTTTGAGATCGGGACTCATCCGCACTTCCGGCACGGTGATGATCGCCTTCTGGACAATCGCTTCTATGATCACGCCGCGCGTGATCAATTCGGCGACGGCATGACGCACCAATTCGCCAACGCGCAATTGACGCTGGGACGGGCCGCGGAGAGGTTCGGTTTTTTTCTTCATGGGAGCCATCGTTCCGGGATCGGACCGGACAAAGGGGTTGAAAAAGTCTGTCCAATGGACGCGACTGCCTTCTCCCGCGCCCGGTCAAGCCGCGCGCGGGGAAAAGCCGTGAGGATCAGAGCGACCGGCGAATTTCCTCGACACGGTAGCACTCGATAATGTCGCCTTCGCGCATATCCTGGTAGTTTTCGAAAGCCATGCCGCATTCCTGACCGGACTGGACTTCCTTGACCTCGTCCTTGAAGCGCTTGAGCGTCGACAATTTGCCTTCGTGGATAACGACATTGTCGCGAATGAGGCGCACATTCGCGCCACGTTCCACGCGTCCGTCCTGCACGAGGCAACCCGCCACCTTGCCGACCTTCGACACCGCAAACACCTGAAGAATACGCGCTTCGCCGAGACGTTCCTCGCGCAAAGTCGGCGCAAGCAGGCCGGACATGGCCTTTTTGATGTCATCCACGAGATCGTAAATGATGTTGTAATAGCGGATTTCGATCCCCGCACGTTCCGCGGCATCCCGCGCTTCCTTGTTCGCGCGAACATTGAAGCCGATCACAACGGCGCCCGAGGCTTCCGCCAGCGTCACATCGCTCTCATTGATCCCGCCAACACCCGAATGGATGACGCGAGCCGCAACTTCCTCATTGCCAGCCTTTTCAAGCGAATTGATGATAGCCTCGACCGATCCCTGCACGTCGCCCTTCACCAACAACGTAAAGTCCTTGCGACCCGTCGTCTTGAGCTGGCTCATCATGTCGGAGAGCGATCCGCGCGCTGTTCCTGCACGCACGGCAACGCGATCACGCTTCTGCCGCTGGCGATATTCGGTAATTTCACGCGCCCGCGCTTCGTTCGGCACCACCGCAACGCGGTCACCCGCTTCAGGCGCACCGTTAAAGCCCAGAATTTCCACCGGAACCGACGGCCCCGCAGATGCGATCGGCGCACCGAGATCGGAGAGCAGGGCACGCACGCGGCCATATTCCGAACCGGCCACAACAATATCGCCCGTCTTCAACGTGCCACGCTGCACCAGAACCGTTGCAACCGGCCCGCGGCCCTTGTCGAGCTTGGCTTCGATCACGGTACCTTCGGCCTCGCGATCCGGATTGGACTTCAGGTCGAGCACTTCCGATTGCAACGCAATGGCATCGAGCAATTTGTCGAGATTGATCCGCTTCGTCGCCGACACTTCGACTTCGAGCGTGTCGCCGCCCATCGATTCAACCTGCACACTATATTGCAGCAATTCGGCACGAACGCGCTCGGCCTTCGCATCCGGCTTGTCGATCTTGTTGATCGCCACGATCATCGGCACCTTCGCCGCTTTCGCGTGATTGATCGCTTCAATCGTCTGCGGCATCACGCCGTCATCGGCAGCGACAACGAGCACAACAATATCCGTAACCTTCGCGCCACGCGCACGCATCTGCGTGAAGGCGGCATGGCCCGGCGTATCGATAAAGGTGATCTTCGCACCCGACGGCGCGACAACCTGATAGGCGCCGATATGCTGTGTAATACCACCGGCTTCGCCACCCGCGACATTTGTCGAGCGGATTGCATCAAGCAACGAAGTCTTACCATGATCGACATGGCCCATAATCGTGACAACCGGCGGACGTGCCTTCGTGTCTCCGCCGACATCCGGCGTATCGAACAAGCCTTCTTCGACGTCCGACTCAGCAACGCGCTTCACCGTATGGCCGAATTCTTCCGCAACAATCTGCGCCGTATCGGCATCGATCACATCCGTGATCTTCACCATCTGGCCCTGCTTCATCAAAAAGCGGATCAGATCGACGGCACGTTCCGTCATGCGGTTTGCGAGTTCTTGGATCGTGATCGCTTCAGGAATCGTGACTTCGCGTGAAATCTTTTCTTTCGGCTCGTTCTGGGCGTTGCCCTTGAGCCGTTGAACGCGACGCTTGAAGCTCGCAATCGAGCGAGTCCGTTCTTCATCTTCACCGGTCGCAACAGTCACCGTCAACCGGCCGCGACGCTTGTCATCCGCAACGCGGTTCGGCTTTGGCGCAACAGGAGCGCGCGCAGGCATCGCTCCGCCCGGCCGACGAACAACCCGGCGGTCATCGTCTTCCTGCTCGAGCTTCGCTGCCAAAAGTTTGCGGCCCGACATCATCGGCGTTGGGCTTGGCGCAACACGTGAAGGTTGTTCCGGTTCAACCGCCCGTTGCGGCGTCGTTGCTTCCGTCTTTTGGTTCGCTGCGTCTTCGATGCGGCGAATTTCGTCTTCTTTGCGCTGGCGCGCCTCGGCAACGGTGCGTTCCGCTTGCTCGGCCGACATCCGCTCGGCTCTCAGCTTCGCATCGATTTCTGCCTGCTTCCGGTCAATCTCTTCGCGTTTGCGTGCTTCGACGAGCGCCAAAGAGCGCGCATCACGCTCGTCTTCCGTCAAGGTACGAAGGACAACGCCCGACGAGCGGGATGAAGGAGGAGCTGCCGGGCTTTGCCGTGCGGAAGGGGCTGTCGGAGCGGGCCGTGCCGCAATCGGCGCACGAACAACCGGCTCGACAGGTGCTGGCGCAACAGGTGCAGCCTCGACGACAGGCGCTTCGGGGCGTGTCTCGCCCGGGCCGATGATACGGCGCTTCACCTTCTCGACCACAACGGCCTTTGTCCGGCCATGGGAGAAGCTTTGACGTACCATTCCCTGCTCGATCGGACGCTTGAGGCTCAGCGTCTTGGTCTGGCTCATATGCAGGGTTTTATCACCCGAATTATTGTTATCGCTCATTCAATCCATGTCCTGCGGTATTCCGCGTCGAGTGTCAGGCAGTTTCGTCTGTTTGGCCACGATGTTGGTCGCGGGCGAACGGTATTCTTGTAATAAAATGGCAGCGTTCAGGAAGGCTCTTCCGAACCTTCCGTCCAACACGAAAGCTTTTAGCACAGGAGATGATCCAAATGCCAAACTCATTTCATGCCGAGATAGCACGATTATCGCGGGAATGTTATTCGAAACTTCACCCGAAAGAATCGAAATGATCCGGACACCCGAATCGTCGTTCTTTTCGGGCTCTTCCGGCCGAACAATCTCCGCCAGAACAGTCCCCGCACCATCATACGCCGCGGCAATATTGACCTCACCGGACTCGATCGCCCGCCGAAGCGCAACAAGTGCCACCGTCTCCAATCCGGTCTCTACTTCCGCTGCGAGCCCCTGATCAGCCTTGGACTCGTTTCGAAACGCGCGGGAAAAAGCCTTTTGAGCAATCGCCCGGCCGAGAACATCCCGCGACCTGAGCACCCACGCCCCGCGACCGGGAAGCGACCGCTTGAGATCGGCAACAACCCTGCCGTCAACACCGCGTACAAACCGTACGAGCCGGCTCTCCGGTTGTCGGGCCCGCGTCACAATACATGTGCGCACGGGCTCTCCTGCCGGTGTGTTCGGGTCGATGGTCGAGATGCTGGCGGTCAATGGTTTCTCCCGATCCCGTTGTCCGACCGCTTACACCGCTTCTCCGGCTGGTTCAGACTCGTCGCTGATCCATCCTGCAAGACGCCGTGCTTCCATCACCATGGCTTCGGCATCTTCGCGCGTCACTTCGAACCCGTCGAAATAGCCCGGCGTCCGAACGGTTTCCGTTCCCCGACGTTCCGTCCATCCCAAAAGATCATCCGTCGCACATCCGGCAAGGTCTTCAATCGTCTTGACGTCGTTTTCGCCGAGCTTCACCATCATGGCGATGGTCAGCCCCGGAATGCTCAAGAGATCGTCCGACACGCCGAGTTCGGCACGGCGGGCATTGAGTTCCGCCTCGATCTTCGCGAGATACGAGCTTGCGCGGTTCTGGATTTCCGTCGCTGTATCCTCGTCAAACCCTTCGATCGATGCCAGTTCGGCAACATCGACATAGGTAAGTTCTTCGACAGAACGGAACCCTTCGGAGGCGAGCAATTGTCCGACAACCTCGTCGACATCAAGCGCTTCCATGAAGATCGTCGTACGTTCGGCGAATTCCTTCTGGCGACGCTCCGACTCTTCTGCCTCGGTCAGAATATCAATATCCCAGCCGGTCAGTTGCGACGCAAGCCGCACATTCTGGCCGCGACGGCCGATGGCCAGCGACAATTGATCATCGGGAACCACAACCTCGATCCGCTCCGAATCTTCATCGAGAACGACCTTTGCCACTTCAGCCGGTTGCAGCGCGTTGACGATGAACGTCGCAATATCCGGCGACCACGGAATAATATCGATCTTCTCGCCCTGTAATTCGCCGACAACCGCCTGAACGCGCGAACCGCGCATACCGACGCAGGCACCGACGGGGTCAATCGAGCTGTCACGCGAAATAACGGCAATCTTTGCGCGCGATCCCGGATCACGCGAAACCGCCTTGATCTCGATAATGCCGTCATAAATTTCCGGCACTTCCTGCGTGAACAGTTTCGTCATGAACTGCGGATGCGTGCGTGACAGGAAAATCTGCGGGCCACGCGGCTCGCGGCGGACATCGGCCACATACGCTCGAATACGATCACCGACGCGGAATGTTTCGCGCGGGATCAGATCGTCGCGGCGGACAATGCCTTCGCCACGCCCCAGATCGACAATCACATTGCCGTATTCTGCGCGCTTGACGACGCCATTAATGATTTCCCCGATCCGCTCTTTGAACTCGTCATACTGGCGGTCACGCTCGGCATCGCGCACCTTCTGCACGATCACCTGCTTGGCCGATTGCGCCGCAATGCGTCCCAAGGTGAAAGGGGGCAATTTGTCGGCAATCGCGTCCCCAACCTGCGCTGCAGGGTTGGAGCGCATTGCATCCTTCAGCGAGATTTCCACAGCCGGGTTCTCGACCGCCTCAACAACGAGCAAATGCCGCCAGAGGCGCAATTCACCGGTTTTCGGGTCGATTTCGGCCTGCACATTGGTCTCTTGACCATAACGCGAGCGTGCTGCTTTCGCATATGCATCTTCCATCGATGCCAGAACGATCTGACGGTCAATGGATTTCTCGCGTGCGACCGCATCAGCGATCTGCAAGAGTTCGAGCCTGTTGGCGCTTACAGCCATGTCAAGTCACTCCTTATCAACCCGTTTGTGTTTCGGCCCGTGGCCCTTCGATCCCGGCTTCTTCTTTCCGCTTGCAGGTTTTGCCCCGCTCCCGTCTTCCGAAACCAATTCTTCATCCGTTGGCTCTTCGCCTTCCGGCGTATCCGACTGGAGTGATGCTTTGCCCCGGCGCAGCGATTCGCGGATCAATTCGTCCGTCAAAACAAGCCGCGCCGATCCGATATCCCTCATCGGGATCGGCAGCGTGATCGTCTCACCCGCCTTCTCGTCCCGAAACTCGAGCAGCGCCATGTCGCCCTCGGCACCGCGCAAAACACCGCGCAGACGCTTCCGGCCCGAGACAGGCGCATTCATCTCGATCTTCGCCTCATATCCCGCCCAGCGCTCGAAATCCGATTTCCGCACGAGCGGACGATCAATCCCGGGCGACGAAATCTCCAGATGATACGCCCGACCGACCGGATCATCGAGATCAAGAATCGGCGACACCGCCTTGCTCACTGATTCGCAATCCGTCACGCTCATCGAGCCATCAGGCCGCTCGGCCATGATCTGGACCGTGCAACCATTCTGGGCATTCACCCGGACCCGCACGAGACGATACCCCAAAGCCTCGATCGACGGCGCCACGATCAGCCCGATGCTGCCCGCAAGCCCTTCATCCTCGATCAGTCTCGGTTCCGAAATCATCGTATGCTGAACGCTTTCCGCCCCTTCGGGCAACAAAAAAGAGCGGGTCCTTTCGGCCCCACTCTCACAATCCGGTTTCAAGTACCGTGATGAGATGACTAACTCGAGAACACCTATACACGAAACACGGGTACCGATGCAAGCTGCTCTCAAGGCCGGTAGCGTCTCAGTTTGAATTTATCATGTTTGATAAAGGCGGCTGTGAGCCCCACTCGAAAGATCAAGTGTTATACTGACAAAATCACGAGCTTTCCCTGACGATGTTGAGAGAGCACCCTCTCAGATGTTGTAAGCCAGTATACCCAGGTTCGTATTCACAACAGTCTGCGCATTGCCCCTGCGACAGAGGTTTGAATAGCAACCACCCGTCGGTCACGGAATGATCTGGTTGAATTGATGATTGCTGCCTTGCGCCCAGAGAAACAC
>Ga0209033_1002307_pt1 | contig 10630 bp, 7 predicted proteins | sample LauGreFa1BDMLBDN_2_FD_188218 | JGI IMG/M metagenome (GOLD analysis project Ga0209033, IMG submission 188218) | Freshwater lake microbial communities from Lake Michigan, USA - Fa13.BD.MLB.DN (SPAdes) (version 2) | ecosystem: Environmental > Aquatic > Freshwater > Lake | place: Lake Michigan, USA...
TTCTTAACCAGCGATAACATCGGTTTATTAACGACTAATACTTCACCTTCAAAAAACAAAATACCTTTGGCTTTGGCTGTTTGAATTAGGGCTTTTAATATTCTGAAGCCTATCCCTAAGCGCTGGCAATCATCAGTAACTACTAAAGCAAACTCTGCCGATTTGCCATCGGGGTTCAGAACATAACGGCCAACGCCAATTTCACAAGGCGTGTTTTCATCTTCAGTGATGGCAACAAAAGCCATTTCGCGGTCGTAATCAATTTGTGTGAATCGGATGATCATTTCCGGCGTTAATTCTTGTAGCGCCTGCATAAAGCGAAAATATTTTGTTCTTTCGGACAGTCGATTCAGAAAGTTTTTTTCTAAAGTGGCATCTTCGGGACGAATAGGTCGAATCAATATGTTGATGCCATTTGTTAATTGAAAACGTTGGGTTAGTTGGTAGGGATAAGGGTGAATTGCCATGTGTGAATAGGGATTCAGTTGATTAGATAGTTGAACTTTAATACGTGCATCAACCGCTATCACACCTTGTTCGTCAACTATCAGCGGATTGATATCCAATTCTAAGATTTCTGGTAATTCACTGACCATGGTTGATATATTTAGAAGCACATCAATCAGGGCTTTTTTATTTGCTGGCAGCAATTGTCTGAATGCTTGAAGATATTTTGAAGCCTTGGTTTTGGCAATCATTTGTTCAACCATGTAGGCGTTAAGTGGAGGGATTGCAACGGCATTATCTTTTAAGATTTCGACCAGAGTGCCTCCTAAGCCAAAGCTGATGGCGGGACCAAACACAGGGTCTCGGGCCACGCCTATCATTAGCTCACGACCATTTTTACTGCGAAACATGGGTTCAACCGTCATGCCTATTTCAGTTATTTCAGGGTATTTATGCTTAATGGAAGCGACCATTTCTGAAAAATCTCGGGCAATATCTTGAACACTATTAATATTAAGCTTGACTCCATTTATATCAGATTTATGACTGAACTCTGCCATATTGATTTTTAATACTACCGGAAAGCCTAATGTTTCTGAGGCAATCATCGCATCTTTCACATTTGCAACTTTTATGGTTTGCGTGATTGGGATATTAAAGGCTGCCAGAATGGCTTTGGATTCTTGAGTCGTTAAAACTTGACGACCTTCTGAAAGCACGCGTTCAATAATTAAACGAGAGCCCTCTATATCCGGTTCGGCTAGTTCACTGGTCGGTAAAGGTATTTGTTTCAGCAAAATTTGATTTTGAGCATATTTTGTTAAAAATGAAAAGGCATCTACCGCAACTTCGGGTGTACTAAAGTGAGCGATCTTGCTATTGGCAAAAAGATTTCTCCCTTCCTGAACTTTTGCGCCACCCGTCCATGAAGCTAATACCGGCTTATTACTGGACTTGGCGCCTTCGATAATACTTAATGCAACTTGAGTGGGATTGGTCATTGCTTGGGGGGTTAAAATAACCAAAATACCATCGACATTTTTGTCTTTAAGGCAAATATCCAGCGCTTTTTGATAACGTTCAGAAGTAGCATCACCCAGAATATCAATGGGATTGGCATGAGACCAATGTGCGGGCAACGCATGATTTAATGCATCAATGCTGTCTGGACCTAGTTCAGACATAATTATGCCAACATCTTCGGCACGGTCGGTACTCATTACCCCCGGTCCACCGGCGTTGGTAATAATAACCAAGCGGTCTTTAGTAACTACATAATTATTGGCTAAAACGCGGGCGGCTGAAAATAATTCGTTAATGCTATAGACTCTCACTACACCGGCTCTGGCTATAGCAGCATCAAAAACTTTATCGCCACCTACCATGGCTCCGGTATGAGACATGGCTGCTTTGCAGCCGGCTTCATGACGGCCTGACTTGATTAGGATAACGGGTTTTAAACTTGCGGCTGCTTTAAGTCCACTTAGGAACCGACGAGCATCACGAATGCCTTCTACATAGAGCAATATGCCAGTGGTTTTATTGTCGGTCGCTAAATAATCAAGGACCTCGCCAAAATCAATATCGGCTGCACCACCCATTGAGACGACGGTGGAAAAGCCAATATCCTGAACTTTAGCCCAGTCTAATATGGCTGTGCACATGGCACCTGATTGTGATAATAATGCCAGATTACCGTCTTTAACGACGCCTTCTGCAAAAGTTGCATTAATAGCTCCACTGGGACGAATAATGCCTAAACAGTTTGGGCCAATTATGCGTATATTGTAGCGGCGTGCATAATCCAGTATCTCTTGTTCCAGTCTTTTTCCTTCTGAGCCAAGTTCGCCAAAGCCTGCCGAAATAATAATGACGGAGAGAACACCTTTTTCACCGCATTGATGAATAATATTAAGAACGCTGGTTGCCGGTGTGGCGATAATGACTAGATCTAAATCTTCAGGGATGGCATTTAAATCAGGGTAAGCTGTTAAGCCTAATACTTGTTCGTGTTTATTGTTGACAGGATAAAGCCCACCTTTGAAGCCGGCTTCTTGCATATTGATTAAAAGCCGATGACCAACGCTGTCTATACGTTCTGATGCACCAACGATAGCAACGGATTTAGGTGTAAAAAAACGGTTTAAATAATGGGGACCCATTGCTGCTCCATGATAAAAATAAGGTAACAAAGATTAAGGTATGAAGCGGTTCTGTAACTATGCTAATGAATTATTCATTCTTTTTGGGGCAGTAGTGAATAACGCAATAGATTTTATTTTTTATTATAGAGAATAGTAGCTTGGATTATTTATGAAAGTGTTTAGATGGACATTCATCTTGCCTTAAGCTAACAATTGGCCAATTATTTTTTCTAGCAAATAAAGTCAGTTTTTCGTCAGGATCAACGGCAACTGGGTTATCAACCAGTTTGAGTAAAGGCAGGTCATTATGAGAGTCACTATAGAACCAACTGCCTTGCATGGTTTCAGTCGAAGTTTTTAACCATTCTTCCAGTAACTTTACTTTGCCTTCCTGAAAGCATGGAATGCCATTAAAGCGTCCGGTAAATTTGCCGTCAATAAATTCAGGCGTTGTAGCTAACAAATTTTCAATCCCATACAGATTGACAATAGGCTCGGTGACAAAACGATTGGTAGCGGTAATCACCAGTAAGGTATCACCTTTGTTTCTATGATGGTTGATTAATGCTTGCGCCGGTTTTAATAGTATTGGTTTGATGATGGTCTGAATAAATTGATCGCGCCACTGATAAAGTTGCTTTGCATCGTTATTGGCTAGGGGGTGTAAAGAAAAGTGGAGAAACTCAACAATATTCAAGGTGCCTTTTTTGTATTCTTCATAGAATTTTATATTAGCATTTTCATAAAGTTCTTTATTAACAATGCCTTGGTCAACAAGAAACTGTCCCCATAAATAATCACTATCATCAGCTATCAGGGTATTATCTAAATCAAAAATCGCTAAACTCACATTAAACCTGTCTTTAATAATTAAAAGGGCAGTGTACTCTGGCTTCTAGGGTTTTTTTATGGAACAATGGAGCTATTATAAACAATTCACCCTTATAGAGTAATTTTACCAGTTAGCAAGGTTAAGATATAGGGCTGATAAAAGAGACAGGTTTTAACATGATAGACTCTAAAGGATACCGGCCTAATGTCGGGATCATCCTTTGCAATGACGAGGGTCGTGTGTTTTGGGCAAAGCGGATGGGTGTGAATGCATGGCAATTTCCGCAAGGTGGAATAAATAATGATGAAGACCCTGAAACAGCGATGTATCGAGAATTGTGGGAAGAAACAGGGCTGCAACAGCAGCATGTTCAAGTGCTTGGGAGAACCCGCTATTGGTTAAGGTATCAGTTGCCTGAACGGTATATTCGAAAAAGTTCTATGCCATTATGTATAGGGCAAAAGCAGATATGGTATATGCTGCGCTTGATAACCCATGATTCAACAGTAAGATTTGATCATTGTGAAAAACCGGAATTTGATAGTTGGCGTTGGGTTGATTTTTGGGAACCACTTAATGATGTGGTTTACTTTAAGCGTAAGGTGTATCAAAAAGCGATGACTGAATTAGGTGCTATTTTGGCCAGTGACGCTGTACCGGTTAATGCGGCAGGTTTCTTGGCAAAAGAAATTAAACGTAATCAGGTAAAAGAGATTAAGAATAAGTGATTTAATTCTTTCTTAGTAATGTGTTGGGGCTGTCTGGTTATTTTCTGGATAGCCGGCCAAGCCTGATACAGGCGCTATATTCATGAGTAATAAAATTAACGGTTATAGGGTTATAGGGTTATAGGGTTATAGGGTTATAGGGTTATAGGGTTATAGGGTTATAGGGTTATAGGGTTATAGGGTTATAGCCATTTGTTTTTTCTGAAAAATCTGAGAAGAAAAGCCGATACGCTAATAAAAAATACCCAGAGCAAAGGGTAACTCCACCGCCATTTTAATTCCGGCATATACTCGAAGTTCATTCCGTAAACGCCTGCTATAAACGTTAATGGTATGAATATTGAGGCAAATACCGTCAGTACTTTCATTGTTTCATTCATTTTGTTGCTAAGGCTGGATAGGTAAATATCTAGCATGCCTCCTATTAGATCTCGGTGAGATTCTATTCCTTCAATAATTCGTATGGCATGATCATAGATATCGCCAAAATAGCGTTTCGTTTTTTCATGGAGTAAAGATGATTCACTTCTGTGAATAGTAGCAAGCAACTCGCGTAAGGGAGATATAGATCGCCGTAAGAAAATTAATTCACGTTTGATCTTTTGGATACTTGCCAGAGTTTCGGATGACGGGTCGGATAGTAATTTATCTTCAATGGACTCAATGAACTCATCAAACGCATCTTGGAGAATAAAGTATTCGTCAACGACCGTGTCCATAATAATGTAGGCTAAATAATCGGCGCCTAATTTTCTTATTTGACTTTTATCATTATCAAGACGATGCAAGATAGGATCAAATAAATTGTCGGGTTTTTCCATAAAGGTAAACACAAAGTTGCTCAATACTAGCAAGCTGATTTGTTCATATTCGATGTCAATGTTTTTATTCTGTAGGGAAATTGCTTTAATTACGATGTAGAGATAATCATCAAACTCTTCAAATTTAGGTCGTTGATGAGTATTAAGAATATCTTCAAGTACCAATGGATGGATATCAAAATAGTGACCTATTGCTTCAATAATGGAAATATCTTTTAGGCCATCAATAATTACCCATGTTATGGCATCACTTGCTTTCAAGGGCAATAATTCTTCAATTGAATAAATGGTTTGTTTTTTTAAAGTAGATTCATTGTAATTGATTACAGAAATGACGTGTTCATGTGGGTGTGCCTCACCAACATGAACTAAGGTGCCTGGTGCTAGACCTGATTTATCAGAAGCAAAGCTGAACGATTCAGACATGGGTTATCCTTTAAAATAGAGTTGGCTAGTTTTGCTGCCTTAGTTATGGAGAGTGGACGGGCTGTTTGGAAAGTCCCCCTGCTTGTTCTTTTACCAATTTAGGAATTAGATAGCCGGGTAGCATGGCTTGTAGTTTAGTGATTATTGCAATCGCTGAAGATTCTGATACCTCAAAATGCCCAGTTCCTGTGGCTTTATCCAATAAATGCAAATAATAAGGGATAACGCCGTGACTAAATAGTTGTTCACTTAAATTGCTCAGCACAGTTACATTATCATTTACTCCTTCTAATAATACTGATTGATTGAATAATGTAATATCTTTATTTTTAAGTAAATTAAAACCAGCAATAACACGATCGTTTATTTCATTGGCATGATTGCAGTGGATGACAATGATAATTTGTTTTGTGCTTTGCACTAAAATGTTGGTTAATTCATTAGTGATTCGGGCTGGCAAAACAATAGGAAGTCTCGAATGTATTCGTATTCGTTTTAAATGTTTGATGACATTCAATTGATCAAAAAGCTGCATCAATCTTGCATCATTAAGTAGTAAAGGATCGCCACCGCTTAAAATCACTTCTGATATGTCAGGGTTATCATGAATAAATTGGATAGCTTTGTTTTCATCTTGTTTCCCAAGTTGAAGGTCTTGATAAGGGAAGTTGCGACGAAAACAATAACGGCAGTTAATGGCACAACTACCCGTGTTAATAAACAAAACTCGACCATGATATTTATGTAGAACACCAGTTTGAGAGACTGAAAGAAGATCTCCTACGGGGTCGCTGTTATAGCCGGGATAAAAAATCAGTTCATCTTTAATGGGTAGAACTTGTCGTAATAAAGGATCGTTCGGCTCTCCTTTTTGCATGCAGGCGGCAAAGCTTAAAGGTACACGCAGTGGAAAATTTTTAGCGGCAGTAACTGAAGTGGGTAATTCATTCAGTGGCAATTCCAAATAATTGCATAAATCTTCAATACTATTAAAGGCTTCAGCAAGTTGTTGTTGCCAGGTTTTGGTAAAGTGCAGGGCTTCGCTAAGTTGTTCTGGCATGAAAGTTATCATTATAAGTTTCTATCAATTGTGGCCTCCATTATAATGGTTAAGTTTTATATTGTTTGTCATCTTGAGGATAAAATGGCCAGTTATAGTACCAATGAATTTAAATCCGGGTTAAAAGTCATGTTGGATAATGACCCCTGTGCAATTATTGAAAATGAGTTTGTAAAGCCTGGTAAGGGGCAAGCTTTCAATAGGGTAAAAATTAGAAACCTTAAAACAGGCAGAGTGATAGAGAGAACCTTTAAGTCAGGGGATTCTCTGGAAAGTGCCGATGTCGTCGATGTTGCAATGCAATATCTTTATAGCGATGGTGCGTTTAGGCATTTTATGGTGCCAGATACTTATGAGCAGTATCAGTGTGATGAAAAAACGGTAGGTGATGCCAGTAAATGGCTTAAAGATCAGGACTCTTGTACGGTTACTTTATGGAATGATTCGCCACTTTTAGTTACACCTGCCAATTTTGTTGAGTTAAGTATTGTGGAAACAGATCCTGGCGTTCGTGGTGATACTTCTGGCGGTGGCGGCAAGCCGGCTACGTTGGAAACGGGTGCGGTGGTTAGAGTGCCATTATTTGTGCAGTTAGGTGAAGTTATTAAAGTTGATACTCGAACGGGTGAATATATCTCTCGTGTAAAAGAATAATGCTTAAAGAGTGGCAGCCAACCTGTTCTAAGGAAGCGCTGCGAATAAGAGCACAAGTACTTGCGGACATAAGAAGTTTTTTTTTAGTAAGAGATGTATTAGAAGTAGAAACGCCGCTACTTGGCCATGGGTGTGGAACTGATCCCCAGTTAGATTTTTTTACTACTGAGTATGGTTGCTCTCCCGAAGAGGATCGGTTGTTTTTGCAAACTTCACCTGAGTTTGCCATGAAACGCTTGCTTGCTTCCGGAAGTGGCAGTATCTATCAAATATGCAAGGCATTTAGAAATGGAGAGTCAGGGCGCTTTCATAATCCTGAATTTACTCTACTTGAATGGTATCGGTTAGGCTTTACATTGTCTGAATTAATGGATGAGATCGAGGAGTTATTGACGATTTTATTTAAAGGGCATAAGCATTTATGCTACCCGCAACGATTCAGTTATGAGGACATATTTCTTCGTCATACGGGATTAAATCCCTTGAGATTTTCATATACAGACTATTGTGATTATGCATTGAGAGTCGGAACTCCTGATGCAGTGACGTTATGTGGATATGATCATAATTTATGGCTGGATTTTATATTTAGCCATCATATCCAGTCGTTATTGGGGCAAAATGCTATTTGCATGATCTATGGATATCCTGCAAGCCAGTCTTCCTTGGCCCGTATTAACAGAAGAAACTCAGAGATTGTCGATCGCGTAGAAGTCTTTATTAATGGGATTGAGTTAGGTAATGGCTATTATGAATTAACTAATGCGCAAGAGCAGTCTGCTCGGTTTGATCGGGAAATTACTTGCAGGCAGGAAAGAAAGCTTCCTACTGTAGTTAAGGATAAGCATCTCATTGCGGCTCTTGAGGAAGGTTTGCCTGAATGTTCGGGCATGGCCATAGGGCTGGATCGCTTGTTAATGCTGTTAACAAGCAATGAAACAATTGACGATGTACTTAATTTCCCTCTATCTAGGGCTTAAGATATTTCAATGTTTACTGTGTTACAATTCCCCGATTTTTAATTTTAGACTCTGATGTTTTATTTTTAGCCACTTACATGAAATTAACTACTTTTTTTTACTGGCTATTACTGGGGATGCTTATTTCCCTTAGCATTAGGGCTGATGAAGATTTTATTGTTAAGGATATTCAAGTCCGTGGATTGCAACGTATTTCTTTAGGAACTGTTTATAGTTATTTACCTGTTAATGTGGGTGAGAAGTTTTCATTGGATAATGTGTCTCCAGCCATTAAGGCCCTTTTTAAAACTGGTTTCTTTAAAGATGTGTCACTCGAAAGGGAGGGGTCAACTTTAATTGTTAATGTTGTCGAACGACCTTCTATTGCAAAGATAATGTTTGAAGGCAATAAAGATCTCAGTAAAGACGATTTGACCAAGGCATTGGATAAAATTGGGCTTGCTGAAGGCAAAATATTCGACCGGCAAGTGTTGGATAAAGTAGAGCAGGAGTTAACCCGCCAATATCTTAGTCATGGAAAATATGGCTTGAAGATTAAAATAGATGTTTCTAATCTGACCCGGAATCGGGTGGGTATTATGATCAAAATATCAGAGGGGAGGGTTACCAAAATAAAGCAAATTAATATTGTTGGTAATAATGCTTTTGACGAAAAAACACTGCTAAAACAGTTTGAATTAAATACCTCCAATTTACTTTCTTTTTATACCAAGGATGACCAGTATTCGAAGCAAAAATTAGCGGGGGATTTGGAAACGTTAAAGTCTTATTATTTAGATCGTGGATATATCAATTTTTCGGTAGAGTCTACCCAGGTTGCTATTACCCCAGATAAAAAAGATATTTACGTTACTATCAATATTAAAGAGGGTAGTGTCTATACCCTATCTAAAGTTAAGCTTGCCGGTAATTTAATAGTGACGCCTGATCAATTGATTAAATTGGTGGGCATTGGTCCAGGAGAGATTTTTTCCAGAAAAAGTGCGACTGAAACATCAAAAGCTATTCAGGATAGATTAGGCGATGAAGGTTATGCGTTTGCTAACGTTAATATGGTGCCTGAAATTAATGAAGCTGAAAGAACAGTAGAAATGGCTTTTTTTGTTGATCCAGGTAAACGTGTTTACGTTCATCGTATCAATTTTAGTGGCAATGCTAAAACTCGAGATGAAGTATTGCGCAGAGAAATGCGTCAAATGGAAGCTAGTTGGGCCTCCAGTTCAAAAATTGAGCGATCAAAGACGCGTCTTGAGCGATTAGGTTATTTTGAATCAGTTAATGTTGAAACACCACCTGTTGTAGGAACGACTGATCAGATTGATGTTAATTATTCAGTGGTAGAAAAGTCTTCCGGTAATATTTCGGCGGGTGTTGGTTTTTCACAGGTTCAAGGTATCGTATTAAATGCCAATATTGTTCAGGATAACGTGTTTGGCTCGGGTAAACGGGTGAACGTGGCATTTAATAACAGTAGCTATATTACCAGTTATCAATTTGGTTATTTTAATCCATATTTTACGACGGATGGGGTTGGTCAAGGGTATAACTTGGGTTATTCAAAAAGAAATGCGGGTAATATCAACATTGCCAATTACTCTACCGATATTACCAATGCTGGGGTTAATTTTGGAATCCCTTTGAATGAATTTGACCAAGTCCGCCTGGATACCGATGTAAAGCATACATCGCTTCATGATTCTGCATATTCATCGTATGAAATTCAGTCTTTCATAGTCGATCAAGGTAATACTTTCAATACCTTGGGTCAGGGTGCAAGTTGGTCTCACGATACCTTGAACCGAGCAATATTTCCGACTAAAGGCGGCATGCAACGCATATCTGGGTTGATTATGGTGCCGGGTAGTGATTTAGAATATTATAAAATTGGTTATAAGCATCAACAATACTTTCCTCTGGCTAAAGACTTTATTTTTAAGTTGATGGGTGAGGTAGGTATTGGGGCTGGTTATGGTAATACCAGCTCATTACCCTTCTTTGAAAATTATTTTATGGGTGGTACCGGATCGGTGCGTGGCTTTAAGAATAATTCCTTGGGTCCTAGAGATTCCAATGGTTATCCGATAGGCGGATCTAATAAAATAGTGGTTAATGCCGAGGTATTTTTCCCCGTCCCTTTTATGTCGGATACAAAATCCATTCGCTTGGGAACATTTATTGATTCAGGTTCATTGAATGATAGTTTTTCCGTAACGGGCTATCGTACTTCGGCGGGCCTTTCAGGCGAATGGTTGTCCCCTTTTGGGGCTTTGGCTGTAAGTGCCGCCTATCCAATAAATCTTGGCACCTATAGTTACAATACTTACAATCCTTACAATGGCACTGATCCTGGAGAGGTTGTAACTAAAGAAGATCAAACCCAATACTTTCAGTTCAACTTTGGACAAAATTTCTAACAGAAGTTGTTTTAGATTATAGGCTTAATCACTTATAATCTAATTATTGTATAATGCACTAAATCTTAACCTTTTAATTTAAATATAACCGGGAATTTATTTACCAATGAAAAAGAAAATTGCT
>Ga0209033_1002308_pt1 | contig 10629 bp, 8 predicted proteins | sample LauGreFa1BDMLBDN_2_FD_188218 | JGI IMG/M metagenome (GOLD analysis project Ga0209033, IMG submission 188218) | Freshwater lake microbial communities from Lake Michigan, USA - Fa13.BD.MLB.DN (SPAdes) (version 2) | ecosystem: Environmental > Aquatic > Freshwater > Lake | place: Lake Michigan, USA...
GTGAGTACTCTATTTGGGCTACGAATCGTTGAAAACTAAATCGAAAATCCGCATTTCATCGTTTGTTCATCCTTCCCAAATCTTCGTTTGGTGAGCATAGATTTTCGACAGACTTTTCAATGGTTCGTAGCCCAAATCGAGTACTCACGCCGTTGAAAAGTGCGTCCTTCGAAATCCGGATATCATCGTTTGTTCATCCTTCCCAAACGAAGATTTGGGAAGGATAATCGTTTTGGGGATCATAAACTGAACCACGAATTCAGTTTGGGTCGGTATTACGAGTCGTACAGCCCATTTCACGGGATTTACGCCGTCTTCCTCGTCGCCCGATGCGCTAGGGGCGAGCGTTTGGTTGCAGTGGACGCCCCCACGTGGGACCGGCCGTGCGATGCAGCCTGCGTAGCGTTCACGACACACGACACATCGTAGACCTCCTTTTCCAGGAGAAACAGGACCGCGCACGTCATTGGGTCGGGAGGCGCGTCGCCTACGCACTTTGCTTCAAACATACGAACCAAGAAATCAAAGTCATGTGCGTCGCCGTAATCGTCTAGGTCGAAGATGAACCGCAGATGGTCTACGAGCGTCTCGCCCATCTCGGTGTACCGCGACCCCAAGACACTCGCGATTTGACGCAGCGACATCGTCGACAGGTCAGCGGGCGACCCTCCTGCGTGCTCCCCGTACTCGGCCCGAATCGCTCGTTCGAGCATGTCGCACATGTCCGCATCGGCAAGTTCGAGCAGGTGCGCGTCGGGCGAAACATCAAGAATCGATGGCAGTCGCAGTTGGAGCGCGACGACGGTCATCAGGGCCGTGAGGGCGAGCCCCCACCGATGCGGTGCGACGTACACGGCCATGTGGAACGCGGATTCTACGTGGTCGTAAAACGACACGATCGTGTGATGCAATGGGCGGACGTAAAACACGGCCTCCCGCGCGTGGGCGACGACGGCGCCGTATACGCACGCGCGCACCTGGCCACCGACCACGATCTCAGTCGGATCGGACTCGACGGTGCGCCTGGTCGGTCTACCACCAGAACCTGGTCTGCCCTCGGCGAACCGTAGCTTCACGTGCTCTAGCCACTCGTAGTACGCAAGAATGCCCGCAGTCGCTTGGTTGGGCCGCATGGGATTGCACTGCAGTAGGATGTACGAGTCCTGCTGTCTCCGGTGGACCGTCGCGTGTGGATGTCGGTAGGAACTCGACGACCACATGCTCTCGTAATAGGCGACGGGGGCGCTCAGCGCCAGCAGAATGGCCGCTTCGAGCGCGCGCATCGTCGCATGGCGGAGTCGGCGGTACTCGGCGACGACGCTCCGCACCTCGTACTCGTAAGGGAGGTCGAATGTGCGCGCAAACACCGGCCTGGAACTTGACGAACGCGACACGCGTGCGACCAAATCGACGCACCATTCGTCGTGGAAAAACACCAAGGTCGGTCGCGATCGAATGCGCGCATGTTGAACCGAGCACGGCTGATGACGCACCAGCGACAGCGCGATGTCCGGCTTGAACATATGGACGAACACGGACTTGCTGTCGGACGTCCCCTTGGGTTGCTGGATTTCAATCAAATGTCCGACGACCTCGCCCGTTGCCGTGGCGTCGACCATTCGTGTTGCGGTGTACTCTTGGCATTTGACTTGTTAAAGCGATTTGCATGTTGTCCTCATCTTGCGCAAGCCTCAGGTGAGCGCACATAGTCGTGTGATGAGCATCTTGATGATTAGACGGACACATCGGGACACATCGGGACACATCGGGACACATCGGGACACATCGGGACACATCGGGACACATCGGGATGCAATCATAATCTTCTTGATACTCCAGCCGTCGGCAACTAGTCCCCTTTTTTTCGACAATCTTATGCTCCCCAAACGAAGATTTGGCCCGGATCATTTGGGAAGGCCAAACCAACCTTTCAAGGACGTGTGTTCGTCGAAGTTTTCGACGTTTTGTAGCCCAAATGCAGTACTCACATCCTTGAAAACTGGAAATTTTCAAGGATGTGAGTGCTTGATTTTGGAATACAAATCATTGAAAATGCGTCTTGTGATTTCGACCGAATGTCTACGGATCGTCTTACCCTTGATATCTCACCTCTCTCTACACACGGACCCTATCTTTACATGTGATGCGTGACCCATGTGGGAAACAACCTTTCCGAGAGTTACCCACGCCGGATTGGGTAAGCCCATGAACGAAGATAACATGCGGCAAAGTATGCATGTCGCATCGTTAAGCCACTGCCCAATCCGTCATGGGTAAGTCTCGGAAAGTTTTTTCCCACATGGGCTATCAAGATGATGATACTACCATGACGATGGTCCGTTGAGCTCACTACATGATAGCATGATGATGTTTCTGTTGAACTCACAAGACGATGGCATGAACTTGCCATGAAGAGAGCACCTACCCGCATCTGTCTGTCAACGTGACGCCCAACATGCGACTCTCTTTTGCCGCGAGTCGTGCTTGTTCGCAAAAAAGGTACTACAATGAATAATTGCCACTCAGAGCCAGACTACCGTCCATACGCGACGAATCGCATCACGAAGGAGCTGCAGCATATGAAAGGACACGGATGGAATGTTGTCATCACACCCGAGTGTGGCGTGATGGCGACATTTGTCGTCCGCGAAGAAGCGTGTACTGTAAAGTTGACGTTTACGCCCGACTATCCAGGCACTCCGGTGGTGATTGTGCTGACAGAACCCTTCGCCTACGTCTTCCCATCTGTGCACGTGGATGAACAGCTGGGCAACTGGCTGATGGATGACATCTTGGTGTTGACAACCGACCTCCTCGACCGAAGGGCCGAGATGGCGGGTCGACTGCCACCAAGCATCACGGGCGTTGCATATTTGGTGCTCGGTGCGAGCCCCTACGAGGCTCGACGCGGTCGGGTGCACTATGACGACCCGCATGTGTTTTTCCTTGACAATCAAGCGATTTCATCACACCCGCGGTTGATATCCGCCGACTTTTCCAGCCCGGTGGAGATGGGCATCTTAGCGTCCCTTCTGCCCAGTACGTTCGATGAAATATGCTTTGATGAATCGACGTTTAAATTTTTCAACAGTGATAGATGCTACTCGGTCCACGATAACCGCCAAGAACGTACAAATCTCACAGGTTCCATGCTATACGAGCGCATGTGCTGTTTGACACGCATGCTCAAGGATACAGGCACGATGTTCTTGGAAAGTGTCGGCGGTCCTCCTGGCGGCGGTTGGGTCGAAGAAGAGGTTATAAATAGGGTCCATTATGCAAAAAAGTACAGAGCAAAGGTCGTCGACTACTGCGGGCAGTCGGGGTTGGATGTGGAATTTAGGACGGTGCGTGAGATCGGCCGCTCCAGTTTGCTCGTGCCTTTGCTTTATACGACCGTCGCCGTTTGGCCGCGACGGTCCGACGAGGGCCCGTCGCTACGTGATGGTGCTGAAATCGAGCTGCTGGTCGCGCGCAAACGACGGACGCAGCACGGCGGTCGAGTGCCGGGTCGACGTGCCACCAGACCTCGACCGCGCCAATCACGCTCTCCTTCACGCCAAAGTCGTGGCAATGGTGGCAAGTGATGATAAAACGCGGTCGGAGGTGTGGGGAAATTTCCGAGACTTACCCACGCCGGATTGGGCAGTGACCTAACGACGCGACATGCATGTGCCGCATGTTATCTTCGTTAATGGGCTTGCCCAATCCGGCGTGGGTAAGTCTCGGAAAGGTTGTTTCCCACATGGAGGGCAGTGGATAACTCGACAGACAAGTCATGTAGCCATGCTATCATCGTCGTGCGAGTTCAACATGCATAGATAGCATCGGTGATGAATCACGCTATCATTTTGATAACTCTGCAGACCCATCGTCATGTATCTTCTGCATGCTATCATCATCTTGTGACGTGGCTAAGCACACCCCGCTAACACGCACGCATGTCCCTATAACACAGCCCGCACGCATGTCCCTACGGTCGGTGCTCTCTTCATGCTATCATCATCTTGTGACTCTCAACCGGCCATGTTGGAAACAATATGTCCGATACTTACCCACGTCGGATTGGGCGAGACAACTATTACCATCCCAAACGAAGATTTGGGAAGGCCGAACCAACCAACCTTGCCTAATGCGTTTCCCGTGAAGCACTTTTCAGCGATTCGTCTCCTACATCGAGTACTCACGCCCTTGAAAAGTGCTTGGAAACTCCGGATGGCATCTTTTGTTCATCCTTCCAACATCTTCGTTTGGGAGGGTTTAAAGATGGGCAAGTAGAACTCACAAGATGATGATAGCATGCCGATGTGTCTGTAGAGTTATCAAGTTGACGATAGCATGCCGATGTGTCTGTCGAACTCACAAGATTATGAATAGCATGTCGATGTGCCTGTCGAACTCGCAAGATGCCGATGTGTCTGTCGAAATCACAAGATGATGATAAGCATGTCGATGTGTCTGTCGAACTCGCAAGATATCGATGTGTCTGTCGAACTCACAAGATATCAGCCGTCGGCAACTAGTCCCCTTTTTTTCGACAATCTCCCCCATTGGGGCGAAAATTTCGACAAATATTTCAAGGTGGATTTGTGGTTGACACTTTTGTCGAAATGTTCGAAATGGAGATTGTCGAAAAAAAGGGGACTAGTTGCCGACGGCTGCAAGATATCGATGTGCCTGTCGAACTCACAAGATATCGATGTGCCTGTCGAACTCACAAGATATCGATGTGTCTGTCTAACTCACAAGATGATGATAGCCCATGTGGGAAACAACATTTCCGCGAAATACCCACGCCGGATTTTGTAAGTAAATGTACGAATCCAACATACTATTTAGTATAGGATAAGGTCGTAAAGTCCTTACAAAATCCGGCGTGGGTATTTCGCAGAAATGTTGTTTCCCACATGGATGATGATAGCATGTGTATTTTGTAAGGACTTCACGACACTAGCCTATATATTCGTACATTTACTGACAAAGTGCTTCATGTGGCAGATACGCCCTTGAAAAGTCCAAAATCTTCGTTTGGAAGGGATAAAGTTGTCTGTCGAAATCACAAGCATCATGGCCTAGAACGGTCCTTTTGGTGGAACGTGTGTCTAGTTGGCGAGTCGCATCGCACCGCCAGAACGGCGGTGCATGCAATCAACACAGCGACGCATTGGCTTCCATCCGGCCATTACGTCGCTCCTGACCAATCAGGATGTCCTTTCTACGATAGGCGTCTGTCAATGAAGAGTCGGTCTCTTCGATCCACACCTTGACTATTTTCCGCTTCGCGTTTAGCAAGTCGGTCAGTACCAACGGTGTGTCCGACTTTCGCATATCCGCATCGTATACGAGTGTGATGTCCGTGTATGCACCATGTGGCTTCAACCGTTCCCTGATTTTGGAAAACCCAGCCTCTCTCGGAGCTAGCACATGCTTGAATGGACGTCGTCCCGTTTTACGGCAGAACGCGTGGCTGCGTTCAGCGGACGCTCGGTAAAACAAGGTCCCTTCGGGGAAAATACACACCGCATCGTTCGGTCGCAGTTGTCGGGCGATGTCGTCCAACGCCGTTCTTTTATCGGAACCCAACCAGATGACGTCAAAGTAGTCACAAACGACTTTGAACATCGGATTGTGCTTCACGTCCGCACCGGCGACGAATCGGATACGGTGATTTTGTAGTACGTAGAGCAATACAACCGGGTCTAGTTCCGATACGTGATTGCTAATGATGACAGGGTGCGTTGTACGGCATCGACCCATGACGTGGACTTGAATGTTCAACATCCGCAACAGAATGTCGATTGCGAGTCGGTCCATCCCGTTTGTTTACATTCTCGTTATATAAATGTTCGACACGGCATCTTGCACTGTTCCGTACTTGCGGTTTGCAATGGTGCTTGCATCGTCGACTGTGGTCGAATCGTCTACCGTGTTCGAAGTGCCCAGTGTGTTCGAAGTGTCAAGTGTGTTCGTAGTGCCCAGTGTGTTCGTAGTGCCCAGTGCGTTTGCATCGCCCGTGGTGTTTGTGGCTCTCGCGATGACCGTTGCGAGCGTCGTCGCATCCGTCATGGCGTTGATGAACCTCCGATATGGACTGCGTTATTACGTTCTGTATTGTCTGACATTGCGACACAATGTCGGGTTCATTTGGGTAACCGATGCGGCGGATGCACGCATGTACCTGCAAAGTTCGAGCAAGGGGGATTTCATCGAAGCCAGGTTATCACGGCGTGCATGGCAGCCGATTCTAAGCTTGGAAAGCGAGAACGGCGCAACGTGGAGGATGTTGAAAGAGCGCCTGTTGGCTTTGATGGCGCAGTTGCCCGACCGAGCGGTGTTGAAGGACATTGTGGCACGGACGGTGTGTGTGGACGGAACGCTGGTGACGTCGAAAGAGATCGGAACGTTGACCATCTGCGTGTTTATGCAGTACGTGTTTGGCGATTTTGCACCCGAGGGACAGCCCAACCGACAAGAATATCACCATCGGTGCTGCGCCGAACTCTACGATGCCAGTTTGGAATGGAGGAAAGAAATTGCGTTGAAGGGCCATGGAAATATCCAGAAAAAACAGAGAGCGGTGGAAGTGATTCGTGCCTATTTACGCCAAAGCAAGTACAATCTCCCTGACGATATTTACTCCGTGTCAGTTGTTCTACAGCCGTTCATAATCTCACCGGCCATCAACGTGAGCGACATCGCCGTACATTGGGATGTGAACCAGAGCGTGCACGCCAACATCACCCAACACCATCCGTTCCCCATCCTCGAGCGAGAGATTGTGCGAGATGGTAGGCGATTCCAAGTATTCATCCCGACCGATGTGCTCCAAATTCTTCCTTTTGGCTACGGTGAGCGAAAATGCGCCGGTCAAGGAATCGCGACTATATTCTTAGAAACGTTTTTCACCACGCTGATTCAAAGAAGCATATACCAACCGAAACGAAACCACCTCTATTCCGGTCGCGACAACGACCACAACGACGATTTAGAGGCCGTCGTTTTTCAGATAAAGACCATTTTGGGTGCGTTTGTATGAACGCATGGAACGAAAACAACCCGTGTGGGAAACAAACACTTGATGCGTCGCAAACGAAGATTTTCAAAGTCTAAACAAACCAGCCGTGTTCCACTCATCCCCCATTTTGACAAACCTTCCTTTTCACGATTTCCCCAACTATTTCAACCACGAATCGTGGTTCACCATTTTGTTCGTCAAATGGGGGATGAGTGGAACTCGGCTGCAACAAACCGTTTTGAACCAGGCGGTCGCAAGTCGTGTGTGTTTTGAATACGACCCTCCATTTGCGAAAAGACCACCCCAATGTTTCAATCTGAATGAGTGGTATCATAATTGTATGCTCCCCAAACGAAGATTTTGGAAGGATTGACAAAAGATGAAATCCAGATTTTCGATATACTTTTCAATGGTTAGTAGCCCAAATCGAGTACTCACACCCTTAACCCTTAATCAAGACCGTAAATTTACGGTCGGGTGTTCCAGAGTATTAATTGAAGTGTTAGTGGTTTGTTATCAGACCGCATTTATGTTTACAGCGCAAGCTACGACAGTAAATTTACCCGTTTTGTCCGGTTAAGGGTTAAAAGGTATATCGAAAATCTGGATTTCATCTTTTGTCAATCCTTCCAAAATCTTCGTTTGGGCGGGATAAACTTTGGTCATCTTGCAAGGTCCATGCTCCCCAAACGAAGATTTTGGAAGGAGGAACAAAAGATGTAATCCGGATTTCGAAGGAAGCACTTTTCAATGGTTCGTAGCCCAAGTCGAGTAAAATATTTGGGAAATTTACCCATCCCAACCGAAGATTTTGGAAGGTCGGACAAACCTTTCAGAGTGCGTTTTCGAAGCACTTTTTCAAGGGTGTGAGTACTCGATTTGGGCTACAAAACGTTGAAAAGTGCTTCGAAAACGCACTCTGAAAGGTTTGTCCGACCTTCCAAAATCTTCGTTTGGGGAGCCTAGTGGCGAGCAACAAATTGCGCAATTTCAGGCCCCCACTTTAGGAACGCTGGTGAGTATGGTGTGAGTACTCACATTTGGGCTAGGTTTTCACACATGCACACATATCATGCTAGGTTTGTTTAGTTTAGTGTTGATTTAAAAATAAATGTATTCAACTGGCCTGAACTTTGAGTACTCACGTATGAGAGTTCCTTCGTTAAGTAGTGGGTGCGAAATTGCGCAATTTTTTGTTCGCTACATGGTTGGGGAGCATAAAATTCCTGAAAAGGCAGGTTTGTCCAACATGGGGACTAGTTGCCGACGGCTGATCCAGATAACAAATTAGTGTCTTTTGTTGTTATTCATACGCATTTCATCCGAGGCCGCGGCGAGGCGTGAAAGACGAAGACTGCCACTGAAAGTGCGACTTTTTGCTCGCCACAATGCATGTGTGTCATGTACAAATGGTTTAAAATTACTATCCACACTATACATACGACCATGGATTCTCGTAGCGCATTACGATCTGAACTTTTGAAAGCATTTGCGCGTTGGCCATATAGAGAACTGACCGACGATGAAAAAAATCGGGGGTACACAAGGACAATCTTGGGTGAAATCCGATGCGGCGACCGAGTTTTAGACGACTTTATCGACCATAGTGCATCCGCCGATGAGGAGAGATCTCTCGCGTTCAACGCAAGATATTCGGCGTGGCAGGAGACCCGTAGAAAATTTGTTTATACGGGAACCATACAATCGTACCTTGAGTACATGGAACTTGAGAGACGAGAGCGATGTGAATACGAGCTAGAGAGAAGAACCAAATACGAAGGACCGGCGTGTCGAAGCGTACTGGGAGCGTCTGACCATTGGGATGTGGTGCGTAATAGACAGGTGGCTACGATGGATGCTGATACGGATGGTGCGCGTGGCTGTGGCGCGGGGTACAACGACCATTCGTCTTGTATACAGAGTTCTGAGGTCGCACCAGAGAGCGACACTGGTGGTGAACAAGACGACCAGCCTTCTTACATGCAGGCGTTCGTTGACGCAGTCGAAACGAGGAATGACGCATTGCTAGTATCCATGACACCCATGTCTGATGATCTTATTACGGCGACGCTGGCGAGGCTTACCCTGGCGTTTATGGAAGAACACGACGAAGAAAGCGACGAAACATCGCCTATGGCCGGGTGCACGGTATGCATGCCAAATACAAGGCAATCTACTACCCAGGGAGAATGTGCGATGTGCCTCGATACAAAGGAGCTTTTGGAACTGCCATCGTGCAAGCACACGTTCTGCACTTTGTGTATAAAGAAGTGGCTATGTGACCCTGACAATTTGCCTCATCCGAGAACATGTCCAGTTTGTAGACGTGACGTTGAACGCGATTGGGCCGTGTGTCATGTGTGCAGGTGTCTAGGTAGGCAAATGGAGTCGACATCTCTCAGATACGAGGTGCCGTGCTGTGAATGGCGAGGCATGCATTTCAAATACTGCATTTCTCATGTTCCAAAGGACGGTGGAGAGCACCTGTGTCTGTGCAATAGATACACACATGCGACGACGCAAACGCAAGCGACCGATGAGTAAAATCGACAAGACCGTTTAACACAAATCATAATAATACCTTGCCGGATGTCCGGTAGGCGATGCGTCTCGGTGCGCCGTCGGAACGCGGGAGGTCGCGGCTGCCACACGTCAAGACCAACCACACGCTACGCACCGACGTTCAAGCATGGCTGTCAGACCGCGACCAGGTGATGGAGCGATATGGACACATCTCGAGGTGGGACACGACCGGTGTGACGGACATGAGTGGGCTGTTTTTCAACCAATCGGAAACGATCCGAACGGATACTGGAACACGAGCCACGTGACGAACATGCATGTTTCAGAACGCGAATTACTTCAACCAGCCGGTCAATGCGTGGGATACAAGCCAACTTCAACTTCACTGATTATTATCCAACACATCACGTGCTTCTATGTTTCTTTTGTATCGTCTTGCAAGAATCACAGGAAACCAACACATAGCACATATGGCGACTAGTCCCCGTTTTTCGACAATCTCCATTTCGAACATTTCGAGAAAAGTGTCATCCATACATCCACGTTGCAATATTTGGGTTTGGAAGGTCGAACCAACGTTTCAGCATGCGTTTTCGACAAAATCGCGACATTGACCGTCGGAATGGTTACAGAACCGGCTTATAAAACAATGAGGCTCCTACCGGCTCCTCCTCGAATTTTACCCCTACCAAACGAAGATTTTGGAAGGCCGAACGAACCTTTTGTAGACCTTTTAGAATGCGTCTTCGAAGCACTTTTCAACGTTTCTTCGCCCAAATCCGGTACTCACACCCTTGAAAAGTGCTTCGAAAACGCATTCTGAAAGGTTTACCCCTCCCAAACGAAGATTTTGGAAGGCCGGACGAACTTTTCAGAACGCGGTTTCGAAGCATTTTTCAACGTTTTGTAGCCCAAATACAGTACTCACACCCTTGAAAAGTGCTTCGAAACCGCATTCCGAAAAGTTCGTCCGGCCTTCCAAAATCTTCGTTTGGGGAGCATAAGGTTTACAAAAGGTTCGTTCGGCCTTCCAAAATCTTCGTTTGGGGAGCATAAATTTAGGGAAATGAATCTTGGACGGACTATGGTTA
>Ga0209033_1002313_pt1 | contig 10614 bp, 8 predicted proteins | sample LauGreFa1BDMLBDN_2_FD_188218 | JGI IMG/M metagenome (GOLD analysis project Ga0209033, IMG submission 188218) | Freshwater lake microbial communities from Lake Michigan, USA - Fa13.BD.MLB.DN (SPAdes) (version 2) | ecosystem: Environmental > Aquatic > Freshwater > Lake | place: Lake Michigan, USA...
CTATCTTATGTTCTATTGGCGCCGCTGATGGGGCCTTTGGCAGATGCCTTTGCCAAAGCCAAACTGATGGCCTTCATGAATGCCCTCAAAGTGGTGGGCGTGGCATTCGTCTTTACCAGCTTTCATCCCATGTTGGCATTTGCCATCGTGGGCATGGCTGCGTCTGCTTATGCCCCCGCCAAATATGGTTTGATGACCGAGACCGTACCTGCTGAACAATTGGTCAAGGCCAATGCTTGGTTAGAAGTGACCGTGGTCATGTCGGTCATTTTGGGCACCGTTTGCGGCGGCTTGCTTGTAGCTGTGAAAAATTTTGAATTCATGGTTTTACTCAACCAGGGATTCATTGAATTTTTCCAGCTTTCATTAGAAACACAATATGCTGGCCCACTTCTATCTTTGATTGTGATCTACATTGCAGCAGCACTTCTGAACTTTGGAATTCCACATGTTGACATCAAGTATGTTCAGCAAAGCATGAAGCCCATAGCACTGTTTCACAATTTTTACCAAAGCAACCGCATTCTTTGGACTGACCCTGTCGGCCAACTGTCCTTGGCTGTTACCACACTCTTTTGGGGAATCGGTGCGGTTGTTCAATTTGCAGTTTTAGTATGGGCCAAAGAGGCTCTAGATATGCCCCTGGAACAAGCCAGCCTGCTTCAAGCCGTGGTCGCCATAGGTGTTATTTTTGGCGCAGCCATGGCCGGCTATAAGGTTGCGCTGCATCATGCGTTCAAAGTTTTGCCGTTGGGCTTATGGCTGGGAATTTCTTTGCCCGCCTTGGTTTTTTCGTCATCACTTTGGATAGCCATTCCACTCATGCTCTTAACCGGCTTTGCAGGCGGAATGCTGATGGTTCCCATGAATGCACTGTTGCAAAACAGAGGCTACAAACTTCTAACAGCAGGACGCTCCATAGCGGTGCAAGGCTTTAATGAGAATGCCAGTGTGATGATCATGCTGGGAATTTACAGTGGTTTGTTGGCCTTTGAATTTCCCTTGCAATGGATCATGACGTTCATGGGTGCGGTCATGACACTTGGCATACTTTATTTCATGCGAATGGCATCCCAAAAAACCGATTCCACTTGTTCAGCAATTTGATCCCAGTCCAAGTGGACAACTTGCTGACGCGTACTGAAAGTGACTTGTTCTAGCAAATTAGGCGTCTTAAAAATCGCAACAGCTTGGTCTACAAATCCATCTGAATTGTTTTCAGGCACCAGCCATCCATTGATGCCATGTTGAACCCAATCTCGAGCCGCAGCGCAATCGAATGCCAACACAGGAATGCCGCTGGCAAGGGCCTCTAAAGTCACATTGCCAAATGTTTCTGTTTGACTTGGGAAGACAAACAAATCAGAACTCGCGTAGTAAGCCGCCAATTCTGTTTGAGACAACATTCCAGGAAAAATAATGTTCGGGTGCCTTTGTTGAAATTGTTCCCGAAGTGGACCATCGCCCACCATGACCAACTTCAGTTGCGTATCTGTTAAGCGCAAAGACTCATAAGTTCGAAGTACTTGCTCTAAGTTCTTTTCTGGCGCCATCCTACCCACTGAGATCAGCACCTTGGTATGCTCATCAGCACCCCAAGAATGGCGAAGCTGCGTACTGCGCCGGCCAATATTAAAAAGCTTTGTATCGACACCGCGAGACACAACTTTCAAATTGACAAACCCGTTCTCACTGAGAGTGCGCTTTAGTTCATTGGTGGGAACCATGGTGCATGCAGTTGCGTTGTGAAATTTACGCAAATAGGCAACGATGGGCTTTCGAAGCCACCCTACACCGTAGTGTTTGGAATAACTTTGAAAGTTGGTTCGGAAGTCGGAAGTTACAGGCAATTTCAATACCTTTGCGGCTTGAAGTGCAGACCATCCCAAGGGGCCTTCCGTTGCAATGTGAACCACATCTGGACGGCGCAGGGTCCATGTTTTCACCAATGTTTTTTTACTTGGTAAACCTAGCTTTAGTTCGGGATAGCGCGGTATGGGCATCCCACGCATCAAGACTTCCTCGAGATTGGTATCGTTCAATTGACCATCGGTTTTGGTTTGACGAGGTCGTATCAGTTGAACATCATGATTGCGATGGCTTAAGCCTTGCACCAGTTTAGCCAAAGTTACCGCAACGCCGTTAACCTCTGGTGGCCATGTTTCTGTCACTACCGCAATTCGCAATGAGGGACGACTTGCTGGGTAGTCTTCTAGCACAATGGGAAGTTCAACTGAATTATCCATCTGGATATTTTCGTAGCTGGATTTTTCAAATTAATGACAATGAGATGAATAAAAAATGTTTGATGAAATTTCAATGACAAATGAAACTTGTCATTGAAATTTCATCGTTTTCAACAATGATCAGTCTATGCACAATTCGTGCTGCCTCAAATTTGCCACCAGGAGACTTTGTGACTACATTTTTTGAAGCCTTGAGAATTCAGCGATTTGATGACCACCGCTATTACCACCATAGCCGTATCAATCAAACCTTGCACCTCATCAGTGCCATCAGTTTTGTAATTGCGTATGCATTCTTGCTCATAGACCCAGTTATATCGGCACTCATCGCATGGCTCATTTCCATGACAACCCGCCAATCTGGTCACTTCTTTTTTGAACCCTTGGGCTACGACGAAGTCAATCAAGCAACCCACGAATACAAAGAAGAAATTAAAGTGGGTTACAACTTGAATCGCAAAATAGTGTTGCTTAGCATTTGGGCTATTCTGCCAATGGCACTTTACGTCCAACCCGGTCTGTTTGGCATCATTGAGCCATGGGAAACATTGACAGAATGGGTTCGCCAAGTAGGCGCTTCATGGCTTATCTTGGGCTTTGGTGGTTTACTCTTCCGCACCATTCATCTTTTCTTTTTGAAAGATGTACAAACAGGTTTGGTATGGATGACAAAAATCATCACTGACCCTTTCCACGACATCATTTTGTATCACAAAGCACCTTTGTACTTGATGAGGGGTGAGCTGATTGACACCAACCCCAAACAGATGTATCACTGAAATCATTTGAGGTCCATGAAAAAACCCGCTCATTAATGAGCGGGTTTTTTTACATCCAAATAGTTGGCTGATCTTTTTCAATCAAGCGCTATAGATTCGCTTTTCAGAAGCTGCTGGTGTATCTACCTTGTATGTTCTGCTTGAAATGGTATCGATGAAGAACCACTCACCTTGAACCTGTGCGGGGGTGACAGTTAATTTCAAGTAACCCCGTCTAGCTGAATCCATCCATTTCAAATCATTCACAACGCCTTCAAATATTGATTTGACTTGAGCGGTAGGCAAGGCCAAATAAGCTTCCAAGCCAGGCGAGCTGACACTGGATGTTGCAAATTCTTCACCCACTTTTTGACCGGACAACAAGGTCAAGTTGCTGTGCCATGCATTGTGGGTATCGCCTGCAAGTACAACCAAGCGCTTTTTCAATTGTGCGGCGGTTGACAATAAGATTTCGCGAGCAGCTGGGTAGCCATCCCAAGCATCCAAGTTGTATCCCAATTTTGGCTGGTTCAGTAATGCAGTTTCAGCATCTGTGAGCGGGATTGAAAGTGACTTCTTGGTCTTGGCTGTCAAGTAATCGGTAATTGCTTTCTGACCCGCAGCAAGTGCCTGCGGGCTGGTATCTGAAGAATTGAGTGCCTGAAGTATGCTGACTGGAAACTCCATGCGTGCCATCAAAACTTGTTGACCCAAAACCTGCCATGTGGCCGTGGAAGTTGCCATTTGAGTCTGCAACCACTGCACTTGCTCTGTGCCCAGAAGTTGTCTTGTTGGCGAAGACATAGCCGCTACAGCCGCAGCTTGCTTGGCAGGGTTAATCAAGTCTGTGATTTCAATTTGCTTTTCTCGACCAATGGTTCGAGTATCAAGCATGTGCAAACTTAGCAAACTTCCAAAGTTAAAGCTTCTGTAAATTTTGGCTTTGTCAGACCCAGTGCGAATTGGCATCCATTCGTGATAAGCCTGCATTGCGACTGCTTTACGGGCTGCATAGCTACCTTCTGTTTCAGGGGTGTGATTTTCTGCCCCATCTTTGTATGCATCATTGGTAAATTCATGATCATCCCAAACAGCAATGAGGGGTTTACTGGCATGCAGCTGCTTTGAATCAGCATCTGATTTGTATTGCGCATGGCGCAAACGATAGTCGCTCAAAGACAGAATTTCATTGGCTGGTACAGAAGTACGTCCCAAGCTTGCTGCTTTTTCCGATGCATAGCCGGTTGATGCATATTCATAAATGTAATCACCCAAATGGACAGCCACATCTGCATCAGAGCGCGCCACCTCAGCATACACATTAAAAAATCCAGCTGGATAATTTGAGCAAGACATCACAGCCAGTTTGACTTCACTCACAGAGCCCACTGGCAATGTTTTTGTCTTGCCAATGGGCGAGGTATGCCGTCCTGCTTGAAAACGATAGAAATAACTTTGATTTGGCAAAAGGCCTGTGGCATCAACCTTACAGGTGTAATCGGAATCGATGCTAGCTTGAGCAACGCCAGATGAAATGATTTTTGAAAATTCAATATCGGAAGCAACTTGCCAGGTCAAATTGACAGGATCTGTTAAGCCTTGATATTTCGCATGCGTCCATAAAATGACTTTGTCGCTCAATGGATCGCCACTGGCAACGCCATAGTCAAAGTTCACCATGACGGTGTCGTTGCTTCCGCATGCACTGAGCATTCCACCGGCAGCAAGCGCGGCTGAAATAGAGCTTACCTTGATAAGAAAGTCACGACGAGCTTGGGTATTTTTCATTGTAGTCACCTGAGTTGATTGAGACAGGTGACATTATTTATACCTTTGATGACAAGCCTATGAATTCTCTAAAGAGCGTCATCCTAGCTTCACAACTCAACGGTATAAGAGCAGAGATACTGTCACAAATCCATCCATCTAATCAACGACCCACCATGAATGAAACACAAGTTAAATATCTGACTCAATTCATTCTATTGATAGTGTCTCGTTTGATTTGGGTCATGCCACTTGTCATGGGCATCATTTTTTTGAAACCAAAGTTTGTGATCAATTACAAAGATTCTCTTAAAAAATTGCGCACACATCACAGCGCACTTTCAAAGGGTCCAGTGAAAAGATACATTGAATCGCTATACAAGACTCGCTTGAATCAGAGCAATCAAATAACAGGCTCTTGCACCCAATGTGGGAATTGTTGTCTCAATCAACAATGCTTTTTTCTAGAACCCATCGAAGACGGAAAGTTTCAATGTGGGGTCTACAACTCCCTGTTTCGAAAATTTTCAAATTGCGGTGCATTTCCAATTTCGAATGAAGATATTCAAAGATATGAGTGCCCAGGCTATGTGTTGCAAGCCTATCCGATGATTAAAATAAAAAGCCTCAAGCAGAGGGAGATTTCTTAAAGAACATCTCTTTCAAAATACTTCTGCGAATAAGTTTGTTGGTCAAACCCTCAGGTGCCCAAAACCAATGCGCTGATTTCATGGCTTCGCAAGCTGCGACAAATCGTTTCAAGACCTCTTCAAATTCTGCATCACTGTAATTCAAGCTAAAAATCAAACGGCCAGTGCCCACCCAACTCAAGGCCAAGCCCTGTGAGCGCAAATAATACTGAAGCATCCAGTTGTATCGGCTTGTATCGGTGTAATACAAACTCCATACACTGGACATGTTGGCCGCCCGCAAAGGCAACCCCTTGTCGATCATCACTTGGTTGAACTTTTCTCGCCTCAAATTCCAAGTCTGGTCAAGGTCGGTGTAGACGTTCGAAAACTCTGGCTGTTCTATTTTTTCCAAGAAAACTGACATAGCGCCCATCACATGTGGATGGGCGTTGAAAGTACCTCTGGCAAAACAAATGTCTGCGGGTCTTTCAGATCTGTATCGCTTCATCAAGTCTGCTCTGCCGCACACCACTCCAACTGGGTAACCACCGCCCAATGTTTTGCCATAGGTCACCATGTCTGCCTTCACCCCAAAATACTCTTGGGCGCCGCCTTTTGCCAGCCTGAAACCCAAAAACACCTCATCAAAAATGAGCACAATTTTTCGTTCTGTACAGACTTGTCGAATTTTTTTCAACCAGTCGGTGTAGGCCGCTTTGTCATAGGAAGCTTTGCGACTGCTGTCGACCAGCGAGGAATCACCAGGCGCTCCTTGGTTTAAATGAAGCGCTTGTAAAGGATTAATGAGAACGCAAGCAATGTCCTTCCTTGTTCGCAGCACTTTCAGGGAGTTTTCATGCATGTCACGCAATGTGTATGTCTCGCGAGGCGGCATCGGGTTTCCGGGACCAGGCTGAACATCCTCCCACCAACCATGGTAAGCACCACAAAAACGGACCAAATTTTTCCGACCCGTGTGGTATCTGGCCAATCGAACCGCTTGCATGACAGCTTCTGTGCCAGACATGTGGAACGAGACTTGGTCTAGTCCAGAAATTTCTTTGAGTCTTTTGACGTTGTAGGCTACACACGGATGGTAGGCACCCAGTGTTGCGCCGACATCTTGCACTCTTTCAGAGCCTTCCTTCATGCAAGCTTTGTAAAAGTCTGCACCAAAAACATTGACACCATATGAACCGGTTAGGTCATAAAACTTTTGACCGTCTTGGTCTGTCACAAATACGCCATCTGCTGATTGTATAAATGCACCAACTTTCAAGTGTTGGCGAACCAAGGGACTGAATTGGAAAGGAACGCGATAAGCGCCTGTGAATTGCAAATCAGAAATGATTTCTCGTGCTTGCGCTGTCATTTCAATGCTTTTGGCATGGCGTGTTTGCAACTCATTTGCCAATTGATAAAAAGCTGCGCGTCTGGTGCCCACAACTGATTCAGGTGCACCATCGCATGAAAAGAATTGATCTTCGTTAAATTCGTAACCAGGCAGAAACGAGACAACTCGTTTAGCCATTCTGGAATGACCAGTCAATGAGGGATGTTTGGCACGCGACAGTTCCAATCTGCGTTTAACGTAGGGAATTGAAATGGCAAGGGCACCAAGAGACAATGCTAGTTGAACAGACACGTTGAACCCGAAGATGAGTGAGTGGAGACACCTTTTTATTGAAAATTCGTGACAGGAAAATGAAAATGAAACAATTAATTCAAAGAATCACCACACAAGAGGACTTGAACTTTTTGTTAACCAATCGAATTCCTCGAATTACTTTGACACGCTTCATTGGATGGTGGAGTCAGATCAAGAACCCCATCATTCGGGATCTCTCGATTGGAGTTTGGAAACTCTTTTCCGACCTAGATCTGAGTGAAGCACGTAAGACAAAATTTGACAGCATGCACGACTGTTTCATTCGGGAACTCAAGCCTGGAGCACGCTCGATTGACATGCGAACACATATTCTGAGCAGCCCTTGTGATGCCATTGTGGGTGAATGCGGCAATATTGACCATACCCAAGTTTTTCAAGCAAAAGGATTTCCTTACAGTCTCACAAGTTTGATGGGCTTCACGCCACGCACAGGTGAATTGGTTGAATCGCTCAAAAATGGGACCTACGTCACGCTCAGATTGACATCCAGCATGTATCACCGCTTTCATGCACCAGCCGATGCAACCCTCACACATGTCACTCACATTGCGGGAGACACTTGGAACGTCAATCCCATTGCTTTAAAACGCGTAGAACAACTATTTTGTAAAAACGAAAGAGCCGTTCTCAATTTCAAATTAGACGATGGCACCCCTATGATCATGGTGCCTGTGGCTGCTATTTTGGTAGCGAGCCTTCAATTGCATGCTGTGAATTTGCTTTTCCATGTTGACTACACGGGCCCCAATGAAATTCCATGCGCCATTCAAACCTACAAAGGGCAAGAATTAGGTTGGTTCCAACATGGCTCCACTATTTTGGTATTTTTACCCAAGGGCTACAAATTGGCGGAAGGCATTGCCACTGGCCAGCGCATCAAAATGGGGCAAGCCTTGCTGGAGAAAATCGCGCAATGAGTTATCAATACTTCACACGCATCGCAGCAGTTTTGGCCATCTTGGTCAGTGCTTGTGCACCCTTGAACGAAGTACCCACCGTTGCCAATGAAAAAATCAACATCAGTATTTTGGCCTTCAATGATTTGCACGGAAACCTTGAGCCACCCATTATCAGCGTAAGAGAAAAAATAAATGGCGAACTGAAAGACGTGCCAGCGGGTGGCCTTGCATATCTGGCATCAGCTATTCAGCACTATAAGAAACGCAATCCACTTCACGCAGTGGTCTCTGCAGGTGACATGATTGGCGCTACACCTTTAATTTCCGCCCTCTTTTTAGACGAACCCACCATCGAAGCCGTCAATGCAATTGGGATTGATTTCAATGCGGTTGGCAATCATGAATTTGACAGGGGTACTGCCGAATTACAACGCATGCGCAATGGTGGTTGTGAGAAACACACTCGCACAGAACCTTGTCAAATCAATCGCAATTTTCCAGGTGCCAACTTTGAGTTTTTGGCTGCAAATGTCAAACAAGCCAATCAAACCACGCTATTTCCCGCTTTCGGTATCAAAACCTTCCGACAAGGCAAACATGAAATAAAAGTTGGTTTTGTTGGCTTGACACTCAAAGCAACACCGATCATGGTAACCCCTGAGGGCGTCAAGGGTCTTCGGTTTGAAGATGAAGCAGAAACAGCTAATTCACTGGTAGCTCCCTTGAAAGCGCAAGGTGTCTCGGCCTTGGTCTTGGTCGTTCATGAAGGCGGCATTGTTCAGGGTGGTCACAATGACGCCAGCTGCTCGGGCTTGTCTGGCGACATTGTTCCTATTTTGAACAAACTAGATCCAGCATTTGACGTGGTTGTATCAGGTCATACACACCGTGCCTATGCCTGTGACTACAGCCTTATCAACCCTTCCAAACCATTTTTACTCACCAGTGCAGGTCAATATGGGACTTTTCTAACCCACATTGAGTTAGGCATAGATCCTGTTACCAAAAAAGTGGCCCATAAACATGCGCACAACGCAGTCATTCAAAGTGAAGCGTTCAAAAATGCCGCAGGCATCAACATTGAGCCCAGCCCTGCTTTGCCCTTTTATGGCAAAGAAACCAGTGTCGAAAAAATCATCAACGATTACCGATTGGCATCCGAAGTCCAAGTCATGAAAGTGATTGGTCACTTACCCAATGCCATGACACGCATGCAAACTCGTTCAGGCGAGTCGGTACTCGGCAACCTCATTGCAGATGCGCAATGGGCCTCGACAGCTGGTGAAAATAGGGGTCGATCCGACTTCGCCCTCATGAATCCTGGTGGTGTGCGTGCTGATCTGATCATTCAACCTGGCGGTGGTACTGTGAATTTTGGTCAGTTATTCAAAATTCAACCGTTTGGCAATACGCTGGTGGTCAAGCGAATGACAGGTCAACAAATTAAGGAATTACTTGAACACCAGTACGCGAACCTCGTACGGCCTAGGGTGTTGTTTCCGTCCCAAAATTTCAGTTATGTCGTCGACTTAAAGCAAGCCTTGGGGCAGCGCATTCAAAGCATGAGCATCAGAAACGAGATTGTTGATCTCACAAAGACTTACAACGTCACAATGAACAGTTTTCTAGCCAGTGGGGGCGATGGATTTTTTCAGTTTAGCCGTGCGCCAACTGTGTCAGGGGGAGAGCTAGACATAGATGCACTGGTTCACTACATACAATCCAATCCTGGCTTGACATCGCCCACCACCAATCGAATTCGGTTGTTGTGAATTGGCACACATGACAACTGGTAACACAGTTGTCACACTCCCAAATTAAGCTTCTACGTTGATCAATCAGCGGTGAAGCCTCATGCGCCAATGGCAGCAAACACAAAGAAAAAAAGCTCGCATCGAGATCATTCCCATGATCGATGTGATGATGTTTTTATTGGTTTTCTTCGTGCTGATCAGTGTCAACGTTATTCCTTCTCTTGGCATTAAAACGCAACAGCCCAATTCGTCGCAAGTTCAACAACTGAAGACCCCAGATGTTCAGGTGGTTGTCACTTTGGGCAAAGAGAATGTTATTCAAGTGGACGGCAAAGATGTTGCGCTGGAAAACCTGACCACTGCGGTCAAAAATAAAGCTGGTCAAGCAGATCAAATTGCAGTCATCGTCAACAGCGACAAGGGCGCAGAAGTACAAACCTTGGTTGACGTGATGGACGAAATCAAGAAATCTGGAATAGGCAAGGTTTCTTTGGCAGCACGAGAGCGCAAATGACTCTGAACTTGGATGCGATCAATCAAGAACGGCACACGCTGTCTGCCATTTTTTCTACTTGCTTGGTGGCATTGATTTTTTCTATGGCCCAGTCTTTCAAGGGTCCTGCTGAGATGGTGGCACAAGAAGTCATGGAATTGACCACGACATTGATTGAACCCCTTTTTGAAAAGCCGAAACCACCGGAAGTTCGTCCAGAAGCAAAGCCAAAAAATACTTTACCAGCGCCAAACCCGACACCGACACCCCGACAAGAAATCAAGCAAGAGGTGATGGCACCTGCAGAATCACCTCGGGCAGCCCTTCCCCAAACCCCGGCACCTGTTGCGCAAACTGCCCCTACACCAGCATTGGCACCTTTAGCCACAGTGACAC
>Ga0209033_1002318_pt1 | contig 10606 bp, 6 predicted proteins | sample LauGreFa1BDMLBDN_2_FD_188218 | JGI IMG/M metagenome (GOLD analysis project Ga0209033, IMG submission 188218) | Freshwater lake microbial communities from Lake Michigan, USA - Fa13.BD.MLB.DN (SPAdes) (version 2) | ecosystem: Environmental > Aquatic > Freshwater > Lake | place: Lake Michigan, USA...
GGTTCCAATAGGTATTTTTTCACTATAATTATAATAATAGGTAGGTCGAATACCTTGTATGGCTGCTTCAGAGGCAACCCAATAAAAACTTGCAGTAATCATTTGTTGTTTTTCAGCTAATACCCATAGTGGGGTACCGCCATACCATTTTCCTTCGGCAACCATTTTTTTATTTCCCATATTGTAAAATGCGCCTGTAGGAACATCTATATAACTATTGTCCACCAGCCCGTGATGAGATGGATACAATCCAGTAACTATACTATAATGATTTGGGAAAGTAACCGAAGGGTAGGATGGGGTCATGAATTTTGCACGAATCCCATTATTAGACAAATTTTGTAAATTTTTTGCTTCATATTTTTCTGCAAAGTCGGCCCTAAATCCATCCGCTGAGATTAAAATAATATAGGGCTTTACTTGTTGCGCTGGACTATTTTTTCTGCCAGGTACAATTTGCTGTGTTAGATCAATTATATTTTTTTCAGCAAGGGTATAGTTGTGGTTATTAACTTTTGAGGTATCCTGCGCTGCTAGTTGCCCAATGAAACTTAGGCCAATAAAGAAACTAAATATTTTGTATTTCATAGGGTGTAATATTAAAAAGGCTTTTTAAATAATTTTTTTCTTATTTGTATACTTAATGCAACACTTAATAATGCTGCAATTATTCCTCCAGCAATGTCTAATGGAAAATGTTGCCCAAGGTATATTCTGGAATAGCCACAAATTAAAGCGTACAAAAAACCAGCCAGTAAAACTTTTTTATTTGGAAAAAGGTATACCGTGATTAAAAATAAACTGAATGCAGTTGCAGTATGGCCTGAAGGGAAACTATTAAATGAATGAACATCCACGCCTGTTACTACATGAATTTTTGATAGGTCAATTCCACTTGCAATAGGCCGATTTACACCGGGCCAAATTAATTGCTTTGGTATTTGAGTAAGGAGGGTTGAGGTAATGAAATTTATAATTATAAATGGTACGTCTTTCTTAAAAATCCCAACGACTAATATCAAATAGGGAATCAAAATCCACCCCTCCGCTAAGTAAGTAAAATAGGAAAAAAAGATATCGGCAAATGGGCCAAGATTGGCGTTAAACCATAAAAACAAGGTGTCCCTTCCAAAAATATAGCTAAGAATAAACAATATGAACGCTATGATTAACGCATAAGCCTGCGCCAGTTTATAGCTAACATTTAAGGGTATTTTTGTGCTATTTAAAATAGACATCGTTTTGGTCGGCTTATTTCTGTAAAATTACTAAATGTTTGTGCTTGTAAGTCAACTATTTATTTGATGGGTTGTTATAACTTTACCAAATCTCATGAATAAACAAAAAGAATACATATCGGTCATTGGCGCTAGGGAGCATAATTTGAAAAATTTTGATATTATCATCCCTAAAAATGAATTAGTGGTGTTTACTGGTGTGAGTGGAAGCGGAAAGTCGTCCTTGGCTTTTGACACTCTTTATAATGAGGGTCAGCGCCGTTATATGGAAAGTTTTAGTGCTTATGCAAGGCAGTTTATGGGGGATATGGAAAGACCTGATGTAGATCAAATTACCGGGTTGTCACCAGTGATTGCTATTGAGCAAAAAACGACCAATAAAAACCCCAGATCAACGGTTGGAACAGTAACGGAATTGTATGACTTTTTGCGCTTGTTGTATGCAAGAATTGGGAAGGCCCATAGTTACAATACGGGAAAGCCCATGGTCAAGTTTTCCGAAGCTGAAATCATTCAAAATATTGCTACACAGTTTAAGGATAAAAAAATTAATTTATTAGCTCCAGTGGTACGTGGTCGTAAGGGACATTACCGCGAGTTATTTGAGGAAATTAGAAAAAAAGGGTTTGTTAAAGCAAGGGTAGATGGTGAGATTATTGAATTAAGACCAAAGTTTCAGGTAGACCGATATAAAATACATGATATTGAAGTAGTAGTGGATCGTATCCCGGTGAATGATGCTATGAAAATTAGATTGGGTGAAAGTGTTTCCCAATGTTTAAAAATGGGGAAGGATTTGTTATTCGTTTTAGAAGAAGGAAAAACAAAAGCAGTTCAATATTCAAAACAATTGATGTGTGAAACTACTGGGCTTAGTTATGAGGAACCTTCACCGAATAGTTTTTCTTTTAACTCCCCCTATGGCGCATGTCCAAATTGTAAAGGTCTAGGAAATGTGTATGCTATAAATATGGACTTACTTATTCCAGATAAATCATTTAGTATTAAGGAAGGGGCTGTTTCGCCCTTGGGAGAAGAAAGAGAAGCTAGTGTATTTAATCAAGTTAAGCAGTTTGCAAGGAAACATAAAATAAGTTTAGATAAGCCCATTAGTGAACTTGCGAAAGAACAATTGGATTTAATATTATTCGGGGATAAAAATATTTCGACCACTTTGGACTTGGATTTGAATGATGAAAATATTCCAGACTCTTATACAGGCAGTTATGAAGGTATAGTACCTATGTTGAAAAGATGGTTTACCTCATCCCAAAGCACTGAAGTATTAAAAGCATGGGTAGAACAGTTTATGGAATTAAATACCTGTCCAACCTGCGAAGGTGCAAGATTAAGAAAAGAAAGTTTGTGGTTTAAGGTGAATGAAAAAAATATTGCTTTTTTAAATGAAATGCATTTAGATGATTTACAGGAATGGTTTAAAAAGCTGCCAGTAAAATTGGATAAAAAAGATACGCAAATTGCTAGTGGGATATTAAAAGAAATAGATGATCGTATTTCGTTTTTAATGAATGTGGGATTGTCCTATTTGTCTTTAAGTCGACCTTCCAAATCATTGAGTGGCGGTGAGTCACAACGTATCCGATTGGCAACACAAATTGGATCTCAATTACAAGGGATCACGTATATATTGGATGAGCCTTCTATAGGACTTCATCAAAGAGATAACCAAAGATTAATCACTGCATTAAAACAATTACGCGATATAGGTAATACTGTTTTGGTAGTAGAGCATGACAAAGATATTATGATGGCGGCGGACTATTTGGTGGATATTGGTCCAAAAGCGGGAATACATGGCGGTCATATTGTAGCACAAGGAACACCGAAGGAAATTATCAAATTAAAATCGGATACAGCGCTCTATTTAGCAGGGAAAAAGAAAATTGAGATACCAGCAGAACGCAGAAAGGGAAATGGTCAGTTCATAAGTATCAAAGGAGCCACAGGCAATACGCTGCAAAAAGTAAATTGTGATTTCCCATTAGGGACCTTCACCGTAGTGACGGGTGTGAGTGGAAGTGGTAAGTCAACTTTGATCAATGAAACTTTGTATCCAATTTTATCTCAGTATTGTTACCATAGTAAAACTAAGCCCATGCCATATGCAAAAGTGGCGGGGATAGAAAATATAGATAAAGTAATTGAGATTGATCAATCACCTATTGGTCGCACCCCCAGAAGTAATCCTGCAACTTATTGCGGCTTTTTCACTGATATAAGAACTTTGTTCGCCTCCGTACCGGAAGCAAAAATTAGGGGCTATCAAGCAGGTCGTTTTTCATTCAATGTTAAAAGTGGTCGTTGCGAAGTATGTGAAGGCGGTGGGATGCGTGTTATAGAAATGAATTTTTTACCAGATGTATATGTGCATTGTGAAAAATGTGGTGGTAAAAGATATAACAGAGAAACATTGGAAATTAGATACAAGGGTAAATCCATCAGCGATGTATTAAACATGACGGTGGAGGAAGCCTGTGAGTTTTTTCAAGCAGTACCCTTTATTTATCGCAAATTAAAAGTATTGTTGGAAGTTGGATTAGGATATATCACTTTAGGACAATCAGCGGTTACCTTAAGTGGGGGTGAGGCACAGCGCGTTAAATTGGCAACAGAATTAGGCAAGAAGGATACTGGTAAAACATTTTATATATTGGATGAACCCACAACCGGTTTACATTTTCAGGATATACAACTATTAATTGGGGTATTGAATAGATTGGTTGACAGAGGTAATACGGTCTTAGTCATTGAGCATAATATGGATGTGATTAAAGTAGCCGATCATATAATAGACCTAGGTCCCGAAGGTGGCAGTGGTGGCGGAATGATTCAGTTTACAGGCACACCAGAAGAAATGATTAAAAAATCAAAAACACATACTGCTAAATATTTAGCTTTAGAAATGGAGTAGACGGGAGTATGATTTTGTAACAAAATTCAACTTTAAACGTTCTATTCAATAAATTATAAAACTCGCTTTTGAAAACAACTTTATTATATCGCACTTATTTATTAATCATCGCTATTCTGTTTCAGTCAATAGTATTAATGGCGGGAACTTTACAGGGAACAGTGAAGGACATGAACGGAAAGGAGATACCATTCGCTTCCATTAGTGTTAAAAAAACAACCAAAGGCACTACGGCGAATAGTAAAGGGCAGTATAGTTTGCAATTATCCAAAGGAGAATATATCATTGTATGCCAAAATATTGGCTTTAAAACCAATGAGAAAAAAATAAAAATCGAAGATAATGCTACTACTTTAAATTTTGTTTTAGAAGAGCAGGAGTATGAATTGAAGGAAGTGGTCGTATCCAATAAAGCAGAGGATCCTGCCTATGAAATTATCAGAAATGCAATAAAGCAAAGGCCTATCTATTTAAAGGAGTTCAATAATTTTAAATGTCAGGTATATTTAAAAGGGCAGATACAATTAAGGGATTATCCTAGTAAATTTTTAGGGGACACGGTCGATTTTGAAGATGGCGATACTAGTAAAGCAAAGCTTTTATATTTATCAGAAACCTTTGCAGATTATTCTATTAAAGACAATCAAAAAAAGGTCGAAATCACTTCCACCAAAGTAAGTGGGCGTAGTAATGGATTTGGATTTGGAAATCCATCTATTATCTCATTTTATGAAAACAATATTGTGGTGAGTAATGCATTTAATCCGCGTGGATTTATTTCACCCATCGCAGATAACGCACTTAATTATTACAAGTATAAATACCTTGGGTCATTTTATGAAAATGGCCTTGAGATATGTAGAATAAAAGTGACACCTAAGCGAAAGCAGGAGCCTTTATTTACAGGATTCATTACCATTATTGATGGCCGTTGGTGTATTCATAGTGTTCAGTTGAATTTATTAAAGGAACAGCAGTTACAATTAGTAGATACAGTGAGCTATGAACAACTATATACGCCTATTAATAATCAATGGGTGGTAAAGCAACAAGTGAGTAATATTGCTGGCAGTTTTTTGGGTTTTAAATTTTATGGTAGCTTTTTGCAGGTTTATAACCAGTATGAAATCAATAAAAACTTTGGTCCAAAGTATTTTAGTAACATTGTCATTAAATACCTAGATAGTTCTAATAAAAAATCATTACAATTTTGGGATAGTGCACGTCCGGTCGCTTTACTTCCTAGTGAGGCCATAGATTTTATTAAAAAAGACAGCCTAGAAAAATTACGATCTACGCCTGCTTATATGGATAGCGTGGATAAGGTCAGGAATAAGCCCAAGTTTTTTAATGTGTTTATAAGAGGTTACAACTATAGTATACAAACTAAAAAAACCTTCCTGCGATTTGATCCTTTATTCACCACCTTCCCTTCTTACTTTAATCCTGCAGAGGGAAGGGTAATGAATTTTAGGATGTTCTATTCAAAACAATACAAAAGGTATAATAATCTGCAAATTAATCCGGCATTAAGGTATGGATTGAGTAAAGAAAAATTGTATGGTGAATTGATTACTAATTATACATTTCCTACAAAATCAAGGTCGGCAATGAATGTAGGCTTTGGTAATAATGTTTTTCAGTTTAACAACAACAATCCTATTTCAGAATTATTCAATTCGGTAGGCGGGTATATTTGGGGTCGAAATGACATGAAAACATATGAAGCATCCTTTTTTAAAATAGGTTATGGCAGAAATTTTGGACAAGGGATTAATGCATCTGTGAATTTGCAATATCAAAATAGGAAGCCAATGGATAATGTGATTGACATTTTCAGAGGTAAAAATTTTGATCCGAACTATCCTACTACTTTAATGAGTGCTAATCTAGTTCCGCATAAAGCATTGGTGGTTAGTTTTAATGTTACCTGGAGGCCTTTCTCCAAATACCTTGAACTGCCTGAGCGTATGATTAATTTGGGATCAAAATATCCAACACTTAATTTTAATATGGCGAGTGGTTTAAAATCAATAGCCGGAAGCGATGTCGATTTTGTAAAGTGGCGCGTAACTGCTTCGCAAAATTTGAATCTAAAACTATATGGTAAATTAGATGCAAAAGTTATTATAGGTGGATTTTCTAATGCAAATAAAGTGTTCACGCCCGATTATCAACATTATTTAGGTAATGAAATTGCTGTGAATAACAACTATATGAATGGATTTCAGCTATTGCCTTATTATACTTTTAGTAATACGGCATCCCTATATACTGAATCCCATTTTGAATATCATTTGAATGGTTTTATCTCCAATAAAATACCCGTATTTAAAAAATTAAATTGGTTTTTTGTTGTTGGGGCAAATACTTTAAATGTAAATGGGAAGCCTAATTATTTTGAAACTTTCTTTTCGGTTGAAAAAATATTTAAATTAGTTCGTGTTGATTTTGTGAATGGCCATTTACAAAATAGTCCAAAAACACAGGGGATTAAATTTTCGTATAAATTATTCTAGTGACGAATCATTGGGATATGATCAATTTCATCTTCAAGGTAAATTTCACCAGCCTGTTCAAAGCCTTGTTCGTTGTAAAACCTTTTTAAATAAAGTTGGGCGCCAATTTTGATGGGGCCTTTACCAAATAGCTGCTCGCATTGCTCAATGGAATACTGCATTAATTTTTTTCCAATGCCCATGCCTCTGAACTTTGCCGCGTTTGCCACACGGCCAATACTCTGATAGCCCTTGTAAACAATGTCTTTGTCAAACAATCGGGTAGTGGCAACCAGTTCACCATTAACATAACCAAGTACATGATAAGCTTTTTGGTCATTGTTGTCTGCATCTAAGAATATGCAGTGTTGCTCTACTACAAATACATCACTTCTTAATCGCAACATTTCATATACTTCTGCAACTGAGAGATCTGAAAAATGTTTGGTGACCCAAGTGGTATTATTAAGTTGACTCATACAACAAATGTAATTAAAAATTGATTAAGGTAGATTGACTAGTAGCCATATTTCCCCTTCCATCTTTCACTCAAAAACTTTTTTATTTCTTGTTCTCTTGTATTTTTTTGAGGCTGATATAAGGCGGTATTTTTAATATTGTCTGGCAAGTATTCTTGTTCAAGGAAATTATTTTCACCCAAATGTGAATATTGGTAATTTTTACCATAAGATAAATCCTTCATTAATTTGGTAGGGGCATTTCTTAAATGAAGCGGCACAGGCAAATTGCCGGTTTTGTCCACGAGCGCAAGCCCATTATTGATTGCTTCATAGGAAGCGTTGCTCTTTGGAGAACTGGCTAAATATATGGCACATTGTGACAGTATAATTCGGCTTTCCGGGTAACCTATTTTGGTTACCGCATCAAAACATGCATTGGCCAATAAAAAAGCGTTTGGATTTGCATTGCCAATGTCCTCACTTGAAAAAATTAGCATTCTACGTGCAATGAATTTTACATCCTCGCCACCCGCTATCATTCTGGATAGCCAATATACTGCAGCATTAGGATCTGAGCCGCGCATGCTTTTGATAAATGCGGAAACAATATCATAATGTTGTTCGCCGTTTTTATCATACAATGCGATATTGGTTTGCGCAACTTCCATCACCCAGTCATTGGTCAACACTAAAGGAGCCCCTGATTTTTCAATATCAATTAACGCTTCTACTGATAACTCTAATAAGTTTAATAACTTTCGTCCATCACCACCTGATAATTGAAACAAGGCTTCAGTTTCTTTGATCTCAATTGTTTGGCCTTTGAAAATTTCATCTTTTTCAATGGCTTGGTGTATTAATTTATGTAAAGCCGTTTCATCCAACGCTTTTAATATAAATACCTGACATCTGCTGAGTAAGGCACTATTTACTTCAAAGCTGGGATTTTCGGTGGTGGCACCAATTAAGGTGATAATGCCTTTTTCTACTGCACCCAAAAGTGCATCCTGTTGGCCTTTATTAAATCGGTGAATCTCGTCAATGAATAAGATAGCAGCTGGTTTTGATTTGGCTTCCTCAATTACTTCTCTTAATTCTTTCACACCGCTACTTATGGCACTTAACTGATAATAGGCGCTATTAAATGTGGTGGATATAATATTTGCTAAAGTTGTTTTTCCAACTCCCGGAGGGCCCCATAATATCATCGAGGGTACTTTCCCTTTTGCAATTGCTTTTTGTAATACGCTGTCCGGACTAGAAAGATGTTCTTGTCCAACCAAATCAGTAAGTGTTTTTGGGCGTAATCTTTCAGCTAAAGGGATGGCACTGTTCATTTGTATAAAGGTACAAAATTAGCGAGATAATATTTGGCAGCCATGACCCCATTATTGGGGTAAAATGAAGTCGGAAATTTGACACAAAAAAGCTTTACAAGTTCGATCTGAATTGTAAACTATTATTCAAACAAATACTCATAGCGCTTAACCAATCTAAGGGTAGTTCTGATATGCACTATTCCAATGATCCCAGTAATTAATAAGAATACCGATACTGCTTTTAAAATTGATAGTATCATTTTGCCAGTAATTTCAGCAGGGAATCCAGATTGTTGTTCTAAAAACTCATTGATAAAACCGCTTAAAACTTCATTCGTTGAAATAAGGATACTGATGGAATTAATGAAAAATAAACTACATAGAAACAAACTTACGTAGGCGTTGACTTTAATCCAATCCTTTGTTTTTTTTGTTTGTATTTGCTCGCGTTCTATACCTGTCTTTAAAAATTTAAAACTAGTATAGGTATAGATCACTAAACAAGCAACTATAAATACCATAATTAGTGCACTTGGATTTGCTAATGAAGTAGCTAGAATGATGATATCTAAAAATGCAAAAAATAAAGCTATTGGAATTAAGCAATAGGAGAGTACCGTGTACAATTTCATTTCATTCGACATGAGGACTGATGCGTTTAATTTCAATAATTTATTTCAAATTCAATTTTATGTGAAGCTCTTCAAATTGCTTATTGTCGATGCTACTTGGGGCATCTAACATTACATCACGACCACTGTTATTTTTAGGGAATGCAATAAAATCACGAATACTTTCACTGCCACCTAATAAAGCACATAGGCGATCAAAGCCAAATGCAATTCCTCCGTGTGGTGGTGCGCCATATTCAAAAGCACCTAGTAAAAATCCAAATTTATGTTGTGCTTCCTCTGGGCTCATGCCTAAGGCTGCAAACATTTTTTCTTGTAATGCACGTTGGAAAATTCGGATAGATCCTCCCCCAATTTCATTGCCATTCAATACCATATCATAGGCGTTTGCCTTGATGCCAGCATATGGATGTTCTAAATATTTTGCAGCGTCGCTAATTTCAGGTGCATTGTTAATCATAATCTCAATATGATCTGGCTTAGGTGATGTAAATGGATGGTGTCTCGCTACCCATCGATTACCTTCCTCGTCATATTCAAATAATGGGAAATCTAATACCCACAATAATTTAAATTCATCTTCTTTTCTAAAGCCTAGTTGCTTTCCTAATTCCAAACGAAGTTCGCTAATTGCTTTTCTTGTTCTTTCCTCAGCACCCGCTAAAATTAATATTAAATCACCTGCTTTCGCATTTGAAGTATTTGCGATGGCCTTCAATTTATCTTCGGAATAAAATTTATCTACACTGCTTTTGAAAGTACCATCGGCATTGCATTTGATGAATACCAATCCCTTCATTCCAATCTGTGGACGCTTTACCCATTCGGTTAACTCATCGGTTTGTTTGCGGGAATATTCACTACATCCTGGAACTGCGATTGCGATTACTGTTTCTGCTTCGTCAAATACTTTAAAGTCAACGCCGCTGATTAATGACGCATGGTCAGTTTTATCTGAAAATACATGTGCAGGCTTTTTCAAATTACACAATTGCATGCCAAAGCGAATATCTGGCTTGTCATTACCAAACTGCCACATGGCATCTTCCCAGGTCATTCTTTGCACCGTTTCGGTGTAATCGATATTCTTTACATCTTTAAAAATGCTTTTAATTAAACCTTCAAACATATTTAAAATATCCTCCTGCTCCACAAAACTCATTTCGCAGTCGATTTGTGTAAACTCTGGTTGTCTGTCAGCCCTTAAATCCTCATCTCTGAAACATTTTACTATTTGGTAGTATCGATCATACCCGCTCACCATTAAAAGTTGTTTAAAGGTTTGTGGTGATTGTGGTAATGCATAAAATTCACCTGCGTTCATTCTGCTAGGTACTACAAAATCACGCGCGCCTTCGGGCGTAGATTTAATTAAAAAAGGGGTTTCAATATCCATGAAACCTTTTTCATGTAAATAGTTTCTAGTTGCACGATTCACGTCATAGCGTAATGCTAAATTCTTTTTTACTGCGTTTCTTCTTAAATCCAAGAAACGATATTTCATACGAATGTCATCACCCCCATCT
>Ga0209033_1002324_pt1 | contig 10591 bp, 10 predicted proteins | sample LauGreFa1BDMLBDN_2_FD_188218 | JGI IMG/M metagenome (GOLD analysis project Ga0209033, IMG submission 188218) | Freshwater lake microbial communities from Lake Michigan, USA - Fa13.BD.MLB.DN (SPAdes) (version 2) | ecosystem: Environmental > Aquatic > Freshwater > Lake | place: Lake Michigan, USA...
GTATCAATGAAATGACGGCCACTATTTCAGAAAGTATGGTTGGCAGTACGCAAACTGTTTTGGTGGAAGGGCAATCAAAGAAAAATTCACTTCAGTTGCAAGGGCGTACTGAAAATAATCGCGTCGTGAATTTCATTGGACATCCACGTTTAACAGGGCAGTTTGTGGATGTTGTGATTACTCAAGCGATGCCAAATTCGTTGCGAGGTCGCATGATAGATGTTGTGCCAACCGTGAGCGGTCTATGAGTTCACAAGATTTAGTTTTATTGCCAGATGAAAATGACCGTCTAGTTAACTTTTGCGGACAATATGATGAACATTTGCGTCATTTGGAAAAACGCTTAGGAATTACTATTGCAAATCGTGGCAACCATTTTCAACTAAGCGGTGATGAAAGTATTCTCAACTCTTGCGGCGAGTTAATGCAAGCTTTATATGCGTTGACCGAAAAAGAATATATTACGCCTGAAATGGTGCATTTAGCGCTGCAAGAAGCAGGGATTGAAGTTATCCTTGAAAGTGAGCCATCCGTTATTGCACCTGTTGTGATTAAGACCAAGCATGGTTTAATTAAAGGTCGCGGTGCAAACCAAAAAGGCTATTTACAACAAATTATGTCGCATGATATCAACTTTGGCATTGGGCCTGCGGGAACGGGTAAAACCTATTTAGCGGTGGCTTGCGCGGTGCATGCGCTACAAACCGAGCAAGTGAGAAAAATTATTCTTGTGCGCCCTGCGGTTGAAGCTGGAGAGAAATTGGGATTTCTTCCCGGTGATATGGCGCAGAAAGTCGATCCGTATTTACGTCCGCTTTATGATGCACTTCATGAAATGTTAGGTCTTGAGCGTGTTGAGAAATTAATTGAGAAAGGCGTTATTGAAGTCGCTCCGCTGGCTTTTATGCGTGGTCGCACATTAAACAATGCATTTATTATTCTTGACGAGGCTCAAAATACCACGCTCGAGCAAATTAAAATGTTCTTAACGCGCCTTGGATTTGGATCTACCGCCGTCATTACAGGTGATATTACTCAAATTGATTTACCCAATGAAAAAATGTCTGGGCTGCGCCATGTTATGAATATTTTGCAGAAAGTTGATGGCATCAGTTTTACCTTTTTCACTGTACGTGATGTGGTTCGACATCCTTTAGTTCAACGTATTGTTGAAGCGTATGAGTCATTTGAAAAAGAACAAAATGAAAAACCACTTCCATGAATATTATCGAAATTCAGCGTATTTCGACGATTACTGATGTGCCAGATGACGCGCAAATTGAGCAATGGGCAAATGTGGCTTTGCATGGCTTGAGTGACAGTATTGAAATGGTGATTCGTATTGTGGATGAAGACGAATCTGCTCAACTCAATGAAACCTATCGCCATAAATCAGGGGCGACGAATGTGCTGAGTTTTCCTTTTGATGTTCCTGAGGGAATTGAACTCAATTTACTGGGCGACTTAGTGATTTGTGCACCTGTTTTGGCGCGTGAAGCACAGGTGCAAAATAAAACAATTATGGCGCATTGGGCGCATATTATTATTCACGGTACGCTCCATTTACTTGGCTATGATCACATTGATGATGTAGACGCACAAGAAATGGAAGAAAAAGAAATCGCTTTATTACAAACTTTGTCTATTTCAAATCCTTACGACGATAATTCAACTCTATGAACGACGACTATCCCCCCGCAACGCCACAAAGAACGTGGCTTGATAAAATAAGCCATTTACTGACTGGTGATCCTCAAGATTTAGATGATTTAGTGGAAATTTTGCGTGAGGCACGCACAAGAAGTTTGCTTGATAGTGATGCACTGTCAATGATTGAAGGTGTTCTTCAAGTATCGCAAATGCGCGTGCGCGATATTATGATCCCACGAGTGCAAATGGTGGTGTTACCCAAAGAAGCGACTTTAGAGAGCATTTTACCGTTAGTGGCTGAATCAGGTCATTCACGTTATCCGGTCATTGATGGTGATAAAAGTAAAGTCATTGGGGTACTGCTGGCCAAAGATTTACTTGTTCGCATGATTGAAAATAAAGCATTACTTGTGCAGGATATTATGCGCTCGGTGAGTATTGTGCCCGAAAGTAAACGACTCAACGTACTCTTGAAAGAATCTCGCACTAACGGAAATCACATGGCGGTAGTCGTGGACGAATATGGTCAAGCGGCAGGACTTGTCACTATTGAGGATGTACTAGAGCAAATTGTCGGCGATATTGAAGATGAACATGATGATCATGATGATGAGAACTATGTCTTCCAGCGTAGTGAAAGTGAATATATGCTAAAAGCGCTGATGCCAATGGATGATTTCGATGACTATTTCAACACGCAACTCGCTACTGATGAATACGACACGATAGGTGGGTTTCTAGTGAGTCAATTAGAACACATGCCTCAAAAAGGTGAGCGTTTAGACGTCGATGATTTGAATTTTGAAGTGATTAAAGCAGATAATCGCCGCGTTTATTTAATTAAACTAAAACGCATGAAATAACGTTAATTGTAATTTGCACTATTGCATTTTTGAGAATACCCCGACATGAATACGCCTAATCCTTCAGATCAATTGACAACATTGAATTTAATCAATCGTGGTTTAAAACGTTTTCTGCCTAATTCTCAAGCACTTTCACTAGCTATTATTTTGCTGGTGAGTTTTGTATTTATTTATTCACTTGCTGATTTATTGATGCCAGTTTTTGTTTCAATTGGTTTGGCGTATCTTCTTGAAGGGATTGTGCGTAAACTCGAACATTTAGATGTGCCTCGAATTGGTGCAGTGGCTATTGTGTTTTCATTATTTCTAGCAAGTCTTGTCTTTTTACTCTTTTATCTTATACCCATCATTTCACAGCAAGCCGTTGAATTAGCGCAACAAGTTCCTGATATTTTAAGTCACGCGCAAACGGGTATAATGCGCTTGCCTAAACTATACCCAAAATTGATTTCTGAAAGCAAAATTCAAGAAATTTTACTGGTTGTGCAAAAGGAATTGATTAGCTATAGCCAAGGCTTGCTGTCGGTGTCTGCGGCGTCAATAGTGGGTTTGATTAGCGCGATGATTTATTTATTTCTGGTGCCGATGATGATTTTCTTTTTACTTAAAGATAAAGCATTGTTAATGTCATGGTTTATGGGGTTTTTGCCAACTGAACGCAACTTGAGTGTGCATGTTTGGCATGAAGTGGATATGCAAATTGGCAATTATGTTCGCGGAAAATTTGCAGAAGTGTTTATTTTATCGCTAGTCAGTTACGTAACGTATGCTGTGATGGGTCTTAATTATGCCTTGTTACTTGCGGTTTTGATGGGGTTGCAAGTTATTTTACCCTACATTGGTGCTACGCTGGTGACGTTTCCGGTCTTGGGTGTTGCGTATTTTCAATGGGGTTTGAGTAATGATGATTTTATGGCTATCGTTATTGCCTATGCAATTATTCAAGCAGTAGATGGCGTGTTACTTGTTCCACTGCTTTTCTCTGAAGCGGTAAATTTGCATGCAATTGCCATTATTGTCGCCATTTTATTTTTTGGTGGATTATGGGGTTTCTGGGGCGTTTTTCTTGCGATTCCACTGGCAACGGTCGTTAAAGCTGTATTAACCTCTTGGCCTCGATTAGGTGAAAACACCTCAATTTAAAAAAAACGATTTATTTAACTTGAATGCAAGAAGGTTCTCACCTACACTCAAAATTAACCAGTTAAATTTTAGTGTATTTGTGATGTAGAGTGGAGAGAAGTTTATGAGTAAATTTAATCAATCACGTCGCCGTTTTCTTGGGCAGTCAGGATTAGGACTTGTTGCGTTAACGACACTGCCTAGTATTGCAAATGCAATGGAAAGCATGGGAATGGGGCGTATGGGCATGGGGGGAATGCACAACTCAATGGGCAGTGAAGTGAACTATCCTAAGCTAACTCCAAATAAATCCAATCCTAATTTTCATCCAGATGTTGAACTCGATTTAGTTTGTAAGCCCATTGAAATATCAATTTTAAAAGGCGCAGCTACAAAGGTTTTGCATTATCAAGCGACACTCATCAAAGGTCCTAAAGACACAGTAGTCGATATTCCTCATTCTTATTTAGGCTCCATGATTCGTTTGCAAAAAGGGCAGAAAGTTCGTATCAATTTCCATAACGCGCTATCGCAATCGAGTGTGGTGCATTGGCATGGTCTTCATGTTCCGCAAGTAATGGATGGCCATCCTCAATATGCCATTGAAAGCGGTGAAACGCTGGTTTATGAATTTGAAGTGATGAATCGCGCGAATATGAATATGTATCATCCTCATCCTCATGGTGCGACGGCAAAACAAGTTTATTTTGGACTTGCAGGTGCTGTTATCGTGAATGACGATGAAGAAGCCGCTTTAGATTTACCCTCAGGTGAATATGAAATTCCGCTCGTTATCCAAGATAAACAGTTTGATAGTGATAACCAATTAGTCTATTCGCCAAATAGGCATCAGCGCATGACAGGCGTGACTGGAGAGACTATTCTCGTTAATGGACAAGCGAATTTTCACTTAGAAGTGGAAAGTCGCGCTTATCGTTTGCGTGTAATGAATGGCTCAACTTCGCGTATTTATAAACTGGCATGGGATGATGGCATGCCAATGACGATTATCGGTGTTGATGGTGGTTTACTTGAACAACCTGAAGTTAAACCTTATGTCATGCTTGCACCTGGGGAGCGCCTTGATGTTTGGGCGGATTTTAGCGCTCGTAACGAAGGCTCACAATTAATGCTTAAAAGTTTAGCCTTTTCAGGTGTGATGCCAAAAATGGCGATGGGAATGAATCGCAGTAGTTTAGCTGTTGGTAGTGAATATCCTATTTGCACAATTAAGGTAACGCGTAAAGTGAGTGAAAGTCATAAATTACCGACAAAACTTGCTAAGATTCATCGCTATGGGATTCATGAAACAGCCAATCCAAATAACCCACTACCAATTAGTATTTCAGAATCGCCCATGTCAATGCTACTCAATGGCCGTGCTTATGAATTTAATCATCCGCTACCCTCTGAGCGCGTTAAAATGGGCAGTATTGTGCTTCTGGAAATTTTCCATGCACAGAGTAACATGGGAATGGGTGGTATGAATATGACTATGCCTCATCCGATTCATCTACACGGTCAGCAGTTTGAAATTATGAGCCGCAGTATTTCAGGCGATACAAGCGATTATGACACCGTACGTGAAGGTTTTATTGATAGCGGTTTAAAAGATACGGTACTTGTCATGCCTATGGAGCGCATTAAAATGATTAAACCGTTCCAAGATTTTAAAGGCTTATATTTATATCATTGCCATAATTTAGAGCATGAAGATATGGGCATGATGCGTGAATTTTTAGTGGAGTAAGCGTTTCTTGATGACAACAACATTTCCAACAAGCCTTATTGATCGATTTGGGCGCAAAGTAGATTATCTGCGTATTTCTATTACAGATAGATGTGATTTTCGGTGTGTGTATTGCATGGCTGAAGAGATGACTTTTTTGCCGCGTGACCAAATACTCAGTCTTGAAGAAATTTATCTACTCGCTAAAACCTTTGTTGAACTGGGCGTCACCAAAATACGAATTACGGGTGGTGAGCCTCTCGTTCGCAAAGGCGCGTTAGATTTGTTGCAAAACATTGGCGCGTTAGCGGGTTTGCATGAGTTAGTGATGACGACCAATGGTTCACAATTGCTCACCGCTGCGCCTATTTTGAAAGCGGCTAACGTTAAGCGTATAAACATTAGTTTGGATACGCTTGATCCACAGAAGTTTAAAGCCATAACGCGCACAGGTGATTTACAGCAAGTGCTTAATGGTATTGACGCGGCAATAAATGCAGGTTTCGAGCGAATTAAATTAAACGCAGTGATTTTAAAAAATCGCAATCACGATGAAGTGAGCGATTTAGTGCAATTTGCGATTGAAAAAGAAATCGATATCAGTTTTATTGAAGAAATGCCGCTTGGCATTGTGAATAAGCATGATCGCGCCGAAGCGTATTATTCAAGCGATTTAATTCGAGCCGATTTAGCAAAACGTTTTACGCTGATTCAAAGTACGCAAAAAACGGGCGGTCCTTCAGATTATTATGTTATTCCAAATACGAAGACGCGGGTCGGATTTATTTCACCGCATAGTCACAATTTCTGCAGTACCTGTAATAGGGTGCGTTTAACTGTTGAAGGGCGTTTGCTTTTGTGCCTTGGTAATGAGCACTCAATTGATTTAAAAGAAATTATTCGTGCCCCCAATGTCACTTCTGACACCATTAAACAAGCCATTATTGATTCAATGGAAATTAAACCTGAAAAACACGAATTTAATGTGAAAGAACAACCTGTTATTTTGCGGTATATGAATATGACCGGTGGATAGTATCCAGCGCATCTAATAGTCGATTGATATCTTCGGCTTGATGAAGAGCGGATAGCGTAATGCGCAGACGCGATTTTCCTTGCGGAACGGTGGGTGGGCGAATAGCACTCACTAAAAATCCTGCTTCAATAAGCTGGTCACTCATTTGCGACGCGTGAAAACTGTCGCCAACTAATAGCGGTTGAATGGGTGAATCCGAGGGCATTAATGGTAAATGTAATTGCGCAGCGCCTGTTTTAAATTGGGCGATTAGTGCTTGTAATTTTTCTCTACGCCACGTTTCTTCAATGACAATTTTTAAGCTGGCTCTTGTGGCCAGCGCGATAGCAGGTGGCAAGGCTGTAGTGTAAATATACGTGCGTGCGGATTGTATGAGGGTTTCAATAAGTGTATCCGATCCTGCGATAAATGCGCCAAACGTGCCAAAGGCTTTACCGAGCGTTCCCATCAAAATGGGGACGTCATCGGTGGTTAAATCCAATGCTTCAACGAGTCCGCCCCCTGTTTTACCTAAAACGCCCAGTCCATGCGCATCGTCAACCATCAACCATGCTGCATTTTTTTGTGCAATATCACTGAGTGCTTTTAGATCCGCTACGTCACCATCCATACTAAATACGCCATCGGTGACAATTAATTTTTCGCCTTCTGTTGCCGCACTGACTAATTGTGACAGTCGCACTGTGTCGTTATGTGGATAACGTTTGAATTTTGCACCTGAGAATAAGCCGCCATCAAGCAGTGAGGCATGATTTAATTTATCTTCAAAAATATGGTCACCGTGTTTGCATAAAGCGGTGATAGCCCCTAAATTGGCCATATAACCCGTTGAAAAAAGTAAGCTCCGCTCACGCCCAGTAAAGTCCGCTAACTCTTCTTCAAGTGCATGATGTGCATTTGAATGACCACAAATCAAATGCGCACTGCCACTTCCTGCTCCGAACTCTTCTGCGCCTTTTTGTAATGCGCGAATGACCGTTTCATTGACTGATAAACCTAAATAATCGTTGCTGCAAAAATTGATGAGCGTTTTATCGCGAAAAGAGATGCGTGCGTTTTTTTGATTATGTGTGTTTTTTCGTGTGCGATACAACCCTTTGGATTGAAGCGTATTGAGATAATTAACCAGTTTGTCAGTCGTCATTTTGTATTAGGTATTAGGTTGTCTATTTTTAGTTTGGTTCAAAACCACCATCCGTGGGTGTTTTGAACCTGTTTTCGAATAAAATTTTTAGCGGATAAGTGGTTAAAAAGTAGATTACTTGATGAATTATAACTGTTTTTTATATATGGCACGTCAATAGCTCTAGGTAAGTAAATTAAGTTTACTTTGGACGTGAGATTTTTATGATAAATGACATGACGATAGCGGTTCCTAAAACAGGTCTAGCAGGACTAGTCAATCACTGGCGCAGTGATTTGTTATCCGGTTTTTTAGTGTTTTTAATTGCTTTGCCTCTTTGCCTTGGAATTTCGATGGCATCGGGCTTCCCGCCTTCGGCAGGGATTATTACTGCTATTATTGGTGGAATCGTTGTTTCGCGTTGCAGTGGCTCATTTATTACGATCAATGGCCCTGCCGCAGGTTTAATTGTGGTAGTTTTAGATGCCGTGCAATCACTGGGGGAAGGTGATGCAATGGCGGGTTATCGCTATACCTTAGCGGCAATTGTCGTCGCTAGTGTGATTCAAATTTTGATGGGTGTCTTTAAAGCAGGGCGATTGAGTTCTTTCTTCCCTGCAGCAGTTGTTCACGGGATGCTTGCTGCAATTGGTATTATCATCATGGCAAAGCAAATTCACGTTGTACTGGGCGTGACGCCTGAAAAAGGCAGTTTATTTTCCACTATCGGGCAAATTCCAAGTAGCTTTATGAATTTGAATCCTGAAATTGCCATTATTGGCGGCATGGGGTTGACCATTTTAATCATTTGGTCGCTACTTAAAAATAAATTCCTAAAAATGATTCCAGCGCCTTTAATTGTTGTATTAGTCGGTATTGGATTGGGTTCTTTCTTTGATTTAAACCACGAGCATTTGTATTTATTTTTGCCTGATGCGCATTTTCTGGCTCATCATGAAGCAACGATAGGTCCTAAATTTCTCGTCGCCATTTCAGATAATTTTGCTTCTAGTTTTAATTACCCAGACTTTTCAAAAGTAGCGACAAGTGAATTTTGGGAGGCGGTGATTGCGATTGCGTTAGTAGGTAGTTTAGAAAGTTTACTGAGTGCCATGGCGGTTGATAAACTGGATCCATATCAACGTCACAGTAATTTGAACAAAGACTTAACGGCTGTTGGCGTGGGTAATTTAGTGGCAGGATCGATTGGTGGCTTGCCTATGATTGCTGAAATTGTGCGCAGTAGCGCGAACGTAAATAATGGCGCAAAAACCAGTTGGGCCAATTTTTTCCATGGCGCGTTCTTATTATTATTCGTCGTTTTCTTTCCTCGTCTAATTCATAGTATTCCGTTAGCCGCGCTCGCATCATTACTCGTTTTTACGGGTTTTCGGCTTGCCTCCCCTCGCGCATTTGCCAATGTGATGGGGGTTGGTAAAGAACAGTTATTTATTTTCATCGTAACGATTATCAGTGTCATTGCCACGGATTTACTGATTGGTGTAGCGATTGGTATTTTAGTTGAACTATTCGTACATGTTTTACATGGCGCTAAATTAAGTAATTTATTCAAAATACATTTCACTCAAACACTTCAATCAGATGGCGCTGTTTTAATTAAAATTCAAGGTGCCGCTATTTTTTCAAATTTCCTTTCCCTTAAAGAAACCTTAGCGGCTATGGAAAAAGGGAAAACGATTATTTTTGAGTGCAGTGGTGTCACCTTAATTGATCATAGTGTCATGGAGTTCTTCCACGAATTTCAACATGATTATCAATCTCAAGGTGGGACATGTGAGTTGAGTGGTTTAGATCAACATGAGACATTTTCTGATCATCCTCTTGCAGCACGTCGCCTTAAAATCATTGAGGCAAACTAATGATTTTATGTCTTGCGCTCAATAATCCCTTTTATGACGTGGAGCGTTTTGGGATTCATTTCGTTGCCTCACCGCGTCATGCAGGTATTTACATGTGACGGGCGTGGTGTCTCGCCACAGCAAACCGCGCTACTTTGTGCTTACGATGCCGCATGATTCTAAATGGGTCATTGCAATGGGCTATTGTGCGAGTTATAGTGGTGAATTTGGCACGTCTTATGCTCTATGTGGGGGCAGTGAGCAATGTCATTCCTGTTGATATGACAATTAGTGGTTGCCCACCAACATCTCTTGTTTTACTCAAGAGTTTATTATCGTTGATGGAAAAATAAAAATGAAAAAAACAGTTATCCATGCTGTTTTATTGGTGAGTTTGCTTGTGCCTTGCGTCGCACACGCCAAAACAGTGGAAGATTTTCAAACATGGGGAAATGTGACCGCAACGGGCAGTTTAGGTGTCATCAGTCCCGATTTGCAAAAAATGAAATATTGGCTTGAAGGGCAGGGGCGTTTTGGTAATGATACGTCACAATTTTCTCAAGGCATGCTTCGTGCCGGTTTAGGTTACGCGGTGACTGATAAAGTCAGTGTGTGGCTAGGTTATGCGTTTATTCCCACCGATGAACCTTTTGCAACGAAAGAATTTGACGAGCATCGTATTTGGCAACAAGTGCTTTGGAGCGATAAATTTGCAGGCGTGACGCTGACAAGTCGCAGTCGTTTTGAGCAGCGTTTTATGCAAACGGGAAGTGATGTAGGTTGGCGTTTTAGACAACTATTTAAAGCCTCTGTGCCAGTGGCTTATGATTTTAGTTTAGTGGCTTCAGACGAATATTTCGCCAACATCAATAAAACCAATTTTGGCGCGGATGATGGTTTTGATCAAAACCGTGCTTTTGCGGGAATTGGTTACAACTTCAATCAAAATATCAAAACGGAAGTGGGCTATATGAATCAATATATTCGCAAAGCCTCCGCGCCCGATCGTCAAGATCACATTTTATCAGTGAATTTGTATTTGAATTATTAAACCGCTCTAGCGTGTTTGATATAAAAGGGGACGCTTTGGCGTCCTTTTTTGTTGATATCATCAATTTTGATTGACAAAAAGCTAATTTTTAACAAATTGTCTTTTATAAAAAGACGATTTCTTGAATATTGGATGTAATAATGAAAGAACTATAC
>Ga0209033_1002331_pt1 | contig 10556 bp, 12 predicted proteins | sample LauGreFa1BDMLBDN_2_FD_188218 | JGI IMG/M metagenome (GOLD analysis project Ga0209033, IMG submission 188218) | Freshwater lake microbial communities from Lake Michigan, USA - Fa13.BD.MLB.DN (SPAdes) (version 2) | ecosystem: Environmental > Aquatic > Freshwater > Lake | place: Lake Michigan, USA...
GTCCTGGTCGAGGAAGTCGGGTTCGTGGAGGCCGCGGAGCTGGAGTGCGTCGGCGTGTCGCCGGATGGGTTGATCGGGTCGGACGGCCTGATCGAGATCAAGTGCCCTTCTGCCATGGCCAAGCACCTCGAGGCGCTGCGGACATGCGCGCACGCGGTTGAGTACCGGTGGCAGGTGCAGGGCCAGCTGTGGGTGACACAGCGCGACTGGTGCGATGTCGTGTCGTTCGATCCGCGCTGGCCGGATGGCCTGCAGTTGGCAATCCACCGGGTCTTTCGAGACGAGGCGGCCATCACCGAGCTGCGGTGCGCTTGCATCGAGGCGGACGTCGAGGTGGATGTGATGGTGGCGGATCTTCTGAAGCTGAGGAGCGCGGCATGAACATGGTGATGACTGTGGTGGAAGACCTGGAGCGCGAGCGCCAGCTGCTGATGGAGATCATCGAGCGCCAAAGCGTGGAGATCGCCAAGCTCGACCGGTTGGTGCGTGACGTCAATAACTGCCTGCTGGAGAAGATGCCGAGCGTGGCGCTTCAGACGATCCAGTTGAGCGGCGTGATCACGTGACAAGAAACGAGCTGCACGTGTTGGCTAGGCAGGCTATGCGCGACACAAACACAAACGGCAATGACACGCTGACGCCGTGGATGGTGCGCTTCGTCGAGCGGTTTGGCCGGCTTGTCGCGGAAGAAGAGCGCGAGGCCTGCGCCAGAACCGTCGAGCGTGCGCGTCTGCAACTGGACGGACGGCATGGGCTGACGAACGAAACGGACCACATCGCCACGCGAATCGCGGAGTTCTTGGCGGTGGCCGTGCGGGAGCGAGGTGCGCCATGAACGACATTGAGTTTCAACTGGCGCAGCAGCGCATCCAGTTTCTGGAGAGTCTGCTGGCCGAGACGCTGGAGCACATCCGGCCCGAGGCTGTAGGTCACGATCAGGCGCTCGGGCTGCGGTTTGACTGTGACTGCTTGAGGTGCCGGGTGGCTGAGACGGCGCTGCGCCACCAATTGGCGAGGCTGGACGCAACCGATCGGCGGGCGGTTTGAGGGGAAGCTAAATGAAACAGGTAAGCCAGAACAGACTGGCGCAGATAACCGGAGCAAAAACGGCGTCGGAGCAGTGCGCGGTACTTCGCCAGTTGGGCGTGATGCCGTTGATCCGGCCTGATGGCTCACTGTGCATCTTTGAGGAGGCACTGCTTAGTGCCATGATCGTCCCGCGTCAGGACGAGCGCGACCAACCACGATGGGAGGTGTTTGATGGGCAGGCAGCGAAAAGACGCCGGGCGTGATGCCTGGTGCCCGAAGCGAGTGTACCGCGGGCGGTCGGCTTGGGAGTGGAAGTCGCCGGCAGGGAAGACCGTCAGGCTATGCCGACTGGATCAACCGCCGGCGGTAGTGCTTGAGCGGTACGCTGAGGCTGTCGAGGCCAACCCGGCAGGCGACACAGTTGCGGCACTGGCCGCCCAGTACCACGCCTGCGCTCACTTCCGCCGGCTGTCTAAGGTGACGCAAGAAGACTACTTGCGCGCTTCAGAGCGGCCGCTGGCGATCTTTGGCCACCTGCGCCCTGCGGTGGTCAAGCCGCCGATGATCCGCATGTACATGGACAAGCGCGGCGCTGAGTCGATGTACCGCGCGAACCGCGAGCTAAGCTGGCTGATGGTGGTATTTGGGTTTGGCTACGAGCGGGGAATGGTTCCGCTTAATCCGGTGATCGGGGTAAAGAAGTTCCCCGAGCAGCGCAGGCGCCATTACGTCACGCCGGAGGCCTATGCCGCTGCGCTTGAGCGCGCACAGCCGCCGATCCGCGTGGCGATGGAGTTGGCCTATGCCACCGGCCTGCGGCAGGCTGACGTGCTTGGGTTGACGTGGCAGCAGGTGCGGCCGGATGGGGTTCTTGTGAAGCAGTCAAAGACGGGCCGGGAAGTGCTAAAAGAGATCACCCCGCGCGTGCAGGCTGCGCTCGATCTTGCCAAGACCCTGCCGAGGCCGGACGGCATCCAGTCGTGGTATGTCGTCCACACCCGCAGCGGCAGTCGATACACCCGAACGGGCTTTAACTCGTCCTGGCATCGCCTCGCTGCTGGCTTCACCTTCCACGATCTGCGTCGAGCGGGTGCTACGGACATGGAAGATGCGGAGCGGCAGAACTTTACCGGCCATGCCAGCCAGCGGATGGCCGAGAGCTACAACGTCAAGCCGATCAAGTCAAAAAGCCACTGAGGGTTGCGCCATGAAAGTATCCAGTCGCCACCGCGTTTTTTCGAACTGCAGTGTTGCCTGCATCACAGACACAGATGAGTCTGTTTTCGTCGACTTGGGGGATGGCACGCCAACCGAGATTGCTGTCGGCACTAAGTTTAGATACGAAGACGACAATGGAAGCCCCATCTCCGTGTCATTTGAAGACCTACCTGTGGAGCACATAGAGGCGATTGTCGAGGCCTACTGCAAGCATGAAGACATGGTTTCAGCAATGGTTGATCGCCAGGGAAAAACCATCAACTGATCGGATATACAGCACTGTATATTCGGAAGTCAATTCGGAAAACGCTGGATAAGCATCCAGTCGCTCATTCTAAGTGTTTGAAGTTATTGGGGTGACTGACGGGGATCGAACCCGCGACACCGGGAATCACAATTCTGCGCCCAGTCGTTGCGATGTATGGCTTGCGGGCCGGTTTTTCAGAATTCATTTGCCATCATAGGGCCACTGTATATTCTGAATCAATTTGCAGTAGCTCGGGATGCGTCGTCACTTTCAATATGTGCGACCGACGCGGTAAAAAGAGCGGGGGTGATTAAACGCTTTGACGTCACGAAGTGGCTCGGCTCGTACCCATGCTTTGACAGCCACCGCTCCCACCCCCGCCGGCCGATGACCCGCGTCTGCGTCACGCCGAACATCCCGGCCAGATACGCCTCAAAGTGCGCGATCATCGACCCGATCCAGCTCTGAGCCTCAACGCCGGCCAACAACTCGAACGTAGCCACCAGTTCGCCGCCGAGTCTTTCCATCGTCAGGATGAACGCGCCGACCGAGGCCTCGGGCGTCACGATCAGCCAGAGCTGCCAATCCCGCCAGCCGTCGCGCAGTGACTCCACCATCTCGTCCAGACTGCGGAACCCGGCAGCGTGCTGGACGCTCAACTGGAGCATCGGCCGGACGAGCTCGAGCGCGTCGTCCACATGCTCGGCATCGATCCGAATCAGCTTGTACGGCGGGACGTCGAGAACGATCACTGGCGCACCAGCGTGCGGACTGCGCGGGTCAGCCGGCGCAGGTGCTCGCGCACGGCGGCTATGTCGGTGATGCCGTCCACCATGGCGTCCAGCTCCGCGTCGGTGCCGGTGATCCCGGCCAGCGCCTGGTAGTCCTCGGTTTCGTCCTGCGGCTTGGTGACTTCAACTCGCATGAATGCTCCACGTGTGCCAGATGTATCGCGGGTGCCGGGCGGTCACGATGAATTCGCCAGGCGTCGAGGTGGCAAGGCTGAAATCGCCGTCGTCGATTGTGTATACAACGCCGTCGCACTCGACCTCGGTTCCGCGTGGAACACCCGACAGGGTCGCGGCATCGGCGCCATCGGCGGCGATGGTGGTCTTGTCCCATACGCCGGGGAAGGTCGATCGAGCAATCACCTTATCCAGCCTCGCCTGCGCTCCTGTGGCTTCGGCAGAGTCCGAGGCGTAGCGTGACAGCACGCCCCGCAGCCGGTCGGCTTCCAGCGCGTACTGGCGGCCGAGAAACGCGTCCCGGTTGCCACCGTCGCGGCCGGTCAGCTCGCAGAACCGAACAAACCACTCTTCCTGTGTGACGAACACATCACCCGGCGATAGCGGCAGCTGCTGGCGCTGCCATTCCGTCCAGCAGGAATCACAGGCCCAGCGTTGGCCTCGCGTGAGATCCGCCGTGATGCCCGTCACATCCGCGATCAGGGAAGCAGACGTCCAGCCCTGACAGATGGGGCACTGATGGCGCTCAATGTCACCACGCCAGCGAGCCGGCAGCTCGGGATCGTGGAGCATCAAGTGTTCTTGATAGTTGGTACTCATGCCGGTATGACCGTAAACGGAATTGGCGAGACGCCTGCGGCTGTTGCGGATGTTTCGGTTGGCGCGGTGGCGGTGTCGTAGGTGACGGAGGTAAACGTCACTGTGCCGCCGGTCACCAGCTCGCTGTAGATGCCGATCCCAAACTCTGGACAGGTGCCGCCGCGCTGGCCCAGCCCGTCTCTAGTCACGGCTAAGCTCAAGCCGGATCGCGTCGTTGTGGCACTGGCGCCACCGCCACCGCCGACGGTGTACGTGCCCACCAAAGTCCACGTTGGCGTGAAGTTCGGGCTGCCGCTGTCTGCTGTCGCGATGTAAAGCCCAACCACCAGCTGCCCCGGTGAATAGCCGTTCCAGCCCGGCTCGAAGTCTGGAATGTTCTTGACCGTGGCGGAGAAGTTGAACGTGTAACGGTCATCCCACGCTTCGGCCACCTGACTTTTCTGAATCACGTACCGCGGCAATCCCGAGCCCAGATCCGTTGGCGTGGCGTCTGTGCGTGCCGTCAGCGTGGCCGCCAGCTGGCGCACTTTGGCGTAGGCCGTGAAGCCCGACGCCGACAGGCTGCGCGCTTCCACAACCAATGCGTGCGAGGCGGCGCTGTATGCGCTGTTGTAGGTCAGGCCTGTGGGGTTGAATGCAACGATCGGCACGCGCGCATAGGCCGGCGTGAACGTGACGGCCAGCCCATCCGTCACGGTGCCCGACTGGACGCCCGCGACCAGCACGCGCGCGTTGCCGTTTCCGTCATCGATGGCGACCGAATCATCAAGCGTGCCCGGCGCAACCAGTCGCGGCGTGATGCGTGCCGGGTTAATGGCGGATGCGATCGGTGGTCGCCATGGCGACACAATGGCGCCCTCGCCCGCCTGGCGCTCGAGCATAAGGCCGTCAAACCAGACGACGGTGGAGTTTGCTGCGACATCGAGGCCGAATGTTGCAAATGCGCTCGCGTCGTTTGTGAGGTTGAGCAGGTTGGAGCCGGTGGCTGTATGCACAAAATCATTCCACGCCTGCGCCGTGTTGGTCGTATCGGTGAGCGTGTAACTGGTGCCGGCCGATGACTTCAGCGTGAATCCGACCGAGGTGTTTGCCGCGCGCGGCCAGAACTTGCAGCTGAACAGCCATTTCGAGTTGGGGTCGATTGGCATGGTGTAAGTGGTGGACGAAGACCCAAACCACACCGTGCGGTCTGTGCCGCTGGTGGCCGTTGAGACCTTTAACGCATAGGCGCCGTAGTAGCCCGCGGTTGGATCCGGCGCGGTGCCGTTTCCGACAGCACAGAAATTGTTCGCGGCGCCCTTGGTGACGGGAAACTGCCCGTCATAGTCCACGATGGAAAACCCGCCGGCAAAGCGCGGCTGGATGCGGTTGATGCCGTCGCCAGAACCGCCCAAGTTGCCCGCCCGGCGCGTGTAGGCGCCCCATGTCGTGGTGCTCTCGGAGTTGTCGTAGTCGAGAATGTCGTACTTCGTGGCACGCACACGAACGCGACCAGGCGAAATCGTTTTGGTGTCGGTGACCAGAAACAGCGTTGCGTCGTCGCACTCAACTGCCGAGGCCGTATCGACATACGGGTGCATGACCGAGAGCACATCGCCAATCTCGGTGGCGATGCCCTCATCAAATCGCGTGAACTCAAGATAAAGCGAGTTGTTTAGCTTGGCCAAGCGCTCGGCGGCCTCGCGATAGGCTTGGCTGTATCGCGTGACTCCCGGCATCGACACCACCGACTCCCGCCGCGGCACGGCGCCTGTCGGTACTCCAGCGATTTCGGCGTATGCCTGGCGCGCTTTGTATTCGGTTGTGGACGTGTCGGTGTAGTCGATTCGGATGATGGTTGGGATCTGCGACGCGTCTGCCGTGCCCGCAGTGAACGAGCCCGCCACGACACCCGCGGTGGTGATGGGTTCAACGCCGACGCTGATCCAGTCAATTTCCCACACGTCGGTTGCGGCGCTGTTCGTGAAGTCGATGCGGATGCCACCGATGATCGACTCTTTCCACTCGTCGCCGCCCGCTGTGGGTGAGTGCATGTCCCACTCGCGGATGCCCCAGGTGCCGTTGGCCGCTGTCCACGCAGTGGTGGCTTTGTAGTAGCTGATGCTTTCGCCGTGGAAATTCGTGCGATAGAAAAGAGTCGTGTCGACAGCCCCAGCGCCGGATGTTCGCCGAACCCGCGCGCGGACATAACGCGCGAGACGTCCGCAGATGTTGAGCGCTTCTGGCCCTGAGAAAAAAGCGGGCGAGTAGAGGATCTGATCGGCAGCCGTCTGCGTGAACGTTGCGGCCGTGGCGCCAGCGGCCAGCGTGCCGTTCACCACGGTGTACGAGTGCGTGGTGCTGGTGAACTGCCACAGGAAGGCCGGGCGGTCTGGCTTGAACGTCCAGCGCCCGCCGGATTTGTAGATCCAGCAGCCGGAGTACGTGGCCAGCGTATTGATCCAGTCTGTGGCAGAGCGTGCGGAATCGATGACGAGATTCAGCGTCCTGCGCTTCTCTGTCGTTACAAGCGCATCGCACTCCTGCCGCGCGCACTTCACGGTCACGTCGTCAACGTCTTCGCCAAGACCAAAAACGGGATTCAGGATCAGGTCACGCGCACACAGAGCTGGGTTGTCTGACCATGCCGCCGTTGATGCGGTGCCGGTGGTCTTCGTGTAGACGCCAGCCGAGCGCTTCTGCTCGAGCTGCGCGCCCCAGACGAAGATCCCCGAGCCGATGGTGCCGGCGTAGGATTGCGTGGTGGCGTCGAGCATAGTGAACACGCGCCCGCGCACAGCTGTTCCGCCGGTGCCCACGTTTGCCGTGACTGACACGCGATACCAGCTCAGCCCGAAGTTGACCGCGGCCGCGCTGATGAGGTTGGCGCCCGACGAACTTTCGATCAGGCCCGTGGTGAGGTTAATCGTAGCCGCCGCTGTGGTGCCGTCTTTGCACAGCAGCTGAATCCTGCCGAATGTGCGCTCGGACGATTTCAGAAACACCGAAAACGTAAAGACAGCGTTGGTGTCGGTCGTGATGGTGGGCGTGGAGACGAAGTGCTGGTTGGCGGTGACGGTGGCTTCGGTGAGCTTGTCCGCAGTCGTTGTGCCATCCGGCGCTGCGGTTGCGTTCAGGCTTGATCCGCTGTCTGCGTTTCCGAGCGCCCATCCTGCGCTGCTGATGTCTTCGGAGTTGGCGATCAGGTTGGCGGAGACGTTTTGGATCTTCCGCCCTTTGATCTTTGCCATGATGGTTGGGAATCCCGCGTAGTGGGATTCGTTGTATTTCAGCACCACGTAGGCCAGCCCGACGCTGCCGCCGCCATTGGCGACGACAAGCGTGTCTGTGTAGCCGGAGATGGCCGAGGCAAGCGTGGCATCAGCCGTCTGCGCTGTGGTGCCGGTGTAGTAGGTGATCGTCATGCCGGCCGGCGTGGCAGGTTTGACGTCCACGCCGTTCAGGTAGAGCGACGTGAACGAATCGATCTCGCCAACGCAGAACACGGCGCCCACGTACCAGAAGCCGCCGGTAAATGTCGCGGCGAAGATGCGGCCGCCGATCTGCGCTTCGCCGTAAACAATCGGGATAGTGGTGCCGGCAGCGGCGATCGTTTTGACTTGGCGCGAGATTTCGCGCTGGCCATTCAGCGTGCCGGCACCGGTGACGGGCGGTATGTACGGCGGGATCGTCAGGCTCACAGGCGGGCGCCCACTATGACGCAGCGCGCAGTGGCCCAGGTGTTGTTGATGACGTCCACCTCGAACTCGTTCACGAAGAAGCCCGAGTAACTGTAGCCGTCACCGGCCGCGATGGTGTTGGCCACGTTTTTGTTCGTCGTCCAGAATGTCCGCAGCGTTGTCAGATCCGTCGAGTTGATCAGCGGATGCTCCACTTTTACCTCGTACACCTGCGCTGCGGACAGGTCCACGATGCGGACGCCGCCGGCTTCAGAGATGTCGGTCTTGCGGTCGTTCAGCGCGCGGACCTTGGTGCGCTTGCCGATCGTTGTGGGATATGTCGCCATCAGCCACGCTCCAGAACAAACAGGCCAGACGGCGTGCGGATCTCGAGGCCGTCGGGCGGGAGATTCTTGAATACCGGCGGCGCAACCGTGAGCCGCGGGATCTGCTTTGGCGCTGCTTCGCGCAGGCGCACGTTGATGGTTTCACCAAGACCCACGGCGCCCATCTCACCAGCGAACACCACGTCCGCATCACCGCGCGCGGGCGCAGTGTCGCCGTAGAGCACCCAGATCGTGACGGCCACGCCATCACCGCCATCCTTAAATGTGGCGGTGTAGGCCAGCGAGGCGTTCAGGATGCGCACCGTCAGGGCTGACAGATCCACCGTGACGGCGGCCTCGGTGAAGCTGTTGCCGGCGTAGCTGATGGTGTTCCGACTGGACAGCCGCAGCGGTGTGGCGAAGCCAAATTCGACCAGGTAAACCGGGCGCGTGAGAGTGGCCGCGATGCCCGTGCGGTTGACAGATGACAGCGGCCTCATCCGTTCACCTCGACGCCCTGCGCGCGCAGGTTGGCGAGGATGGCCTCGATGTCGATCGAGATACCGTTTCCGCCAATCAACCCGGCGAACCTGTCCACGGCACCGGCAAACGTGTTTGCGGCCGTCTGCTGTGTGAGCGCGGCGGTGTTCAACACCTCGAGGTCGATGGCTCCAGCAACAGCCGTTTCCCGGCCTGCCAGGCTGTCCCGGCCGGCTTGAATCTGCTGGTCTGCGATCGTCTGCGCCTGCTGCAGGAAGTCGATGAACTCCTGCGACATCTGGCCGCGCTGGGTTTCGTCCAGCATCTGAAACGCGGCGCCTGCGAGCGAATCAATCTGCTGCACCAGGCTGGCGATCTTCGTGGGATCGATGGTGGTGGCCAGCTCATCCGTCAGGCTGGCGATTTGCTCACGGCGGCGCTGATACAGGTCAGCCTCGGACAACAGCGACTCTTCGATGGTGTTGATGGCGCTGCCGAAGGTGGCATCAACCAGCGCAGATACCTCCTGATAAGCCACGGCCAGTTGCGCCGCCACCTGCTTCTGCGACTGCAGCGCGTCGGTAAGGCCGGTCATGGACTCAAGCGTGCCGTCATATTCCTGCGCGAGATTAACCACCGCGTCGGTGCTCTCGCTGTAAGCATCAAGCAAGGTCTTAGTCTTGGTGGCTGCAGCGTCGGCCACTTCTTTGAGCACGTCGAGCTTGAGCAGCTGGTCCAGCTTGGACGCAAACCCAAAGATCTGCACGATCTGCTCGGCCGTGCGCTTGCTGGTGTCGCCGAGGATGGACTTGATCCGGCCGGTCAGCTGGTCGTCGATCTCGCTGATCCACGCCCTGGCGAAGTCGTCGGCGCTGGTCTTGATCTTCTCGGCGTTGAACTTGTCGAGGCGCGCACCAACCCCGAAGGAATTCAGCGGCCCCTCGTTGTCCACGTTCAAACTGGTGTTGCCGAGCACCTTCCCGGCGAAGTCCACGGTGATGCCGGCCGCGCGGGACAGCTCTGTCAGTGATGAGTCGATCGCGGCGAACCCGTCGAGCAGCTGCAGCGCCGCGTCTTTGTCTGTGCGCTTGGCGACTGCGGATAGCTGGAGGCCAGAGGCGGCGGTGATGGTCTTGAGCGCGGATCCGTCGGTGGGGACATCTGAGCCGGTGGTGATTCCCAGCTTGCCGAACTTCACCAGGTCGCCGGCGCCAAAGATCGCACCGATGGCGTTTTCAGCAATAGACCCCAGCGCCGATCCGATTGCGGTGCCGATTGGTCCCCATGCCGATCCAATGACGCCACCAACACCAGAACCGATGCCCGTTGTCTTACGGTCGCCAAACAGCGCCGAGCCGATCTTATCGCCGGCCAGCGAGCCCAGAAAGCCCGCGCCGATATTGGCGCCGATGTCCAGCAGGTTGGCGCCGGTGCTTTTAATCTCAAGGCCCTGCGAGTTGAATTTACCTGCAAGGCTATCAAGGCCGAGCTTGCTGGACAGGTCACCCAGCGCAAATCGGAATGAAGACAACGTGTCACCAAGCATCCCGCCAGTTGGGCTACCACCAATCAGCGCATTCAGCCCGCCGGACAATCCGCCCGATTGAAAGCCTTGGAGCGCGGACTTGCCTGCCGAGAACAGCGACGTGATGCCGCCCAGGCCGCCACCGCCACCACTCGCAAGCGCGGATGACGACCCGCCGCCCAAGCCAAGCGCTGAGGCGAAGCGCATCACAATGGGACGGGTGATTGCGAGGTTAGCCAGCTCGGCCAGCAGCTGCTTAAACGCGTCTTTCAGCGAATCTGCGAACGAATCAAAGCCGGATCCGATGTTCTTCCACATGTCCACAAACGCAGAGTCCACGCGCTCCACTGCGCCCTGCAATGCCTCGGCCCATGGGTTGGACTGCTCGGCCGCAGCACGCATCGCCTCTTCCTGCGCGCGGGTTGCTTCCGCTGCCGACTTCAGTGCGGCTTCATGGTCGTACAGTTCGCCAGTCAGCTTGGCGATTTCCTGACCTTCTCTTGAAGC
>Ga0209033_1002340_pt1 | contig 10531 bp, 6 predicted proteins | sample LauGreFa1BDMLBDN_2_FD_188218 | JGI IMG/M metagenome (GOLD analysis project Ga0209033, IMG submission 188218) | Freshwater lake microbial communities from Lake Michigan, USA - Fa13.BD.MLB.DN (SPAdes) (version 2) | ecosystem: Environmental > Aquatic > Freshwater > Lake | place: Lake Michigan, USA...
AACGGTAAATAAAATAGTTTAATCGAGAAAATCAAAGGACTATCTTTTCCCGTAAAGTTAAAGAGTGAAAGCGACTCGAATTTGGATAGGTAGCAGTTGTCGGAGTTGAGCTTAAAATCTATTAGCTAAACAATAACTGTGTTGTAATTTAGTGGGAGGCTTTTAACTAAAAGTTTGAAGTGATGATTATCCATATAAAAAGGATTATGTTTGAATCGATCACGTCCTTGTGATTTATTCGTATAGGTTATTTTTGTGGGTATAAATATTATACTTTGGCTTCTTTGGGCAAAAATAATGAATGTCCTGAGAAATTCTTATGTTTATCTAACCCAATAAACTGACATTTTCCGCCGCTTTCTTCATAATTATGTTTAAAGTCCTCTAGAAATTCTAATACGGTCAGGTCAATAAAGTAAGTATTATGTAGTTTAAAGATAATAGACTTGCCCTTATCAATATCGCCTAAACCGCTCTTTAATGGCATAAAATTTGAAAAAATAGCAGACCGAGCTATATTGACCTCATATGTATTTACATCTTTCTTTTCAATTTCGAAATGAATTTTAAAAAGATTATTTAGATTAACTCCGCGTAATAAGTGAAGTATAAATTTGGTCAAGATACCAATACCTACACCGATTAATAAATCAGTAGCTAACACACCAATAATTGTAACAACAAACATAAATAATTGTTCTTTCCCCATTTTCAAAATATGGTGAAACGTTTTTGGTGATGATAGTCGATATCCGGTAAAGACTAACAATGCCGCTAGCGCCGCTAGGGGGATGCTATGGATTACTTTTGGAAATGCTACTACAAATATCAGTAAGAACATACCATGAAAGAAATTGGCCCATTGGGTCTTAGCACCATTACTAACATTTGCAGAGCTTCGGACGATCTCAGCTATCATTGGTAAGCCACCAATGAACCCAGCTAAAAAATTACCTATGCCGATAGCAGTTAAATCTTTATCAAGATTGGCATGACGTTTGTATGGATCGAGTTTATCGACTGCCATAGTACTCAGTAAAGTCTCTAAAGTTCCTACCAAGCTGATACTGAGTACAGCTTCCCAGAATTCTAAGGTGGGTAGTTTTGAAAAGTCGGGAAAATAAAAGCTGGACATGAAGTTGTCTGAAATAGCGACTAAAAATTTAGGCCCTACATTGTCTTCATGATGCGATAAAAAGGTTGCATCTGGCAGGAATAAATACATGTGTTCATGATCTAAATCAAAATACTTAGCCAAGCCTATACCGACTATCACTACTATCAGTGGTGCTGGAATCATCTTCAATGATGGGTTTTTTATCATTGACCAGATAATTAGTATTGCTAAGCCTGTTAGACCAATCAGTGCAATTTCATAATTTGGGTTTAGGATGCTATGGGGGATTTGAGCAATAGTTGACAGAAGACTACTGCCTTTTTCTGGGGCAGTCCCAAATAAAACATGAAGTTGTTTGGCCATAATAATAATACCAATGGCAGCTAACATGCCGTGCACTACTGATGCTGGAAAGAATGCACTGAGCCTTCCTGCTTTGACAACGCCGAGTAAGATTTGTAAGGCACTAGCTACGACAATGGCAGCAAGGGTATATCGATATCCTGCCATGCTATCACCTTGACCAAGCTCTTGAACTGCGCCCAGTACTACGACTATCAAGCCAGCAGCAGGGCCATTGATGGTGACATATGAACCGTTAATACGTGAAACTAATACACCGCCAATGATAGCGGTAATAATACCTGCCGATGGTGGGAAACCTGAGGCCATTGAAATGCCAAGACACAAGGGTAAGGCAATAAGAAAGACCAAGAAACCTGAAAGTAGATCACTGCGCCAGTTTTCTTTTAATCCAGCTAGTCCGGTTTTTGGCAATAAGGACATTGAAGTTTCTCGCATATAAATTCTCTTTTATAATAAAAATTACTTAGTACAAGCTATTTCCATGCCAATATTTAACTGTCGTTCTAATTCAATGAATTAATTGATGTATGTTATTAAAGGATGTATCAAAATGGAAGTTAGAACCGCGTATGATGGGTGTAAAACACCAATAAGTAGTTCAGTTGCACCACTTACAATAATGCTGATTTGTGAAAATTACATTCATATCTGGCCCTATAGGACGAAAATTTTTCACATTCCTCTCTTGTGGTAAAATTTAGAAATTGATATGTATAAGTTTTTTGTTTTAAGATTTTGGTATTAACTTTAGTTTAGGGAGATGGGCTTGGAAGTAGATTGGCCAGAGAGCTATAAGATGGGGCGACGTAAATTAGTCACTATTCTGGATAAAATGATTATTCAGGATTTGATTAAGACTTTGTTCTCTGTTTTGACAGTCATTGTGGTGATTATTGTCAGTCGGCAATTTATCAGAATTCTTGATGGGGCTATTGCGGGGCAGGTGTCTGACGAAACACTATTAGATATTTTAGGCTTAAAAATGATTGTTGCAACTGTTGAGTTTCTTCCAGTTGCTTTATTTATGTCGGTATTAATGGTTATGGGGAGAATGTATAGAGACCATGAGATGGCCGCTGTTGCTTCAGCAGGAGGAGGAGCAGTAACGATCTATCGTGCAGTATTTCTGTTAGTTATACCATTGAGTATCATTGCTACTGTATTGTCCTTGTACGTTTCGCCATGGGCGGAGTCGCGAGCGGATAAGTTAATACAACATGACGAGGAGTCGGCTGAGTTACGAGGAATAGCAGCGGGAAAGTTTACTGAATATAGTCATGGCGATTTAGTTTTTTATGTTGAGGATATTAGTGCTGACAATAAGATGCATAAGGTTTTTTTAGAAAACAGGCGTCAGGGTAATGTCAGTATTATCAATGCAGAATCAGCACATTTTGAAGAATTGCCTGGAGGGCAATATATTTTTTTTGAGAATGGAGAGCAAGTAAAAGGTTTGCCTGGAAGTTTAAATTACGTGATTGAAAAATTCACCGAATATGCGGTGAGAATAGAAAAAAAAGTTGTTGTCGCAAAGTTTAAGCGCAATTCACTAGGTGTCGATTTATTGTGGGGATCTCATGTAAAAACTTACATTGCTGAGTTGCAGAGACGTTTTTCTATTCCATTGGGCGCATTATTGTTGAGTTTTATTGCTGTGCCTTTAGCTCAAATCTCACCGCGAGGTGGTGTTTATGGAAACATGATTGTCGGTTTCCTGATTTATTTTAGCTATGGAAATCTTATTCGTATTAGTCAAGGATGGGTTATGAATGAAACTATACCTGCTTGGTTGGGTGGTGTAGGTGTGGATTTTTTATTATTAGTCTCGGGTGGGTTTTTATTGGCAAGATTGTATGGATGGCAGTGGCTTCTTTTGAAAGTTAAAGGGAAGGTGTCGTAAGTGAATGTATTAACGGCTTATATTGTCAAAGAAGTTCTAAAAGGTTCTTTTGTCGCGTTGTTGTTATTTTTGACGTTATTTAATTTATTCACTTTTAGTGATGAGATGAAAGACCTAGAAGGGGGGTACGGGTTAAAAGAAATAATATATTACGTCGCTCTTACCTCTCCCGGTGTTCTATATGAGCTCGTTCCCTCATCAGCTTTGATAGGAAGTTTATTTATATTGGGTGCGATGGGCAATAATCGAGAGCTTATTGCCATGAGAGCGGCAGGATTATCTGTTTTTGGAATTATAAGAGCGGTACTGTTGGCGGGGAGTATTTTGGTAGCCTTTTCATTATTGGTTGGTGAGTTTGTCGCTCCAGAAACTCATCGATTAGCGCAGCTAATTAGACTTTCTGCTAAGAATGAACAAGTGATTATGGGGACAAAGTATGGGCTCTGGTTACGAGAAGGTAATAAATTTATAAATATACGGCAAGTAGTGAATGACGGTAATGTATCTGATGTTAGTATTTATGAAATGGACGATCAGCATCATTTAAAACATGCCATGCATGCTGAACAAGCTACTTTTTTAGGGAATCAAGAATGGAAAATGAGCCAAATCAAAAAGTCAGAGATTTCAATACAGAAAATGTCGGCGAGCACTCAAGATACTCAGCTTTTGAAATCATTGATTGCACCTAATTTACTACGAACAGTTGCGATTAGTCCTAATAATCTATCGTTATATGATTTGGCAAATTATGTTAGTTTTTTAAACAAAAATCATCAAAAAGCACATGCTTTTGAACAGGCTTTTTGGGGGCGTATAGTGAATCCTCTAGTCACAGTTATTATGCTTTTGTTGTCAGCACCTTTTGTTATTGGTATTAAAAGAGGTATTAGTGTTGGTGGAAGAATGATGATTGGAATTGTCTTCGGGATGAGCTTTAATATTATCGATAAGATTGTTGGGCATCTAGGATTGATTTATGAATTGAACCCTCCGTTGATTGCATTTTTTCCAAGTTTGACTGTTTTGGCGCTTGCATTATTTGCAGTTAGTCGAATAAAAGAGTAATTTACTCAGATTTTTAATACCTTAGCGTTAATATTATTGAGTGTCTCCAATGGCGGAGGAAAAGGCATCTGCAACAAGTTCGTTCACATTATCACCGGTTAATGATTTTAAAAAAGCAGTTAAGTCTGTTATTTCTGATTCAGTTAAATTCAATGGCTTGATTAAAGGGTCAAGATTTTCATTAACAATACCTCCGCGATTATAAAACTCTACAACTTGTTTTAAAGTTTCAAAAGTGCCGTTATGCATGTAAGGGGCTGTTAATTCTATATTACGTAATGTAGGAGTTTTATATTTCCATAGATCTTGCGGTTTTTGAGTAATTTCATAGCGTCCTAAGTCATTGGCTTTGGGTTCGGATACTGTTGAAATAAAGTTTTCGCTAACCTCTGTATATATTCCTGGAGCAATTTGAACTTTTTGGGTTTTATTTGGATTGCTCATTGCCGCATTATAGCCAATGCCTGTGTTATGGTTATTATGATCGGTAAATAAAGCGTTGTTCTTGGTGATAGTATGGCAACTTGAACATTTTGCTTTGCCGGTAAATAATTGAAAGCCTCGTTTTTCCATTACATCCAGAGCTTGTTGGTCTTTTTTATAAAACCACTGATCGAATGCTGAATTAGCTGAGTTTAGTGTGCGTTCATAGCAGGCAATCGCCATGCCAATAGTTTCCATGTCGGCTTCTTTACCAAATGCTTTTTTAAAAAGTTCCTTATAATCAATGCTGTTGTTGATTTTATCAATGACATAACCAATCGATGGATTAGCCATTTCATTATGGGCGAGTAACGGCGACCATACCTGTTGCTCTAGGGTTGATTCACGGCTGTCATGAAAAAGAGATTGTGCAAAAGCTACATTGAACAAAGTAGGTGAGTTACGTCTTACTGTGCGACCTTCAATTCCGATAGCTGTAGCCATTTCATTGCTGGTAAAGCCTTGTTCAGGCACATGACACATGGCGCAAGAAAAAGTATTGTTAAATGACAAGCGACGGTCATAAAATAATTTTTGACCCAAGCTTATTTTATCTTTGGTTAATGGGTTGTTATTAGGTGTAGAAATGGTTGGTAAACCTAAGGGTGGAGTGTTAACGGTTTTTAATAAATTTACACTATGTCCAATTCGGTCGGGTAATGCAATAGATTGGGTTACATAATCAATTTGTTGATAATTTGATTTGTTATCACCCGGAGCATAAAGGTTATTGGTGATTGGTGCTTTTTGGGGATTAAGTGATAGGGAGTTTTGTTTTGGCTTTAAGTGTAATAATGTCTTAATGTCATTAATTAGTGTGTCAGGATGTAAAAATGTAACGCTGTAAATATTGCGTATCTGTTTGTTTTTGTCAATAAGGTAAACACGCAGCAAATGTGAAAAAGTTCCGGTAAACTTCCCCTGAGAATCATATATTTTTTGAATGCTTTGCTTATAGTGTTCTAGTATGGGTTGTAATTCTTTTGGCGATTGAGTAGTTAAAAAACGCCATTCAATCCCTTGATCCTGAAATGCTTGTCCATAATGGGACATTATTTCAGGCGTATCTTGCTCAGGATTAAAGCTTATCGTTATCAGTCTTAGCTTATCATTAAGTTCTGGTTCCTTTTTTAGACGGCTTTTAATTTTTTGTAGCACAGTTGTTGCTAAAGGGCATCCATTGATATCGTTACAGGTTGAGTAAATAAAGCTAAGTAAGACAACTTTATCCCCCATCAAATTGTGTAATGTTAGGGTATTGCCTTGTGTATCAAGAACTTTACCGTTAGCTGCTAAGCCCAGTAAGGGTAGTTCATATGATCCAGGTTCAGGCGCTGAAAACTCTAGGGAGCCATAGCCAGGCCCAAGAGATTTTGAAGATAAATCAGGTTCGGCTCGAGATATGCTGAGGGTAGCGATACTTGCGAGCAATAGTATTCTTAAATATTTTAGTTGGGACATAGAGCATTAAAGGCGAGAAAAAAAATCATGTACTATTTCTAGTTGGCATACTTAAAAATAGAAGCATAGCCAACTGCCGATATTTTTCTAAATTTTCAATTGTACTATAAAATCGCAAATAGATTCCTTGGTCAACATTATGTTAACCCTAGGGTCAGTAAAAACCGATTTAAGTTTTAGTTTTATAAGGACTTATTGGTTGTCTTTAAGGTTATAAATTAAAACTTAATTTTACCAAGGTCAAATATATAAATAGCAGATGTTTTTATCTGTAACTAAATAGATAGAGAGTATATAATGAAACGTTTTGAGCTAATCATTTACTAAATTCACATCGGAAAAATACATGCTGGGTAAGCTAGTTAAACTTGTTGTAGGGAGCCGTAACGACAGGCTTGTAAAGAAGAAAAAGAAGCTGGTCAAGAAGATCAATGCATTAGCTTTGGAATACGAGCAATTATCTGATGATGCTTTAAAAGCAAAAACTCAGGAGTTTCGTGATCGATTGGCGGAAGGTGAAAAACTGGATAATCTTATCCCAGAAGCATTTGCTGCGGTTAGAGAAGCTTCCTCGCGAGTCTTTAACATGCGTCATTTTGATGTGCAGTTGATTGGTGGCATGATACTTCATGATGGCAAAATTGCAGAGATGAAGACTGGTGAAGGTAAAACATTGATGGCGACATTAGCTGCCTATTTGAATGCTTTACCAGGTCGGGGTGTGCATGTTGTTACAGTTAATGATTACTTGGCCAAGCGTGATTCTGAATGGATGGGTAGGTTATACGCATTTCTTGGTATGACGACAGGCGTTATTATTAGCCAAATGGAACATGGGCCTAGACGTGAAGCTTATGCTGCAGACATTACTTACGGTACCAACAATGAATTTGGCTTTGATTATCTTCGTGACAACATGGCTTTCAATTTGGAGCAAAAAGTTCAGCGCGATTTAAGTTTCGCTATTGTTGACGAAGTCGACTCAATTCTTATTGATGAAGCTAGAACACCCCTAATTATTTCTGGTCCAACTGAAGAAAGTACAGAGATTTATATTAAAGCTAACGATATTATTCCTGCTTTAAAAATACAGGAGAGTGACGAACAGCCAGGTGATTACACGGTTGATGAAAAGATGCGTCAGGTTTATTTGACTGAGGCCGGCCATGAATGTGTTGAGCGATTAATGCTTGAGCGGGGTTTAATGGCTGAAGGGACTAGTCTTTATGATGCCTCCAATATCCGTTTAATGCACTATTTAAATGCTTCGTTGCGTGGTCATGTTTTATTCAAAAAAGACGTAGATTACATCGTAGCTAATGATGAAGTTATTATCGTTGATGAGTTTACTGGTCGCATAATGCCCGGTCGACGTTGGTCTGAAGGGCTTCATCAGGCGATTGAAGCTAAAGAACATGTCGCTATTAACAGTGAAAATCAAACATTAGCATCAATTACTTTCCAAAATTATTTTCGCTTGTATGACAAGTTGTCTGGTATGACAGGGACGGCGGATACTGAAGCATTTGAGCTTAACAAGATTTATGGGCTTGAAGTAGTTGTTATTCCAACACATCGCCCGATGGTGCGTAAGGATTTGGGCGATTTAGTTTATTTGACAGCAAACGAAAAATATATTGCTGTAGCAGATGACATTAAAAGTTGTGTTAGTAGAGGACAGCCTGTTTTAGTGGGGACTACTTCCATTGAAAACTCTGAGCGTCTTTCTGAGTTGCTCAAAAAACAGGGCATTAAACATGAGGTGCTTAATGCCAAGCAGCACGAACGTGAAGCGCATATTATTGAACAGGCTGGTATGCCCGGTGCAGTGACTATTGCTACAAATATGGCAGGTCGAGGGACAGATATAGTCTTGGGTGGTAATCTAGATGCGGAGCTTAAGCTCTTGGGCGAAGATGCCAGTGACAATGAAAAAGAAAAATTGCGTGGTGCTTGGCTAGATAGACATAATCAAGTATTAGCTGCAGGTGGATTGCATGTGATTGGTTCAGAGCGGCATGAATCTCGACGTATAGATAATCAATTAAGGGGGCGTTCAGGGCGCCAAGGTGATCCTGGATCCACGCGTTTTTATTTATCTTTGCAAGATGATTTGATGCGCATTTTCGCTTCTGATCGTGTAGCTGGATTAATGAAGAAGCTGGGTATGGGTGATGGCGAAGCAATAGAACATCCTTGGGTGACCCGTTCCATAGAAAATGCCCAGCGTAAAGTAGAGGGGCGAAATTTTGATATACGGAAAGAAATTCTGGCTTATGACGACGTCGCTAATGATCAAAGAAAGGTTGTTTATGCTCAGCGAAATGAGTTGATGGCGGCAAAAGAAATTTCTGAAATTATTACTGCTATACGTAAAGATGTTGTTAATAATGTGATTACTCAATATATCCCCGCTAAAACTATGGTTGACCAATGGGATATACAAGGTTTGGAAGATCATTTACAACAGGAATTTAATGTGAAAATTCCTGTTCAAAAAATGTTAGAAGAGGATCTTAGTTTACAAGAAGCCTCTTTGAGGATTCTTATTGTTGATATTTTAGAAGAGAATCATAAAGAAAAAGAACAGCATATTACTCAAGAGGTATTGCAACATTTTGAAAAATCAGTAATGTTGCAAGTGTTGGATTCAAGTTGGAAAGAACATCTGGCAGCGATGGACTACTTACGTCAAGGTATACATTTCAGAGGTTATGCCCAAAAGGATCCTAAGCAGGAATATAAGCGTGAAGCGTTTGAAATGTTTTCTAGCTTGTTAGATCATATTAAATATGAAGTTATAGAGATTCTATTTAAGGTGCAAATAAAACAGGAAGAAGATGTTAATGCTATTGATGAGCAAATGCAGGCGCCTAGGGAAATGCATTTTGAGCATGCATCAGCGCTGGGCCTTGACGATTTCGATAAGGCTGAGGCTATAATTGCAGAAGAAAATGTGCTAGAGCAGCCATATGTTCGAGAAGGTGGTAAATTGGGACGTAATGATCCTTGTCACTGTGGATCTGAAAAAAAGTATAAACATTGTCATGGAAAACTTGATTGATATTAAATATTAATCAAGCAACTTTGTGCTTTGCCTTTAAGCAAAGCACCTTAGATTTTAAAAATCATAGCCTAGAAGAAATTAGCCGATTACTAGATTAATTGCCGCCCCATATGACGACTTAATATCGCTAAAGGGCTAGTGTTAGGATTATATTGGTTCGCTGTAGGCAAATGAAATGTTTGTTCCATCATAAATTGACCTGACATTGCCGCATGTGAGGTTTGATCAGAAAAGCAGATCCAAACAGAACCAGTAGGAAATTCTACTGTTATCTGAGGGCAATTACTTTGATAAGATAGGTTTCGCTTCATCGAATCATGTAATTGAAGCATTAAATGATCATATTCACTGCGTAATGATTTTGTAATATCAAAAGCATTTAATATTTTTGCTTGCCAAGCTGAATAAGGTTTTGTGTCGCAAAGGAATCTTTCTACAATGGCTTCAAATGGTTCACCAATTCGCCAGACTCTGGGGACATTATGTGGATTTACATTAATAAATACCCGTAATATGCGCTCTCCATAATTAGGTCGAGAAGGAAATGCATCAACATGTAAGCGTTTGTCGTCTGCACGCCATGATTGATTTCGAGTGACTATTTGATTGGGACGGAAGCTAGTTTGGGCCAAATGTAAATGGTTCTTGTAACAAGGTAAGATACTATTAACAAGAAGATGTGAGTGGTTGCGATAACGCACTAACATTTTAGTTAAATTAGATTCCGCCTCATTATTTTTTACAACTCCTCTTTATGTCTCCTGAAACACTTAAGCTTATATTTCGTGATTTTTTATCACGTATCTCAGAAGTAAAGTATTTTTGTTCAATCTCAGAAATAGGAAATTCAAGATTAGTAAAATGGAGGACTTTGCCAGATTCCAAATCAGTAATTAATTGCTCTTGTGTTGAGGGGGTATCCCATTCACTAATATTTACTTCAACAATTTGATCGTTCAATTTTGATTCAGCTCTTTTTTGTTGTTAGAGCCAACATAGTAAAACATTCTTTGAGAGAAATTGAGTCTGTCAGTTATAACATTGAAGGCTCTTTTATGATTGATATAAA
>Ga0209033_1002341_pt1 | contig 10529 bp, 9 predicted proteins | sample LauGreFa1BDMLBDN_2_FD_188218 | JGI IMG/M metagenome (GOLD analysis project Ga0209033, IMG submission 188218) | Freshwater lake microbial communities from Lake Michigan, USA - Fa13.BD.MLB.DN (SPAdes) (version 2) | ecosystem: Environmental > Aquatic > Freshwater > Lake | place: Lake Michigan, USA...
CTTGCCCCCTTCGCTGTACCCCACGGCGGCGCTGGCGATGGCCACGAACAAGAGCCCATCTTCCGGGGCCAAGCCCCCACTGCCGTTGAGCGCTGCATAAGCGATGACCAACAAACTGCCCACAATGGCTATGGCCCAAAACGCCATGGACGGCCGCTCTTGAAAGCGCAACGCCCCCACCACAGCGGTGGCCAGCGGCAACACGCCCAGCACAATGCCCCCATGCGCGGATGGCAGCGTTTGCATGGCGAGCGAGACAAACAAGGGAAACCCATAAACCACGCCCAGCGCGATGACGATCAAACGCTTCAACTGACTTTTGGTGGGCCATTTCGGTCTGGTGATGAAGAACAAGAGCAGCGCACAAACACCGCCCAGCAAAGACCGGCCAAAGGTCACGAAATAAGGGCTGAGTTCAGCGACCGCGATGCGGGTGAAAGGCAGGGTCAGACTGAACATCAACACACCGATGAAGCCGAGCAACATGCCTTTTGTTTCTTGGGTCAGCATTGAGCGTCCTTGTTGATGGCCTGAGTTGGTCTTGGTGAAGCATCTTGAAGCTGGAGCCAGCCCAGGACACAAGGCCTTGCTACACCGCATCGATGAATCTACAGCAACTGAATCGTTTTGCCTTTGCTCATCTTTTGACAGTGCGGATATTTTTGTCCGACCCACCAACACCTCTGCCCGAGAGATCATCCATTTATGCCACTAAGTGGCACAATAAGCCATGAGACGCGTTTTTAAAACCCGCTATTTCATTCGCTGGATGCGCAAAACGGCGCTCAACGATGAGGTGCTCTGCGTTGCGGTCAACGAAATGGCGCAAGGTTTGATCGATGCCGACCTTGGCGGTGGCGTGGTTAAGAAACGCGTAGGAATTTCTGGCCGTGGCAAGAGGGGTGGCGCTCGAACCTTGGTCGCGACCAACAAGGGTAATCGCTGGTTTTTTGTGTACGGTTTTGAAAAAAATGACCGTGCCAACATATCCGACGATGAATTGGAAGCGTTGAAAGACTTGGCCGAACAGCTCTTGGCAAGGACTGGACACCAATTGGCAGCAGCCTTGAATGATGGATCTTTGATGGAGATATGTAATGACCACTAAACCCAAGGCCAAGAGCCCCATTTTTGAAGCTGTCCATGAAACTGCAAGCGATCTTCATCGCCTCGGCTTCATTGATAAACGCAAAATGCGCAAATTTGATGTGCTTTGCCTGGACCCCATCCCTGCATACGACAGTGAAAAAATACGCGCTCTGAGGGCGCATCTTCAGTTAAGCCAAGCGGTTTTGGCTTCGGTATTGAACACCAGTCTTTCGACCGTGAGAAAGTGGGAGGTCGGCGACAAGCATCCCAGCGGCCCCTCACTGAAACTGCTTCATTTGCTGGACCGTAAAGGCTTGGAGGCAGTCATTTGAGGGGTAATAGTGAGCCACATTCTTGCCAAACACAGCCCCGAAACTATTACCCAAAAATAGTTCAAAAGGAAACTACTCCACCGTCACCGACTTCGCCAAGTTCCTCGGTTTGTCCACATCCGTGCCGCGCGCACAAGCGGTGTGATACGCCAACAACTGCAAGGGCACCACGTGCAAGAGGGGTGACAAAGCGCCATAGTGTTCGGGCATGCGGATCACGTGCAAGCCCTCGCCCGACTCGATGCGGGTGTCGGCGTCTGCCAGCACATACAGCACGCCGCCGCGGGCGCGCACTTCTTGCAAATTGCTTTTGAGCTTTTCCAGTAAAGCGTCGTTGGGCGCGACGGTAACGACGGGCATGGCGCTGGTGACCAAGGCGAGTGGGCCGTGTTTGAGCTCGCCCGCTGGGTAAGCCTCGGCATGGATGTAGCTGATTTCTTTGAGCTTCAACGCCCCTTCCAAAGCGATGGGGTAGTGCAAGCCACGGCCCAAGAACAAGGCGTTTTCTTTGCTGGCGAAGTCTTGCGCCCAGGCGATGAGTTGTGGCTCCAAGGCCAACACGCTTTGCAAAGCGACCGGCAAGTGGCGCATGGCTTTGAGGTGCTGCGCCTCATCGGCGGCGCTCAAGCGCCCTTTGGCCTGGGCCAGCGCCAAGGTGAGCAAAAACAAGCCCGCCAGTTGGGTGGTGAAGGCTTTGGTGGAAGCCACGCCAATTTCCACACCCGCGCGGGTGATGTAGGCCAGCGCGCATTCGCGCACCATGGCCGATGTGGCCACATTGCAAATGGTCAGGGTGTGCTTCATGCCCAAGCTTTGCGCATGGCGCAGGGCGGCCAAGGTGTCGGCGGTTTCGCCCGACTGGCTGATGGTGACCACCAAACAACGCGGGTTGGGCACCGAGTCGCGGTAGCGGTATTCGCTGGCCACTTCGACTTGGGTCGGGATGTGGGCCATGCTCTCCAGCCAGTACTTGGCGGTGCAGCCGCTGTAATAACTGGTGCCGCAAGCCAAGATGAGCACTGAGTCGATGTCTTGGAACACGCGGTGCGCGTTGTGGCCGGCTTGGGTTTGGGGGCCGTCGAACAACTCGGGCACGATGCCCTCGATGCCTTCCAAGGTGTCGGCAATGGCACGCGGTTGCTCGAAGATTTCTTTTTGCATGTAGTGGCGGTACGGCCCCAACTCGGCCGCGCCGCTGTGGGCGTGCACGGTCTGCACCTCGCGCTGCACGGCTTGGTGCTGGGCATCGACGATCCAGTGCTTGCCCATTTGCACATCCACCACATCACCCTCGGCCAAATACACAATTTGATCGGTCACGCCTGCCAAGGCCATGGCGTCGCTGGCCAAAAAGTTTTCGCCCTGGCCCACGCCCAAAATCAATGGGGAGCCCGCGCGCGCGCCCACCACCCGGTGCGGCTCGTCCTTGGCCATCACAGCGATGGCATAGGCACCGCGCAACTGGCGCACTGCGGCTTGCACGGCCTCGAACAAATCGCCTTGGTAGAGCGCATCGACCAAATGGGCGATGACCTCGGTGTCGGTTTGGCTGGCAAAGGCATAGCCTTTGGCCTGCAGTTCGGCGCGCAGCTCTTCGTGGTTTTCGATGATGCCGTTGTGCACCAAGCCAATGCGGCCTTTGCCCTCGCCCGCCTTCACGCCGGGGCCAGGGCTGAAATGCGGATGGGCGTTGTGCACCGCCGGTGCGCCGTGGGTGGCCCAGCGGGTGTGGGCAATGCCGGTCGTGCCTTGCAAGCCACCGGACGGCGCGTTGACCTGGGCCACCAACTCGGCCACCCGCTCGGTGCTGCGCGCGCGCTGCAAACCTGGCGCTTGGCCCATTTGCGCTTGCGCCGCGTTGACCGCGACGCCGCAGGAGTCATAGCCCCGGTACTCCAAGCGCTGCAGGCCTTGGACCAAGATGGGAACAATATTGCGGCCAGAAACCGCGCCGACGATGCCGCACATGGGGTGTCTCCTGTTGGTGGGGGAACTTTATCTCCCCCATGTCGAAATAATTGATTTATTTAACGGTTTATATGCAATTAAATTTCTTGTCGACTGATTTTTAACGCTTCATTTCATAGAATAACTGAATATGAAAGAAATCAACCTTGACGAAACAGATTTGCGCTTGCTCGAGCTGTTGCAGCGCGATGCGGCACAGAGCAACCAAGCTTTGGCAGAGCAACTGCACGTGTCAGCGCCCACTTGCTTGCGAAGAACCAAGCGGCTGTGGGATGTGGGGCTGATCGAGGGCCAAGTGGCTTTGCTCAACCCCGAGCGTTTGGCGCTGGCGGTGGGCCACGGCTTGCAAGCGATTGTGGAGATCACCCTGGACCGCCAAGGTGACGAACACCTGCAAGCCTTTGAGCAGCGCGTGGTGGCCGACGCCGAGGTGGCCATGTGTTGGCGCGTGGCGCCAGGCCCCGACTTTGTGCTGGTGGTGCATGTGCACGACATGCCGGCTTATTTGGCCCTGGTGCAACGCCTGTTCACCCAAGATGCGAATGTGCGCAATGTGAAGGCTTTTTTCAGCGTCAAGCGCAGCAAGATGGTGCCGGCCTTGAGCTTGGGGCTTGCCGACCACTGAGCTGGTTCAAAATCAAGCCACCACGCGAGCGATCTCGCGCCCACACATTTTTTGGAGTGACCCATGGCCCAGCGTGTTTTTGATTTGATCGTTTTGGGTTCTGGCGGCGCAGGCTTGAGCGCCGCCTTGGCCGCTGCGGGCCAAGGGATGTCGGTTTGCCTGCTGGAAAAAGGGCCCCAGATCGGCGGCGGCACGGCCACATCCTATGGAACCATTTGGGCACCCGCCAACCGCTTGGCCGCACAAGCTGGCTTGGATGACGATTTGAACCAGGGCATGGCCTATGCGCAGTTTTGCGCCGGGGGCACGGCACTGGCCACCAACCTGGCCACGTATGTCAACCACGCCTCTCGGGTGATGGACCGATTGATGTCATGGGGCGTGGGGCTGGAGTTGGCCATTGGCCTGCCCGATGCTTTTTACCCCCATGGTCCCGGCAGTTGTGGCGATGGGCGTCGCATGATCCAAGCCACCCCTGTTCAACGCAGCGCCATGGGCGAGTGGGCCGATGCTTTGCGGCCGGCCCACTATTGCCCACCCGGCGTGAGTTGGGGCGATGTGGCCCGCTGGGGCGGCTTTGCCAATCGGCGCAACTGGGATGCACAAGAGCTGGCACGCAGGGAAGCAGAAGGCTGGTTGGCAGCGGGCCAAGGCTTGGTGGCGCAATTGCTGGTGGCCTTCCTGAAACACGGGGGCCACTTGGCATTGAATGTGGGGGCCACCGAATTGGTGTTTTCCGAGCAACGGGTGTGCGGAGTGCGCACCCAGGCAGGCGAAGCCACGTACGAGGCGCGGCACGGTGTGGTGTTGGCCTGTGGCGGCTACGAAGGCAACGCCGAGTTGGTGCAACGCTTTGAAGGCCTGCCCGATTGGCTCAACCCCTTTGCCCCCACCAATGAAGGGGATGGCATGGTCATGGCCACCGAACTGGGGGCTGCCATTTACCGCTCGGCCGTCAACCATGGCTTGTTGGTGGGGTGTGCCATTCCCACCCGCAACAACGAGTTTTTCTCGATTGGTTTGCACGGCATGCCCTACCCAGGCGCGATGGCCGTCAACCAAGAAGGTCAGCGTTTTTGTGATGAGTCCCGCTTCCAAGAGGTGGTGCACGCCTTCCATCACTTTGACCGCGCCAAACACCGCTTCGTCAACCTGCCCGCCTTCATGGTGTTTGATGACCGCTATCGACAACACTACGCCATTGCCGGGGCGCCGCCCGGCCAAGCCGCGCCGAGTTGGGTGGCGCAAGCGCCCACGCTGGAGGCCTTGGCCGCGAAGATCGGCGTGGATGCAGAAGGGTTGTTAAAAACCACCGAACGCTTCAACCTGTTTGCGGTGGATGGCGTCGACCTCGACTTTGGTCGCGGCAAGTCTGCGTTTTCCAAAAGCACCGCAGGCGACGCCAGCAAAGGCAAGAATGCCCAGCTCGCGGCCTTGGACACACCGCCCTACTACGCCATCCAACTGCGGGTGGGCGGCATCGTCGGGACCGGGCTGCTGACCAATGAACACGCCCAAGTGATGCATGTGCGCGGCCACCCCATCGCGGGCCTGTATGCCTGCGGCAATACCGCCGCTCCCACCGATACCGGGGTGGGCTATCAAGGGGGGGCGTCGATTGGCAGTGGGGTGATTTTTGGTTGCTTAGCAGCCGAGCATGCGGCCCAAGCGCGCCCTTGAGCGGGACGTCACTCGATTTTCAAACCCACGGCCTTGGCCAAGGCAGCAAAGTCGCGCAACTCGTCGCGCACAATTTTGTCAAACTCATCTGGCCCCACCACCAAGGGGTCCAATGCCTGCGCCAGCAACTTTTGCCGAATATCGGGCATGGCCAAAACCTTTTGCAACTCGGCATTGATTTTGTTGATGATGGGTTTGGGCGTGCCCGCAGGTGCAAACAAACCAATCCAACTGTCCCCGCGAATACCCGGGTAACCCGATTCGGCATAGGTGGGGACATCGGGGAACATGCTGGAGCGCTTGTCGCCCACGATGGCCAGGGCGCGCAATTTGCCAGCCTTGACCATGGGCAGGGCGGTGGTCGACACGGCCGCATTGAGGTCGGTTTGACCGCTCAAAATGGCCTGCAAAGAGGGAGCGCCACCTTGGTAGGGCACATGCAGCAATGACAAGCCCGCGCTGTGGGCCAGCATGGCGGTCATGACGTGGGTGGTGCTGCCGTTGCCCGCTGTCGAATAGCTGTATTTACCGGGGTTTTCTTTGGCCAGCTGCACGAACTCTTTCAGGTTTCGGGCGGGGAAGTCAGGCCGAACCACCAAGACATTGGGTGCGCTGGCGATCAAGGTCACAGCCGCCAGATCACGGCTGGCGTCATACGGCATTTGCGCCATCAATGCTGGGACGATGGTGTGCGCGCCAATGGTCATCACCAAGGTATGACCATCCGGGGCTGACTTGGCCACCTGGGCCGTGCCCATGGTGCCCACCGCGCCAGGGCGATTTTCAATCACGATGGTTTGTCCAAATTTTTCTTGCAAGTGCAGCGACACCATGCGCGCCACCACGTCCACCGAGCCCCCAGGGGGAAAGGGCACCACCAGGCGAATGGTCTTGGTGGGGTAAGCCACCTCTTGTGCCAGGGCACCACCCACCGCACCGACACACAAACTCAACATCAACGCGAGACACTTGAACATATCAACTCCTGGGTATAAAAAGCCATCAAAACAGCGTCAGCACCAACCACCGAATGTTATTTCTTCTGCGGTCGCTTCCAGTTGGCAATGCTGGTTTGTTTGCCACGGGCCACGGTCAGGGCACCGGGCGGGGTGTCTTTGGTGATGGTCGAGCCCCCGCCAATGGTGCCGCCCGCGCCAATGGTGACCGGGGCCACCAAAACGCTGTTGCTGCCCACGTGCACGTCGGCCTCGATCACCGTGCGGTGCTTGTTGACGCCGTCGTAATTGGCGGTGATGCTGCCCGCACCGTAGTTGACCCGCTCACCCACGGTGGCGTCGCCCAAGTAGGCCAAGTGGTTGGCTTTTGAGCCTGGGGCCATGGTGGTGTTTTTAACCTCAACGAAGTTGCCAATATGAACCTCATCGCCCAGCACCGCGCCTGGGCGTAAACGCGCGTAGGGGCCAACTCGGGCGTGGCGGCCAATGGTGACGCCGGCTTTCTCACCGTCGATGTGGGTGAAGGGGTGGATCACCGCACCGGCTTCAATCTGCGCGTTGGCAATCACACAGTTGGCGCCCACGCGCACGCCCTCGCCCAAACTCACAATGCCCTCGAAAACACAGTTGACGTCGATCTCCACATCGGAGCCACAGGTCAAGCTACCCCGCACATCCAAGCGCGCGGGGTCGGCCAAGCGCACGCCACTCAACATCAAGGCCTGGGCTTGCCTCGCTTGGTGGGCGCGCTCGAGTTCGGCCAATTGCACCGGGTTGTTGACGCCGGCCACCTCTGCCGCATCGGTGATCAAGTGCGCGGCCACCGACTGACCATCCGCGCGGGCAAACTTGACCACGTCAGTGAGGTAGTACTCTTGCTGGGCATTGTGGTTGTCTATGCGGGACAACCAGGCGCGCAGCCAGCGGGTGGGCACGACCATGATGCCGCTGTAGATTTCGGTAATGGCGCGTTGCTCAGGTGTGGCGTCTTTTTCTTCCACGATGGCTTGCACCAGGCCGTTGGCGTTGCGCAAGATGCGCCCATAGCCCGTGGGTTGCGCCGTTTGCAAGGTCAGCAGGGCAAGTTGCGTGCCTTGGCTGGCTTGCAGCAAAGCTTGCAAGGTGGCCACTTGGGTCAGCGGCACATCGCCCGACAACACCAAGGTGACCCCATCGTCTTCTAACAATGGCAGGGCCTGTTGCACCGCATGGCCGGTGCCCAATTGGGGCATTTGACGCGCAAAACGCAGGCCCGCTTGCCCCGCCAAAGCGGCCTCGACCTGCTCGGCCCCATGCCCAGTGATGGCGATGATGTGGCGCGCCTCTAATTGATGGGCGCTGTCGATCACATGCTGCACCAAAGCCCTGCCGCCGAGTCGGTGCAAAACTTTGGGCATACTGCTCTTCATGCGCGTGCCTTTGCCCGCTGCCATGATCACCACATCAATTGCTGCCATGTTCCATGCCTTTGTTCGATTGAGAATTATCACCCACCGCCTGTGTGTGGCCTTGTGCGCGTGCTGGATGTTGGCGGGTTGCAGCACCTTGCAATTTGCCTATAACTCCGCCCCTGAGTTGACTTACTGGTGGCTGGATGGCTTTTTGGACTTCAATGCCGAACAAAAACCCCAGGTGCGGGCCGATATCCAGTCGATGTTTGCCTGGCACCGCAGCCAGCAACTCGGGCTGTACATCACCTGGCTGGAGCGGGCCCAAACCTTGGCCGCCCGCAACATTCAGGCAGATGAAGTGTGCGCACTTTTCGACGAAGCCATGGACAGCTTGGACACCGTGGCCAAAGAATTAGAGCCGCGGGCCGTGCGCCTGCTGCTGACCATGGATGCAGCCCAAGTCGAGCAACTGCAAAAGCAGTACAACAAAAAGAACCGCGATTGGCGCAAAGAGTGGTTGACGGGAACCCCCGATGAGTTGCTGGACACCCGCACCGACAAAGGGGTGGAGCAGGCCGAGAAGTTTTACGGGCGCTTGGACAGCAGCCAAAAACAATTGCTGCGCCAGTTGGCCAAAAACTCTGGTTTTGATCCGCGCATGAGCTATTTGATGCGCCTGAGACGTCAAGCCGACAGCGTGGAGACCTTGCGCAAGCTCAGCGCCCAGCCCAAAGATGCCGATGCTTTTGCCCTGGAGTGGCGGCAACTGATAGCGCGCACGCGGGTGACCCCTGACCCCATGCTGAACCAATACAGACAAGACTTGAACAAGGCCAATTGCGCTGCGGTGGCCAGCCTGCACAACACCACCACACCCGTGCAACGCGAGCGCGCGGTCAAGCAAATGCAAAGTTATGGGCGCGATTTGCGCGCCTTGATGGAGCGCAAGCCCTGAAGGGCCTCTTCAGGTTTGCAATGACGCCCACATCTCTTGATCGCGCTCGGCGGTCCAGACCCGTGGGTTTTTGATGCCGCTGGCCTCGTCAAATGCGCGGCTCACATCGAAGGGCAGGCAATGCTCGTAAATGAACACATGGCCAAACACCGGGTCCATCTGGGTGCGGGTGTGGGCCATGGCGCCTTTCAAGTCGAGCTTTTGGGCCACGGCCTCTTTGCCACAGCGGTACAAAATTTCTACCCAGCGCTTGGTGTAGTCCAGCGCTTTGTCCACATTGGCCGCACCCTTCATGGCTTCGCCGCGCCCGGGCACGATGGCCGTGGCTTGCAAAGCGCGCAAAGCCTCCAGGGTGGCAGGCCACTCTTCCAACTGGGCGTCACCGGTGTACACGCCGGCCTCGTATTCCACCAAGTCGCCACTGAACAACACCTTTTCTGACTCGACCCAGGCGATGGTGTCACCCCGGGTGTGGCCCGGTCCCGGGTGCCAAATTTCCACCACCACGCCACCCAAATCGATTTTCAAACTGCCTTGGCGACCGGGTTTGCCGTCGCCCACGATCAAGGTGGGCCAGGTCAAACCGGGCACGCTGTCGGCACCGCGAAACAAGCGCGGGAAGCGCTCCATCTCGCTTTTCATGTCGGCCGCACCGCGCTCGACAATCAATTCATAAGTGCCCTGGCTGGCAATGATGTCGCTGGCCCCCTCGGCCTTGAAGGCGCTGGCCCCCAACACCCGCACCGCGTGGTAGTGGGTGAGCAACACATATTGAATGGGTTTGTCGCTGACGGTGCGGATCTTGGCGATCAAGTCCCGGGCCATGGCCGGGGTGGCGGTGGCATCGCTGACCAAAATGCTGCGCTCACCGATCACCACGCCTGAATTGGGGTCGCCTTCGGCGGTATAGGCCCAGCAATGGGCACTGAGTTGCTCGAAGGTGATTTTTTTATCGGCCAAATCGGCTTGGCTGGCAAAGGCTTTGGACATGGGGTCTCCTGGTTGGGGTGGTGTCGGTGCAGTGCACGGTTGAAAAAATTGTAGCCAGCGCCCTGCCGTCAGGTGGCTTGGGCAGAACCTTCAAAACCATGCTCCAAGGTGGCAATCACCTCATGGGCAAAGTCAGCGTAGCTCATCGCGCCACCGGGGCGCAGCCAGGTGAAGGTCCAATTGATCATGCCAAACAGCATCATGGTCAAAGCGGTTTGGTTGCGGGCGTTGATGCGTTTCGGATAAGCGCGCTTGATGAAGCGGGTGAATGCAGACACCACATCCCGCTGGCGGCCCACAATGAGTGCGCGTTGTTCATCGCTCAAAAATTGGGTTTGGTTGACCAAGGCCACATGGCGGGTGGCTGAGGTTTCGTACTCTTGCAAAAACGCCCGCACCAACTCATGCAGAGCAGCCCGATCGTTCAGGTCTTTGCGCTGTGCAATGGCCTCAGTTTGGGCAATCAAGGCCAACAAGCGCTGGGTATGGCGGTCCAGCAGGTCAAACAGAATCGCTTCTTTGCTCTCGTAATAGTGGTACAGC
>Ga0209033_1002345_pt1 | contig 10509 bp, 10 predicted proteins | sample LauGreFa1BDMLBDN_2_FD_188218 | JGI IMG/M metagenome (GOLD analysis project Ga0209033, IMG submission 188218) | Freshwater lake microbial communities from Lake Michigan, USA - Fa13.BD.MLB.DN (SPAdes) (version 2) | ecosystem: Environmental > Aquatic > Freshwater > Lake | place: Lake Michigan, USA...
TCGCTGGGCGCATCAAACTCTGTGACCACCTTGAATGTGGCCTGCACCACAGGCACGATGACCATTTGTGCAATCCGCTCCATGGGTTGAATGGTAAAGGCCTCTTGACTTCGATTCCAGCAACTGACCATGAGCGGCCCCTGATAATCGCTGTCGATCAAGCCCACCAAATTGCCCAGCACAATGCCGTGCTTGTGACCCAAGCCAGAGCGCGGCAAAAGCATGGCGGCATAAGCAGGGTCTTTGATGTACACAGACAACCCGGTGGAAATGAGTTGCCATGCGTTGGGTTGCAGGGTGATAGGGGCATCCAAACAAGCCCGTAAATCCAGCCCCGCACTGCCCGGCGTGGCGTAAGCTGGCAATTGATCGGCCATGCGGGCATCCAAAATTTTCAAGTCAACATTCATCGTCGTGAGATCCAAATTAAGGGAGAGGTCAGTGCTTGAATCGGCTTAATTGCGTGAGTGATTTTTACCCATTCGGCTGGCTATTTCTTTCACCAAGTCTTGCGCCAGATGCGTCTTGGTGTCGCGCGGCATCTCTTTGGCACCCGTGGCATCAACCAACAGCAAAGCGTTGTCGTCTTGACCAAATGTAGACGGACCAATGTTTCCCACCAACAAAGGCACATCTTTGCGCACCCGTTTGGCTGTGGCTTGGGCCAACAAATCATGGCTTTCAGCTGCAAAGCCTACGCAAAACAAATCGCCACTTTGCGCCCGAGCTGATCTGGCAACAGAGGCCAAAATGTCTGGGTTTTCCACAAAACTCAATTCAGGGGTGTCGCCCGAGCCATCTTTTTTAATCTTGTGATCCGCTGCTTGGCCGGGTCGCCAGTCGGCCACGGCTGCGGCAGAAATAAAAATCGTGGCCGATTGAACTGCCAGTTCAACGGCGTCGCGCATTTGCATGGCCGACAAAACATCGACCCGTTGTATGCCACTGGGCGTTGACAAACTCACAGGCCCCGCAATGAGCGAGACTTTGGCGCCCGCATGATGGGCGGCCTTGGCAATGGCAAAACCCATTTTGCCGCTGGACAAATTGGTGATGCCCCGAACGGGATCGATGGCCTCGTAGGTGGGGCCGGCTGTAATGAGCACATGCTGGCCTTGAAGCACTTTGGGGGTCCAAAAGGAGAGCAATTCATCCACAATTTCCTCGGCTTCGAGCATGCGGCCATCACCCGTTTCGCCGCAGGCCTGATCGCCTTGCCCTACGTTCAACACATGCGCACCATCGGCCTTGAGTTGGGCCACATTTCGCTGGGTTGCCGGGTGGGCCCACATTTCGCGGTTCATGGCAGGCGCCAAAATCAAGGGTACTGTTTGCAGGGGTCGAGCCAAGCACATGAGGCTGAGCAGTTCATCGGCTTTGCCGTGAATGAGTTTGGCCATGAAATCGGCACTTGCAGGGGCAATCAAGATGGCATCGGCATCGCGACTTAAATTGATGTGCGCCATGTTGTTGCCCTCGCGCGCATCCCATTGCGAGGTAAAAACAGGCTGGCCCGACAAGGCTTGCATGGTGACGGGGGTGATGAACTGAGCAGCTGATTCGGTCATGACCACCTGCACCTTGGCGCCCACTTTCACCAAGGAACGACACAACTCGGCCGCCTTGTAGCAGGCAATGCCGCCAGTGAGTCCTAAAACAATGCGTTTTCCGTGCAAATCGTTCATGTTTGGCAATGTAGCAGATCGTGAGACCTTTATAATCACGTTTTCCATCTCCCGGGTGCTTTGCATCTCGTCCTGGACATGACCAAATTCGTCTTCGTCACTGGTGGTGTGGTGTCTTCCCTCGGGAAGGGAATCGCTTCTGCCTCGCTTGCCGCAATCTTAGAATCGCGCGGCCTCTCAGTCACCCTCATCAAACTAGATCCCTACATCAACGTCGACCCCGGCACCATGTCACCGTTTCAACACGGCGAAGTGTTTGTCACAGACGATGGCGCAGAGACCGACCTAGATTTGGGCCACTACGAGCGTTTCATCAACACCCGAATGAAGAAGGCCAACAACTTCACCACGGGCCAAATTTACAAAAGCGTGCTTGAAAAAGAACGCCGCGGCGATTACTTGGGCAAAACGGTTCAGGTCATTCCACATATCACCAACGAAATACAAGACTTCATCAAACGTGGTGCTGGCTTTGAAACACCAGAAGCCGTAGATGTCGCCATCGTCGAAATCGGTGGCACTGTGGGTGATATCGAATCTTTGCCATTTTTGGAAGCCGTGCGTCAACTGAGTTTGCGCATGGGCCCCAACAATGCAGCGTTTGTTCATTTGACGTACGTGCCTTGGATTGCTGCCGCTGGCGAGTTAAAGACCAAGCCGACACAGCACACCGTGCAAAAATTGCGCGAAATTGGCATTCAGCCCGATGCACTCCTGTGCCGTGCAGACCGCATGATTCCTGACGATGAGAAAGACAAGATTTCTCTCTTCACCAATGTCCAAACATGGGGCGTCATTTCCATGCCCGATGTCGATACCATCTACAAAGTGCCACGCGTCTTGCACGAACAAGGCCTTGACGCTCTCATCTGCGATCGCTTGCACATCAACACGCAGCCTGCCAACCTCAAACGCTGGGACGACTTGGTTTATGAAACCGAGCACCCTCAAGGCGAAGTGAGCATTGCCATGGTGGGTAAATATGTGGAGCTGTCTGACAGCTACAAGTCGGTCAATGAGGCTTTGCGCCATGCGGGTATGCGCAACCATGTGCGCGTCAAAATAGAGCACATCGACTCTGAAACCATCACCCCAGAAACAGTGGCGCAACTGGCCAAATTTGATGGCATCTTGGTGCCCGGCGGCTTTGGCAAGCGCGGCATTGAAGGCAAAATTCAAACCGCACGTTTTGCCCGTGAAGGCAAGGTGCCCTACCTTGGCATTTGCTTAGGGATGCAAGTGGCCACCATAGAATATGCGCGCAATGTTGCTGGCATGCTTGACGCCAACAGCACCGAGTTTGAGCCCGACACACCCTTCCCCGTCATTGCACTCATCAACGAATGGAAAGATGCCGACGGCACCATCCAAATTCGCGATGCGCAGTCCGATTTGGGCGGCACCATGCGATTGGGTGCTCAAAGCTCTGACGTGTCCTCAGACACCTTGGCACATCAAATTTACGGCCCTGTAGTCACCGAGCGTCATCGCCACCGCTATGAAGCCAATGTGAACTATTTGGACACTTTGCGCCAAGCTGGCTTGGTCATCTCGGCTCTCACACAGCGTGAGCATCTGACTGAAATTGTCGAGCTGCCGACTTCTGCTCACCCATGGTTTGTGGGTGTTCAATTTCACCCCGAATTCAAATCGACACCTTGGGACGGTCACCCCTTGTTCAATTCTTTTATCAAAGCATCGATCGATCATCAGCAAGGTGCCAAGCAATTGAAAGCCGTCGCATAAGTCGCGTCGACAACTCAGAGAAAAACCTGGAATACCATGAAACTTTGCGGATTTAATGTTGGCCTCGACCAGCGCTTCTTTTTGATTGCTGGCCCTTGCGTCATTGAATCAGAGCAATTGCAAATGGACACCGCTGGTACTTTGAAGGAAATCACTTCCTCATTGGGCATTCCCTTCATTTTCAAAAGCAGTTACGACAAAGCCAATCGTTCTTCTGGCAGCACCTTCCGCGGCCCTGGCATGGACAAGGGTTTAGAAATATTGGCCAAAGTCAAACGCGAACTGCATGTACCCATCCTCACCGATGTGCACACAGAAGCCCATATTCCGGCAGTGGCTGCCGTGGTCGACGTTCTTCAAACGCCAGCCTTCTTGTGCCGCCAGACAGATTTCATTCGTGCCGTAGCCCAATCTGGCAAACCAGTGAACATCAAAAAGGGGCAGTTTTTAGCGCCTCACGACATGAAGAATGTCATTGAAAAAGCACGTGCAGCAGCACGCGACGCTGGCCTGCCCGAAGACAACTTCATGGCCTGCGAACGCGGCGCCAGCTTTGGCTACAACAACTTGGTGTCCGACATGCGCAGCTTGGCCATCATGCGTGAAACGGGTGCTCCCGTGGTGTTCGACGCCACGCACTCCGTTCAATTACCAGGCGGTCAAGGCACCAGTTCTGGCGGCATGCGTGAAATGGTGCCCGTGCTTTCTAGGGCCGCTGTGGCTGTGGGCGTCGCGGGCTTGTTCATGGAAACACACCCCAACCCAGCCGCGGCCATGTCTGACGGCCCCAATGCCGTCCCCCTGCATCACATGAAAGCCCTGCTGGAAACATTGCTCGAGCTCGATGCCGTGACCAAAAAGAATCCGTTTTTAGAAAATATATTTAATTAAGAGAGAAGTCAAAATGAGTGCGATTGTTGACATTGTGGGCCGCGAAATCTTAGACAGCCGCGGCAACCCTACGGTTGAATGCGATGTGTTGTTAGAGTCCGGCGTGATGGGCCGTGCTGCGGTGCCTTCAGGCGCTTCTACAGGCAGCCGCGAAGCCATTGAATTAAGAGATGGCGATCAAAGCCGCTACCTTGGCAAAGGTGTCTTAAAAGCGGTTGAGCACATTAACACCGAAATTTCTGAAGCCGTATTGGGCTTGGATGCCTCCGAACAGTCTTTTCTAGACAAGACTCTGATCGACTTAGACGGCACCGAGAACAAAAGCCGCTTGGGCGCCAATGCCATGTTGGCCGTGTCCATGGCTGTGGCCCGTGCCGCTGCTGAAGAATCTGGTTTGCCTTTGTACCGTTACTTTGGCGGCATGAACGCTTGCCAATTGCCCGTGCCCATGATGAATGTCATCAATGGCGGCGCCCACGCCAACAACAATCTCGACTTGCAAGAGCTCATGATCATTCCTGTGGGCGCACCCAGCTTTCGCGAAGCCGTGCGTTACGGCGCCGAAGTGTTTCACGCTTTGAAGAAAATCATTCACGACAAAGGCATGAGTGTGGCTGTAGGTGACGAAGGTGGCTTTGCCCCCAACGTGCCCGGCCATGAAGCTGCCATTCAAATGATATTGGACGCCATCAGCGCAGCGGGCTACACCGCTGGCGAGCAAATTGCCATTGGCCTAGACTGCGCTGCCAGCGAGTTTTACAAAGACGGCAAGTACGAACTTGAAGGCGAAGGCTTGTCCTTAACAGGCGAGCAATGGATCGACATGTTGGCCACTTGGGTCGACAAATACCCCATCATCAGCATTGAAGACGGCATGGCCGAAGGCGACTGGGACGGCTGGAAACTGCTCACCGAGCGTTTGGGCCAAAAAGTTCAAATCGTGGGCGACGACTTATTTGTGACCAACACCAAAATTTTGAAAGAAGGCATCGAGAAAGGCATTGCCAATTCGATCCTCATCAAAATCAACCAAATTGGCACCCTGACAGAAACCTTTGCCGCCATTGAAATGGCCAAGCGCGCTGGCTACACCGCCGTCATCAGTCACCGCTCTGGCGAAACCGAAGACGCCACCATCGCCGACATTGCGGTGGGTTTGAACGCTGGCCAAATCAAAACTGGCTCTATGAGCCGCAGCGACCGCATGGCCAAGTACAACCAGTTGCTGCGCATTGAGGAAGACTTGGGCGATGTAGCAGAGTACCCAGGCCGTTCAGCGTTTTACAATTTGCGCTAATATTTCCAGATAGCCCTTTTCGATGCTCATGGACAACCGCTTACTGCCAGCCGCCTTGATCGCTCTGCTGCTTATATTGCAGGGGCAGATTTGGCTTGGCAAAGGCAGTGTGCCCACAGTCATCGACCTTGAGTACAAAATTAAAGAACAAAACGAGTTGAATGCCAAAGCCAAGCGCATCAATGGCCAACTCAACTCCGAAGTGAACGACCTCAAAGAAGGTTTGAACACGGTTGAAGAGCGGGCCCGCCATGAACTCGGCATGGTCAAGGCCAACGAGATTTTTGTTCAAATCGAAAAATGATCAATCCGGTCGAATTGGCCGGCTTCGTTTTGTCGTTGGCAATGGTTTATTGCAACATCAAAGAAATTCACTGGGGATGGCCTCTGGCCATTTTGAGTTCTCTGCTGTATGGAACAGTTTTCTGGAACAGCCAACTTTATGGTGAAGCCTGTTTGCAAATCATGTTCGTTCTGACAGCGGCTTGGGGTTGGCAACAGTGGCTTAGAGGAAGCGCCTCAGCCCCAATAGGCACTGATGCAGAGGTAAGCCCAGCGCCATTTGCAAAAGCAAAGCTTTGCGTGAGTGGCTTACAGGCTTCTGAGCGACGTGTTGCCTTCATTGCCACCTTGTTGGCTTGGCCTTCATTGTCATATTTCCTGCATCGCTACACCGACAGTGATGTGGCTGTTTGGGATGGCTTGGTCACGGCACTCAGTTTGTTGGGGCAATATTTATTGGGTCGCAAAAAAATTGAAACTTGGTGGGTCTGGATGCTTGTCAATGTTCTCACCGTTGGCCTGATGATCGAAAAGTCTTTGTGGTTGACAGCCGTGCTGTATGGCATTTTTGCCGTGCTCAGTTACATCGGCCTTCAAGCTTGGCGTCGCCATGAGCACTAGGGTCATTCGAGTTGCGCTGCTGGGCGCAGAAAGCACTGGCAAAACCAGCTTGAGTCAGTACATCACCGAGGCCTTGTTGGCGCAAGGGCAGATGGCAACTTACGTTCCCGAAGTACTGCGCGAGTGGTGCCAAATGTATGGCCGAACACCTGCTTTTCATGAGCAACGCGATATTGCAAAGCAACAAGCAGAGCGAATTTTTTCGATTCAAGAAGGCTGGGTCATTGCCGACACCACGCCTTTGATGACCGCCGTTTACAGCGACTATGTATTTAAAGACCCGTCTTTGTACGAGGAGGCTCTTGGGCTACAAGCCCAATTTGATTTAACGCTGGTCATGGGACTCGACGTGGCATGGGTGCCAGACGGTTTACAGCGCGATGGCGAGCATGTGCGGCAACCAGTGGACAGTCTCATTCGGCAGGCCATGGCAAAGAAGCAACTGCCATTCAAAGTCATTTATGGTCAAGACCAGGCAAGGCTCAATGCTGCATTGCTGGCCATCAGCCAAGGCATCTCGAATCTCAATGAGCCGCTAGATTTAAAATTTTCGGTGCCCGGCTTGCAGCTCACACAGACTCAAAGGGAAGTAAGTCAATACGGCTTAAACCAAGGTAAAACAGCTTGGCGATGCGATTTGTGCAGCGACTCAGATTGCGAGCACAGACTGTTCAGCGACCTGCTGAAATAAAGCCTGCTAGTGAAGCGCAGGACCCGTGGGAGGTGCCGCTTCAGGTTGCGTAAAAAGGCTGGCTGCGTCCACAGGATCAAATTGATACTGCGCACCGCAGAACTCGCAAGCCACCTCAATGTTTTCGCGCTCTGACAAAATACTTTCGGCTTCTGCCACGCCTAAGCTCTTGATCATGCGCCCTACTCTTTCGCGGCTGCAACTGCATTGAAAACGCGGACCTGCATCGCCAAGCAGCGGCTCAAATCGCAGCAGCGGCTCTTCCCAGAACAAGCGGTGCAACACCGTTTCCACATCCAAACCTAGCAGTTCTTCAGGCTTCAAACTTTTGGACAAGATAGAAATACGGTTGTAGTCTTCATCTTTGCCCAAGGCCGATTCACGCTCGACTGAATCGTAGCGTCCGGCCAAATTGCCAACCCCCTCCAAAGGCAATCTTTGAATGAGCAAACCAGCAGCCACTTTTGAGTTGGCGGCCAACACCAAGGTGGTGTCGAGTTGCTCAGACTGCAGCATGTAATGCTCTAGCACTTCACTTAACTTTTCTAATTTTTCTTTGTGATCGCCAAACAAGGGCACCACGCCCTGATAAGGCTGCTGACCCGGCAACCGCTCTAAAGGATCAAGGGTAATGGCACAACGCCCTTCGTTGTTGACATTGACCATCTGACTCAAGGAAGCCTGCGGCAACACCTCACCTTGGACCGTAGCCGTGGCACGAAATCCGAAATCGGGCTGCACTTCCACCACAGACAACTTAACAGGCCCGTCGCCAAACACTTGTAGCACCAAAGCACCATTGAATTTGATGTTGGCCTGCATCAGCACAGCGGCTGCCGACATTTGACCTAACAACTCCGAGACGGGCTCTGGGTAAGCGCCGGTTTCCGTGTTGGCAGATCGCCTTTGAAGAACCTCCCACCAGGAATCGGTTAATCGAACAATGGCACCGCGAACAGGTAAGCCTTCGAATAAAAATTTATGAAGTTCAGACAATTTTTTTCAAACCCGATTGAAAGCGATGCGCGTTCTCGATGTAATGCTTGGCAGACATGCGCAAGCCTTGAATTTGTTCAGGCGTTAGTTCGCGAACCACTTTGGCAGGCGAACCCATGATCATGGAGCCATCGGGAAACTCTTTGCCCTCGGTCACCAAAGAACCTGCGCCCACCAAACAGTTTTTGCCTATTTTGGCGCCATTCAAAACCACAGCACCAATGCCAATGAGCGATTCATCGCCAATGGTGCACCCGTGCAACATGACTTGATGGCCAACCGTGACATGTTTACCCACGGTCAGAGGCTTGCCAACGTCTGCATGCAGCACGCTACAGTCTTGGATATTTGACCCTTCGCCAATGTGAATGGTTTCTGTATCGCCCCGAATGACGGTGCCAAACCAAACGCTGGCATTAACGCCCAAGGTCACTGCCCCCATGACTTGAGCGCTATCGGCGACCCATGCCCCCTCAGCCAATTCAGGTTGTTTGCCGTCTAATGAATAAATAGCCATTGGAGTCCTCTCAATTTGGGGCGCAAAGCCTACATTGTAGGCAAGCCTAAAATAGCGCATGGCGACCGCAGAATTAGCCCCACACCTCCCACATCCCGCTCACTTGAGGCAGGCTGTTTTGGCCCCCTTGTTGGCGCAAAATGCCGTTCAAAAGGCGGAGTTGACCTTGTCTCTCAAAGAAGACATGCCCATCTTTGTCGATGTGGTGGTGCAAGACCCCGGCGGCATTCCTGGGCGGCCTGCGAAGCCAGAGCTGGTGTCGCACACCGCATTGAAGTCAAAACCTTTGACCACCCCCGAAGGCAGGGCTGTCTTGCTTCACGCCATTGCCCACATTGAACTCAATGCCATCGATTTGGCTTTGGATGTGGTGTGGCGCTTTCAGGGCATGCCTGCTGATTTTTACAAAGACTGGGTTCAAATTGCCAAAGAAGAAGCCAAGCATTTTTTGCTTCTTCAAAAGCATTTGGTCAGCATGGGTTTTGACTATGGCGACTTTCCGGCTCATCACTCCCTTTGGGAAATGGCAGAACGAACACGCACCGATATTTTGGCTCGCATAGGGCTTGTGCCACGCACCATGGAGGCGCGCGGGCTCGATGCCTCACCCGGCGTGAGAAATAAATTAATCAGCGCAGGTGACCTGGCAGCTGGTCGCATTTTGGACATTATTTTGAAAGATGAAATTGGTCATGTTGCAGCGGGCAATCGCTGGTACCGACATGTCTGCCAAGAAAGAGGGCTAGACCCGATTGGCACTTATCGCGACTTGATCAAACAATACGACGCGCCCAAACTGAAGTCGCCTTACAACCTAGAAGCCAGACGCCTGGCAGGCTTCGAGGAAGAAGAGTTGATTTATTTAGCAGCCAATGGCTTGTAAGCCAACCCACTGAAAGTAATTCATGCAAATTAACCATAGCTTCAAGGGATTTCCTGGCCATCACACGCCCGTCGATATTTCAGAAGTTGGATTGCAAAAGTGGAATGTGCTGAAGGGTGACTTGCCATTGCCATTGGCCGTCATCAAAGAAAAAGCCCTTCAGCATAATTTGCATTGGATGAAAGATTTTTGCGAAAAACGCCAATTGGACATCGCGCCCCACGGCAAAACAACCATGTCACCAGAGTTGTACGCACGGCAAGTAGAGGCTGGCGCTTGGGGCATCAGCTTTGCCAACGTCTTTCAAGCAAGTTTAGGAATTCGGCACGGCATTCAACGCATCATCATTGCCAATCAAGTTTATCAACATGCCGATCTGGAAGCACTGAGTGTTTTGCTGGAAACTTATCCCGACGTTCGGGTTTATTTTTTGGTGGACTCGGCAGAGCAAATTGATGCCATTCAAAAGTGGCGATCGGCGAGTCGATCCAACATCGCTTTCACCGTATTGATTGAGCTTGGCATAGAAGGCAAACGGACGGGTTGCCGAGAGCACTCACAGGCCATGGCTTTGGCCCGAATCATCAAAGCCACCTCTGGGCTTTTGCTGTGTGGCATTGAATGCTATGAAGGCGCATTGGCCACCTGCAACCATGAACACGATCAAGCATCGGTCACGGCCCTCATGGGCCGGGTCCAACAACTGGCCATCGCCTGTGAAAAAGAAAATTTATTTGAAAACGACGAAATTCTTTTAACGGCCGGCGGCTCTGCCATCTTTGACCTCGTAGCTCAGCACCTCAAACCCCAACTTAACTTACCCACCAGAGGCATTTTGAGGTCTGGCTGCTACCTCACGCACGACCATGTGCAATATCGCAAGATGCTCAAGTGCGTTGG
>Ga0209033_1002348_pt1 | contig 10499 bp, 21 predicted proteins | sample LauGreFa1BDMLBDN_2_FD_188218 | JGI IMG/M metagenome (GOLD analysis project Ga0209033, IMG submission 188218) | Freshwater lake microbial communities from Lake Michigan, USA - Fa13.BD.MLB.DN (SPAdes) (version 2) | ecosystem: Environmental > Aquatic > Freshwater > Lake | place: Lake Michigan, USA...
AACGAAATGTGTGGTGTGTGAGGGTTTACCCGAACCTCACCCACATAGAGTGAGTGAACTGTATTGTCCATTACTGATAATAAAAAACCCCCACTTTATGTGAGGGTTCTTATTTAGATAATCTCCATCGATTTAATCTTATCTCCTTGTCTAATCATGTCAATCACATCAAGACCTTCTACAACTTTTCCGAAACATGTATGGTTTCCGTCTAAGTGTTGTGTTCCCTGACGACTGTGACAAATAAAGAACTGTGAACCTCCTGTGTTTCTACCCGCATGTGCCATCGATAGAACACCTCTGTCGTGGTATTGGTTCGGTGCCGTTACCTCACATTCGATTTTGTAGCCAGGACCTCCTGTACCTGTTCCATTGGGACATCCACCTTGAACAACGAAGTTCGGAATAACCCTGTGGAAGTTTAATCCATTATAGAATCCTTTACTGATTAAATCTGTAAAGTTCTTTACTGTAATTGGTGTTGCATCATCATACAACTCGGCAATCATATCACCTTTGTCTGTTGAAATTTTTATTTTAGTCATAATTGAAATTATATAACAAAAATAATATAAAACAAAATTATATCAGAAAATATATGCTCTTTTTTTCAGAGTTGATATGTCTGGCTTTTTAGTGTCTTCAATGCTCTCCCACTCTAAAATGAAAAGACCATTTATAAAATAATCGAATCTAACTTTATCTATTGAAAGGTATTGAAGAGCACTGTACAACTCTTCTGTGATTGAATTATTGAAATCTCTGATACCGACACAAGTGAATTTATCCTTTAGAAATATGTCCTTCTGTGTAGAATAAATTTGAACAGACCCAAGCCAATTACCATCGACTCCTGTCGTAACTATTGTGGGACCAACCTTTACGTAACCCACAGAGAAAAATTTTTCAAATAATGGATTCATGATAAAATCCAAAATTAAAATAAATCATTTATTTTTTCAAGTGATTGAAAGTATACGAAATCAATGCACTTTTCGGTAATTCTTCATGGTATCTATATCTTGGACCTATGTAAGGTCTCAATTCTTGATTCAATTTTCTTTTGATTGCCTTTTCTACTCTTTCCTTTGTAACTCCCTCTAATTCTCCTTTCAAATAATTCTCAGGAGTTGGAATACCCTTCCCTAAATCGTGTTTCATAACATCATGTACGTCAACATTCACGACCAAACTACCGTCTTTTTCCGTTATAGAATTAATTTTGTATTTTGCTTTGAATCCGTGTAATTCATCAGGTTCACCCCAAACGTATCTATTTTGTGTGACGAAAGACATTCTTTTGTTTTTGAGTTCATCTTCAACTGATTTCAAACTCTTAACTTTGTTATTCATCACTTGTTCGTGATTTGCTCCTTTCCAAAGCATTTCCATTTCCTTTCTTGTGAGAAGAAACACCTTTTCACCTAATTCCTCATTCCACGAAACAGGATTTGCGTTACGGATTTGTCTTCCAGTTGAAGATGAATATCTTTCAACTATCTCATACCATCTATTATTTTTGAAAATGTAAATTGGGTACCAACCGTAGGACATAACAATATAATATGGCACACCTTTGGGGTCCTTAGCCCAATATCCCTCTAAGTTACTTCCTCTGAATGGTAATTGTGCAATTGTATATAAGTCGGCTTTGGTGTTTGGTGTCCATTTCCCCTTCATGTCTCTCGGGTCAATAAAGTTTTCCTTTGAAATTGAACTATAGTCACCATCTTTTCTATAATTCAAAAGATATAACTCTAATAAATAAAGTTCATGACCTTGGGGAAGGTTCATATAACCTGTAAGATTTTTAATAACATCTAAAAGTTCGGCTCTTGTTTTTTTTGTCTTCTTTTCTTCGTTAAGGAAACGAAATAGTTTTACAATGTGAGGTTCAATTACTGATTCACTTTGTTCTACAATCAACCTAAATCTTTCTAATCTTTTATTGAATCCCATCTTAACTTTTACACTTTTCCGCTGCTAAGTTTGCCAATTCTGTGGAATGATATTTTACACTCCCATAGTCGAAACTATTATCGTTTGGTACTTTTGTACAATTCGTGGTCATTTTAAAATTACCCATGTCTGCTTCAATTTGACCGTTATTGTTTACCAAACCTTTTAGTACATATCCACCTTGTCTTGTCTTGAGTTCCTTATCTTTATATAAAACAACACTCTGACCTGAAGCACCAGCACTTAATGCCGAGGCTGTCTGTTCCAACTCAGAGCCAGGTACTCTTGAGATATCCCCGTATCCTGCAGTTTTAACAGTTCCTGAATCGGCTCCAGTAGTGGCTGGTGTTGTAGATGTTTCTTGTTCTACCATCAACTCAATTAATCTTTTATATTGAGTTTCTTTGATAATATATCTCATGATTTTAATTTTTTTAATATTAAATTATTTTCAGAAATTCTCTTTGATGTTTTTACTCCCGATTTTTTACTTCTCATCGGTCTTGGTTTTTTTGCTGCGCTTCCCATAGTTTTTAAATTTCAATATCAAAAAAGTTAGTGTTATATCCCATTTCTTTAAGAATTTCTTTCAGTTTTTCCTTAATTTTGTATCTGTGACTTGACGCAAAACTTTTTAAAATTATTTTGAAATCACCTTGTCCACGACTAGAGTTGGGTTTAAAAGAAACGGAATGAATGTATTTTCCAACTTCGCTTTGTTTCAATTTTAACTTTATTTCTTTGTTCAAAACCTTTTTTACCCAATCTTCTACGTTTATAAGTTCTGAACCCATTAAATCAAAATCTAATTCTCCGTATATTGGCTTACCTGAAATTTCTATACCTACATACTCTTGTAAAACTTTTCCAATCTCATCAAATATTTTTTGGTCCCTCATTGGTCTTTGTTTCTCATCTGATACAATCATTTCAGGCCAATTTGATATTACCTTCATTTTTACATGGTAGGGAGAATCTTCTGTAAAAGATATATCAATCCATGAGGGTAGATTCATATTATCAATGAGAAATTTTAATATCTTCCCATATTTTTGTGTGAATAATTCAGTAGGTTGTAAACTCGGCAGGTTAATTTTCTCACTTCTTACAAGTTCCCTTCCAATTTCAACTATTTTTCTATGTAAATTCCACCAACTATGAGATTCCTCCAATTCGAATTCATCGATGAAATCGCCCAAGTAATTTCTAACCAATTTGGATAAAGGAGTTTTACTCAAAATATCCTCACCTAGTTTGTTCTTAATCCAAGGCTTAAAAACTTGTAAAAACACATCATAAAAGTCTTCTTCATCATACTGATGTAAGCTACTTGACTCAACGAGAGAATCTATAAGATTGACCAATTCTTCTTCAGTAAGTAAAATTTTGTGTTTCATGTTTTTATAAATATCAAACCATTCTTTTAACTTTATATCCTTTGGACTCCATAAATTGTTTGAAAATTTCTCTTGTTCCTCTATCAGTTAAAGAAAACATTTTTTTTACTAATTCGTGAAGAGAATCTCTTACAAAAAGAATTCTATCACCGATATCATAAGCAATTTGATTTTTGTCTCCTTTACCAAAAACTACCAAGTGCCCGTTATCTTCTATAGGATATTCGGTGAGATAACTTTCCAAAAACAGGAAAATCATTTTGTTGAGTTTTTCCTCTGATATAATGTATTTCATTTGTCTTTATAATCTTTATCCATGAATGTAACACCTATTGTTTTTCTGAATTCACCAAAAGAAGTATCTAGGTAAGTTGCCAAATTTTTGAAATGATTTTCAATTACGCTAATGTGTGAACCATCCATTTTATTTTTATTACTATCTCTGTACTTGAAAGTATTTGGTACAAATCTATCAGTATAGACTTCAACCTCATAATCTCTCAAATCTTTATCATCCCCTTTTCTTACAAATACTCTAAACTCGTAAGGCTTCGTTTCATAATTAGAAACTAACCAATCATTACCCAAAGTATTGTAAATCTTACTCAATTGATTCGAAAGTAATTTTATATTCATTTTTTTTTAATCTTCTTCTACGCAAGTATTATTGTAAATTGACACCAAATTCTCACCAAACCAATTTTTACATATTTCAATCAAATTATTACTCACTTCATCATACCTATCGTCCAAAAATATATCTTCATGAGTTGTGAGAAAATCATCCATAGCCCACTTTATAACACCATTGGCATAATCTTCAGCAGTGGGAAAATCATCACATAAAGTTGGAAAATTTATCTCAGCTTCTTGGATGTACTCCTGTAATATATCCTTTCTTATTCTTCTTTTGACCCACATCAATGGATTATCCTCCATGATAAGTCTTAATTGTTTCTCGGTTAAAATATAATTCATTCTATTATTTTTGTTGAAAGATACTCGTGAGCTCTTTCTCTTGCTAACGTATCGAAATAGTTATCTATCGCATCATTATCTCCAAAATAAACCAAATCACCGTTATCTACACCTTTTATTTCATTTCCCTCATCATAAACTAATCTACCACCACTTTTTAGTTGATAACAATGAATCTGTTCGTATTGGTTCCCTTTTTTTGTTTTGTTACCGTAAACTTCCACTTTAACACAAACACTCTTACGACCTAAACTATCTTTATAAACCCTTTCGATTTGTAAATCGTAGGTAAGTTTCATTAAATCCAAAAACTTCTCTATAGACGCGGCGTTGAGTAACACAAAACAATTTTATATAAATATAATAAAAAACCCCTCTTTGTCGGAGGGGTTGATATTGATATTGGAAATTTTATCATAATAAAGATGAACCAATACTTATTTTTTTACCGTCAAATCTTACTGTATCGACTGCCTTTGGTCCGAAGAAATCTTGAGCAATTTTATCCAAATGAGAAGTAATATCAGTTAAAACCGAAGGGTCGTCAAAAAGTTGGTCATTTAGGAAACTTTCAAGACTCGACCAATCTGAAAAACTTCGAATATTATCATTTAGTTTTTTTACATCAGATGGAGAAGCGAGTCTCATTATCTCACTACGAATCTTATCTTCATCTACACCATCAACCACCCATGTATTTATCATACTTGACGCATCTTTCAAACCTTTTCCCACTGATGATAATTCTGAATCTTCCAATCCTCTCATAGCAATTTGTTTTACTTGAATATCACCAAATCTTTCACTTGATTTTGGTTTAAGTTTTGAAGGGTCATACATTCTACTAATTTTAGATGGTTCATATCTTGTGTTTCTATTTGTGATTACTAATGAACCAATATATTCGTCGCTCACACCTAACTTATCAAAAGCTTTTCTAACAAGGCTTTCCAAGAATTTTTCTCTTTGTTGTGATAATGAGTCATTAACTTGAGGTGCACCTGTGTGAGATGTACCAACATTAATTGTAATAAATGGAGGAAGATTAGGAGTACCTGTTGTTTTATTGAATTGAGTTTCTATAACATCAAGGGTTCCTGACATTCTGATATAATTTGCAATTTGTTGTGATAGTTTCTCTATATCAACTTTAGCCAAAGGTTTACCGTTTAACATATTTGGAACCGCCTTTCCTTCAGGGAATAGGAAATATCCAAATATTTTACCTCCTACAAGAACAGGTTCAGGGTCCATTTCCCCTTCTTTAGACTCAAATATTGTTTTTCTAACTAAATCAATTAATTCTGACTCCGTTAGTCTTACTATTCTTTTTGCCATGATTTTTTTCTTATAAATATATTGTGGGTAAAAAAAATTAAATATCAGGGGTTGTTGCGTTCAACTTTCCACCTAAATCAAATTGACTGAAATTGAAACTTGCATATTTGGATAACTCCACAAGTTTGCTTTGCATATCGAAAAAATATGATTCACCATAAACTTTTTTCCAAAGTTCTACTGATATCTTACCTCCATCCCATCCCTCTTCTATTAGAGGTTTGTTATCGATTAAAACATCACAATTATAATCTAAAAAATTTTCTGTAATTGTGTAAGGACCCATGGATTTCTGTTGTAAAACCTCCACCACACTTTTTGTTTCAAATTTTAATACATAAGGGTATACTGATGGCATAAGATTGTCCCAAATTTTGGATAAGACTTTAGTAAAGTCTCCCACAATCTCATTTTCGTTATAATTTTCACTCCATCCCATATTTTAAAATTGTGTTGAATGATAAGAAAAATCCTTGGCTCTTGGATGTTTGAACCATACAAGAATTTTATTCGGATATAAGAATTCTCTTTCGTTAAGTCCAGCCATCTGAAATAAACTTTGTATTTCTTCAAAAATTTCAGTTTGTAACTTTGGTTCTAACTTTTTTTTGGTGATAAATCTTACATCATATTCCCTCACGTTTGTTAAACGATAAGAATCAATATCCGCGATTTTAAGGAAAGGATATTTTGGTAATATAACACTTTCAACTAAAATCCTTATAATATCGTAAGGTGATTTCATTATAAACTTTTTACTTCGTACCCGTAGGTTTCTTGAAACCATTCTTTGAACGTATCGTACCACATCTCTCCAAAGTAACCTTCCAAGCTTTCATAGTCAGAATCATATTCAAAGGATAGAACTGGAGATTTTTCCCGATTACGATGGGCTTGTAATACATTTTCACTACTCCAATAACACTTATCATACCATCTGAAAACCACTTCATCATCTGAATAATCACCTCTATAAAATACGACAGCACAACAATCTTCATTACCATGCTCATCAAACGCACAAGTAGAATTTAAGTCACCGTAGTTTTTATCAAGGTATTTCCAAATTGATTCTTTTAATCTGCTTTCAGAAATTACATATTTCATAAATTATAAATACAAAATTAATAAAAAAACCCACCATGTGGTGGGTTTTGATTATGTGAAAAATATATTATCCGACATTTTGTTCTTCACCTCCAGGTTGTGCTGGTGGTGTAACATTCGCAGTTGCATTTATAAGTGCCTCGATTGGTGCTAAAGCAGCATTTATTGCGTCTTTATAAGGTTGGAATGCTTGTGTATTTTGATATCTAGCAACAGAATCCTTAATTGTTTTGGGAAGGTTACCAATTTGTCTTCTGATTTTCAAAATATCGTAAATTGCATTTACTTCGTTCTGTTGAGCTTGGTTTGAAGCTTTGTTAGCCGCTCTCAAGTCTTGCCTTGCTTGTCTTCTATCATCTCTAGCTGTTCTTACACCTTGTCTAGCCGCATCTAAATCTGCCTGTGCTTGAGTTTGGGCAGTTGTTTGTTCTTTCATTACTCTTTTTACAAGTTCCATCAAATCTGATTCTTGTAATCTTATAACTTTTGCCATGTTTGTGGGTTTAAATATAAATATTCATCAATACCCAAAATTTATTTTCATTCTACAAATCTTCCGTAATTTAGTTTGGACCATAATCTTTCAAAATAATACATGAATACCATCCCTGTGATATTCATTAGGATTGCGTTTTTGAAGTTACCTGTAAACCCTAACGATAAAATTATAAATGAATTTAGAGTGGCAATAACTCTCCAAACAATAGTTTTATAAAGATGTCTTTTTTTTGTTTCAATTACTTTTTTCATATTATATCATAAATTAAAAACCCCACTTTAGTGTGGGGTCAGGTTATTTTTCATTTTCTTCTTTACTAAAGTCTTTTTTCGGTCTCAAAACCATTATTTGTCCAACATAAAGATTATCGGGTGTTATTGGTGTTTCATAAAAATCAAACCAACATCTTCTGAAATCGTATTTACTAACAACTCTCATCTCTTCAAGATATGGGTCAAGAATATATAAGTTTTCATCACTTGCCCCCACAACAACTGAAGAGTGTCCTTCAGGAGGGTCTCCACAAAACCAATCAACTATTACAGGTACACCGGCATTTACTAACCTTACAAGTTCTTCAATTGTAGAGTTATTCTTCAATAAAACTTCAAAACCTAATTCTCTTGCGGCACACGCCATGTCTTCACTTCTACATCCCAATTCATAAGTGTGGGCACAAGCTTCAGCAATATCTTTTTCACTTAAGTAAAGACCATAGTAAGACATTACCATACGAAGTGATGCGGGACCACAGGTACTATCATCGGATTGAAGATAGTGTGGGACATCCAAAATTTTTGGGACGCTGGATTCGTTTATAATTTGTTTTATGAGTGACCTTAAATTCATATATTATAAATACTCACAAAATTTGTTCTATAAATCAGACAAAGGGTTCTGTTCAGTATCTTTTATACTTCCGTCAACATCGAAAACGATAATCTTACCATTTCCCATCTTAACCATAACAATCGGATACTCTTTATCTTTTTTATCCACAATAACTTTCTCTTTGAGTTTCAATTCTTCTTTTTCGTCACCACTCAAATTTGATAAATCGATTACTTTACCTTTAATATTGACAACTTCGTCATTATTTTTAGTATCTTCAACAAGATTCATCATTTTTTTTATTTTCTTTATATTTTCTTGTAAATTCATCATAAAACTTGATAACTTATTGAACGTTTAGTGACCTCGGGAAAACCCGCAGTACTTAATACTGAATAAATACTATCGAGATGTTTATCTATTATTTCGTCAGTGTTTCCTTCATACTCTTTCTTTACTTTCCCTGGTATTCCGAATAAAAAAGTTACTTTGGCACCACCTCTGTTATGACTTAAGAAATCAACAATAAAATTAAAGTCATTTATTTCACCGTCTGTAACTTTTTGTAACATTTTTACAATCACAGGTCTCGACTTTTGTAAATCATCTAAACTCATAAATGTTTAAGATTAGGATTCCGTAAAACTTGCTTTAACTGCAAATTTATTCTCAAACCAATTAGTGATGAAATTTTTAGCATACTCCGAACCAAGTGCAAAAATGTCGGAAAAATTTTTTAAAAAGTCTTTGTTTATCCAAAGTCTTCCATCACTATAATCATATTCCATTAAATCAGTCCAATTATCTTCATCGATAGGTTGTGAAATTAAGATAAACCCGAGATGTTTTGATGCTTGATAATTGTCAAGATAACTTGACATAAATTCATGTAATCTAGATTCGGAGATAATGTATTTCATCAAAAATAAATATAATTGAAAACCCCACAAATTTCTGTGACTAATATATTGAAATTTGAGCTCGTAGAATTAATTCTTTGGGAAAATGATATTCGAACCAAGATTTCAAAAGGATTTCGAGTTCAAGATTATTAATGTTGAATAGGTTCATGAGAGTAAAAAATAAATCTTTATCAACACTTAAATGATGGTCAGAGAAAGTAAAAACTGTATTACCTACAGAATTCATTAATACAAAATCATCCGAACGTGCATTGATTCCTTCCAAAGGTAATCTATGAAGCTCTCCCACGTTTGTTTCGATAAATCTGTCAATCAAATCAATTAGTTTTCTTTCTGTAATAATGTATTCCATTTGTTAGAAATTCTAAAATGTAATGTTCTCTGCATCCTGATTGAACTCCTCGTTAAACCAGTCAATAATCATTGTCATATCCTCACCGAAAAAATCGTCAAGAGTAATAAACAAATCTTTGTTTAGTTGAAGTTCCTTTGTCCAAACAAAATATCTTGCAAAAAGTTTGTACCTACCATCACGAAAAGTCTTTCTGTCTTTATCATAGTAATCAATATATGTGTCATCACCGTTACTATAAGTTGCAGTTCTTGCTCCTTCATCGTTGAAGTTCGGTTCAACTGTGTTAATCATCTTCTTAACCAAACCTAATAACCTTTGTTGTGAAATAGTATATTTCATTTTTTTTTCTTTACACAGTTAGGATATCTTTTACCAAACATCGTTTTCATCCCCTTTTGGGTGTAACCTTTCCAACATCTTTCCGTTAATTCACCTTCGTTGAATTCCTTTTTTTTCGAACTATATCTTATCAGGTCTCCAACAGGTAGTCCAGAGTTATCCTCAAACCATTTAACGAATATTGGTTCCCAACGCTTTCCGAATAAATCATCAAGGTATTTATATATCCAATCCTGAATTCCAAGCGTTTTACTATCTCTAGTATAATCATAAGCACTTATATCATTAATCATAAAATCAAAATACCCATACCTGGAAACGTCTTCTCTATAAAAATCATGAAGTTCAGGTCCCCAATTATAATCGGGGTAATAGTTACTCGTAAGAAAATCGTATATAAGAGAATTAAGTTTTGATTCTGTAAGAATATATTTCATACATTAAAAAAGATTAGATTTTTCCCATATAACCATACTTTTTAATATTTGGTCATACTTGTCCTGAGTAAGTTGGTCCTGATGTTTTTGCCACCATTCAATCCATTCAGGTGCGGGGTTTTCCAAAGATTTGGAAATATACTCTTGTCCTTTTACAGGATTTTTTATGTTATACAAAGTGATGAGTTGTGAACCTTCGCAGGGTTCTCCAGTCTCCAAATTATGACACTTTGTTATGAAAATAATCCCTTTACTGTATAAATCAGAAAAATTTAGTTTAAGTCTACCATTTTTATCTCTGATTTCCATCAGTACACCGATTCTCAATATGTTTTC
>Ga0209033_1002368_pt1 | contig 10448 bp, 7 predicted proteins | sample LauGreFa1BDMLBDN_2_FD_188218 | JGI IMG/M metagenome (GOLD analysis project Ga0209033, IMG submission 188218) | Freshwater lake microbial communities from Lake Michigan, USA - Fa13.BD.MLB.DN (SPAdes) (version 2) | ecosystem: Environmental > Aquatic > Freshwater > Lake | place: Lake Michigan, USA...
CAGGATGAGGGATTCACGGCCTTCTTCAAGCGACTCGATCTCAACTTTTCCACCAGTGGAAGAAGCAAGAGCATCAAGGTCGCTCACGCGTGGCGCTACGTCTTTTTCTCCAGCACGCAGTGCACGTCGCACTGCATTTGCACTGAGGATCTCAAAGTTTGAAACGCTGAGGCGCACGCTGACACCACTGCGCTGGTTCACGTGGCTGCTACTGCGTGCCTGATGCGAGAACATTGCGATGATTCGCTCCATGAATGCAGGCATTGTGACTGTGACATCCCCAATGGACGCAGCCCGTGATTCCTGGCGCATGATGGCGATTTCAGTTTCCACTTCCAACGGATAGTGCGTGCGAATTTGACTGCCGAAACGGTCTTTCAATGGCGTAATAATGCGGCCACGGTTGGTGTAATCCTCTGGGTTTGCAGATGCGACCAACATGACATCGAGCGGAAGACGAATCTTGTATCCGCGAATCTGTACGTCACGCTCTTCAAGAACATTCAATAAGCCCACCTGAATTCGCTCTGCAAGGTCTGGTAACTCGTTGATTGCAAAAATGCCGCGGTTGGTACGAGGAACTAATCCATAATGCAATGTGAGTTCGTCGCTGAGGTAACGACCTTCTGCAACTTTGATGGGATCGACTTCACCGATGAGGTCTGAAATTGATGTATCTGGTGTTGCAAGTTTTTCGCCGAATCGCTCACTGCGATGCACCCATGCAATGGGAGTGTTGTCACCTTCTGCGGCAAACAAGTCGCGCGCATAGCGTGAGACTGGGTTGTATGGATCATCGTTGATTTCACTGCCAGCAACAATGGGCATCCATTCGTCGAGCAAATCTGTGAGTGAACGAATCATGCGTGTCTTTGCTTGTCCACGCTCACCGAGAAACACAACGTCGTGTCCGGCAAGCAACGCGTTCTCTAGTTGTGGCATCACGGTGTGTTCGTAGCCCATGACGCCTTCGAAAAGTGGCAAGCCAGCAGAGATATTTCGCACGGCGTTCTTACGCAACTCCTCCTTGATGGGCAGGGACTGCCAGCCAGAGGCCCGTAGAGCCCCCAGAGTGGTGGGCAAGGACTCAGGGACAGGAGGAATTGTCATATATGCGACAGTACCCCGAGAGCCCTGAGAAGCCCCTAGGCGGAGAAAGGCTTATGGGGCATGGGATTATTACTGTCATACCCTCAGTTGTTTTACTGTCGTCTTGCCAGTAGTATGGGGCCATGTCTGAATTACTCACCATTGAAGAACTGCTGTCAGCAGTGCACGAAGCCACGGCACATCTTGCTGTTGGCGACGAGCGCATCGCACAACAATTCACTGAACGAAATGTGCGTTACTACGTGACTCTCGGCGTTGTGCGACCACCCTTGCGCGCCGGTGGAAAGTCCATGTGGACAACTGACCATGTGAAAGATCTTGTTCGAGTTCGTCGCGCACAAAGCGCTGGACAATCACTGAAGAAGATTGGCCCACCACCAATGCGCGACGAGATCCCCACATGGAAAGTGGCAAACGTTGGTGCTCACCGCGCCATCGTCGTGAATTCAATGATGAAGCCCGCTGCACAAGCAGACGGTTGGGCCTTTCAAATTTCTCACAACATCCAGCTCAGTGGATTCACACATCGATTGCCCACTCAAGCGGAAATTCAACGAGTAACCACTGCACTATCTGCACTTATTTCATTCACCGACGATTCATCAACCGAACAAGAAAAGGACCCATCATGATTATGACTACATACACAGAACAAGAACTCCCCGGCATCAGCCTCACCACAGGTGACACAGAATTCCCTGTCACCGCAATTGACATCAACGGCACTGTTGATGGAGATGGCGTTACATGGACCGTCGAAGCAACTTTTGAGAACCCACTCGATGAGCCTGCTGAAGCGGTGCTTACTCTCCCGCTGCCTGTTGGTGCCGCCGTGATCGGCATGACCATGAAAATCGGCGATCGCGAAATCGCCGCCGAGATCAAGGAACGCGAAGCTGCTCGCATTGAATACGAAGAAGCAAAAGAACAAGGCCACTCTGCAGCAATTGTGGAGCAGGAGCGCGCCGAAATCTTCACGATCACTGTGGGAAACATTCACCCAGGCGAAGCAATCTCAGTTGTTCTTGAAATCCACGATCGCGCCGCCATCGACGGAACCAAGGCTTCGCTTCGATTCCCCACAATGATCAAGGAGCGCTACACGCCTGCTGGAGTTCCTGATGTGTCCACCATTACTCCCCCACGTCGCACGGGCCGTTCGCCACTTCGCGCAACTGTGAATATTTCATTTTCTGAACCAGCACAAGACTTGATCTGCGAAACAGTTCCATCTGCAAAGATCACACCCACTCAGGTTTCGATCAACGACTTTGGCCTTACTGGCGACATCATTTTGCACTGGTCCATCCCTTCTGCAATTGCGCGCGCAAAGTGGGTTGCCGATGCCGACGATCCGACAATGGGCACGTTGGAAGTGAACATTCGTGTGGAAAAAGACAAGACGTCTGTTCGCCGTCGTAAGGCTGTGCAAATCATGTTCGACCGCTCCGGAAGCATGAACCTCCACTACATCGAGTGGGCACGACGCATTACTGAAGACCTGATTGCTTCACTCACCGACGAAGACCTCATTCACATTTTGACTTTTGATAGTTCAATTGATGTTTTTAATGCCACAAGCCATGGATTTGTTCCAGTCACTCGCACAGTGAAACAACAATTGCAGAAAGAACTTGCGACAATTACAGCCCGCGGCTTCACAGACCTCACAGGCGCAATCACAACGGGCGGTGCTGCTCTTGCAACGCTCGCCGATCGAGATGATGACGTAGACATTGACCGTATTGCCGTTCTCATCACCGACGGTGCATACGGTGACGAAGCAACCGCCGTGCATCATCGCGAAAAGCATCTTGCTGGAGCGCGCGTGATTGCCGTTGCAATCGGAGAAAACGCCAACGGATTCTTGGAGACTTTGGCGGCCAACGGTGTGTGCACATACGTGTCATCTCCAGAGGGTCTCGCCGAGGCTTCTGCAAAAGTCATGAGCCGCGTAGCAACAGCTGCACACTCGAGGGCTCGCTTGGAAGCCACTGGGCTTGTGGATCAAGCGCCGTCGCATGCTCCCGATATCTATCCAGAAACAATTGTGACACTTAGTGGCCGCATGCCACGCCCACAAGAGGGTGACCAGGTATCTGTGAACGCCGATAGCGGACACGTCATCACACTTCCGATTTCCATCAGCACTGATGCTTCGGTCACCACTCGTTGGGCAAGCCAACACATCAAATCTCTTGATTACGAAATGATGGCCTCTGATTTTTCTGGCGATGTTGTAACCGCTCGAGAAAAACTTGAGGCAATCATCGTGGCGATGTCTGTGAAATACAAAGTGTTGTCGAAGTACACCGCATGGCTTGCTGTAGATCGCTCACGCACGACTGATCAAGTGATTGTGCGCACGTTGGTTCAACCTGTCTACGAGGCCTTCGACTCATTACGCAGCGGTGTTTTCTTCCAATCTGCGATGCTTGTCGACCGCTCAAGCTCTATCCGCCCATTCGTCGTGAACTCCATGGCAAGGCACAGCATGGATTCATTCTCCGACTCAAGCGGCTACATTCCTTTCGGACAAAAACTGGCCCTCGACATGTTGAACACATTGGTTACGCATCTTGAGGCAATGCTCGAAACATTGGCCGATGGCGACACAATTACCCCCGAGCAATGGGCCGAACTGAACGACGCAATCAACTATTGGTTAAACGAAGTTGAACCCACGATGCTTGGTCTTCGAACATTCAACAAGATCAATAATCGAATTATGAAAGTTCGGGAGTCCGAACAATCGACTACGAAGGCTCAAGCTAAAGCAGTCAAAAACCTCATTGCTGTCATCACCGAATCGCAGAATTCAGCCGGCTCACGTAACCCATGGACCGAGGATTTCTAGGAACCTCAGGAATTAGCCGCGAGCCAAGTCCTTACGATTTGAGAACTTGGCTTTGCGGTAGTCCTTGTGCATCAGCGCGATGACATCGATGCTGATTTCTTTCGGACATGCTGCTTCGCACTCACCGTGGTTGGTGCATGAACCAAAGTGCTCATCCATTGTTTCCACCATGGCTTCAGCGCGCGAGTAACGCTCTGCTTGGCCTTGGGGCAAACGATTGAGGTGAGCAATTTTGGCACCGGTGAACAAGTTGGCCGCACCGTTTGGACACGCAGCAACACATGCACCACAACCAATGCACTCTGCTGAGTCCATTGCAGCATCAGCAATCACTTTTGGAATTGGAATGAGGTTTGCATCTGGTGCACCACCGGTATCTGCGGTGATATATCCACCAGATTCGATGATGCGGTCAAATGCGGAACGATCAACCATGAGGTCTTTAATCAGTGGGAACGCTGATGCGCGCCATGGCTCAACAGTGATGGTGTCATTGCTCTTGAACTGACGCATGTGCAACTGGCAAGTAGCGGTTCCACGTTGTGGGCCATGTGCTTGGCCATCAATCATGAGTGAGCAGGTGCCACAGATACCTTCACGGCAGTCATGGTCGAAGACAACAGCTTCTTTACCTTCGTGGACAAGTTTGTCGTTCAAGATGTCGAGCATCTCTAAAAACGAGGCTTCATCGGTAATCTCGTCGATGACGTGATTCTCAAAGTTGCCTTTTACATTTGGTCCGGCCTGACGCCAGATACGCAATGTGATGTTCTTCAGATGATTGCTCACTTGTAGCTCCTTGTGGCGAGGTGAACTTCTTCAAATTCAAGTTTTTCAACGTTGAGGTTTGGCTTCATTGGGTCGCCGCCCCACTCCCATGCAGAAACATGGCAGTAGTTGTCGTCGTCGCGAAGTGCTTCACCATCATCAGTCTGGAATTCAGCGCGGAAGTGACCACCACAGCTTTCCTTACGATCAAGAGCGTCCTGACACATCAACATTCCCAATTGGAAGAAGTCGTCGACTCGACCAGCCTTTTCAAGCGTTTGGTTCATGCTTTCGCCACTGCCCGTGACGCGTAGGTCTTTCTTGAATTCTTCGTACAACGCTGGAATTTCTGACAATGCCTTTTCAAGGCCTTGTTCCGTGCGCTCCATGCCGCAGTAATCCCAAATGATTTTTCCAAGTTCACGATGGAAGAAGTCTGGAGACTTTGTTCCGCCAGCAGCGAGGTAGCCATTGAAACGCAAACGCGCTGCTTCTTCTGCCGCTTTGAACTCTGGATGATCTGTACCAGGGATTGCCTTGTTCAACATTGGTGCCAAGTAGTTACCAATTGTGTACGGCAATACGAAGTAACCGTCTGACAAACCTTGCATGAGCGCGGATGCACCCAAACGGTTAGCACCGTGATCGGAGAAGTTGGCTTCTCCGGCTGCATACAAACCTGGAATGTTCGTCATGAGTTCGTAGTCAACCCAAAGGCCACCCATTGTGTAATGGCTCGCTGGATAGATGCGCATTGGCTGCTCATATGGATTCTCCCCGGCGATGCGTTCGTACATCTGGAACAAGTTGCCATAACGCTCTTCAACAACTTCGCGACCGAGTCGCTGAATTGCATCAGCGAAATCGAGATACACGCCATTTTTCTTTGGACCAACGCCAAGACCTTTGTCGACTGCGCGCTTTGCTGCACGCGATGAAATGTCGCGTGGTGCCAAGTTGCCAAACGATGGGTACAAACGCTCGAGGTAGTAGTCACGCTCATTCTCGGGCACTTCGTGTGCAGGACGTGTCTCGTCTGGATTTGTTGGAACCCACACGCGGCCGTCGTTACGTAGCGACTCTGACATCAAAGTCAACTTCGATTGGCTGTCGTCGCTTTGCGGAATACATGTCGGGTGAATCTGCGTGTAGCAAGGGTTTGCAAACAACGCGCCCTTACGATGCGCACGCCATGCTGCTGTGACGTTGCACGCCATTGCATTGGTTGACAAGAAGAATGCGTTTCCGTATCCACCAGTTGCCAACACAACTGCGTGAGCAGCATGTGATTGGAGTTCACCGGTGACAAGATCGCGAACAACAATGCCTGACGCATGTCCATCGATGACGACGATGTCGATCAATTCGGTGCGGTTGAACAAACGAATGCCACCAAGACCTACTTGACGTGAGAACTGCTGATATGCGCCCAACAAAAGTTGCTGTCCGGTTTGACCGCGTGCATAGAACGTACGGCTTACTTGAGCACCACCGAATGAACGGTTGTCTAACAAACCACCGTATTCACGGGCAAAAGGAACACCTTGAGCAACCATTTGGTCAATGATGTCAACGCTGTTTTCAGCAAGACGATGCACGTTTGCTTCACGTGCGCGGAAGTCGCCACCTTTGACTGTGTCGTAGAACAAACGATGAATGCTGTCGCCGTCACCCTTGTAGTTCTTCGCGCCGTTGATACCGCCCTGGGCAGCAATGGAGTGCGCACGACGTGCTGAGTCATGAAATGTAAATGCGTCGACTTGGTATCCGAGTTCGGCCATGGTTGCAGCAGCTGAAGCACCAGCAAGACCGGTACCCACCACAATGACTTTGAACTTGCGCTTGTTGTTGGGGTTCACCAACTTCATGTTGTCTTTGTAGCTATTCCATTTGTCGGCCATAGGCCCAGCAGGAATTTTGCTATCGAGTTGAACTGTATTTTTTGCTAGGAGATCATCTGTGAGGCTCATTGGGTTCTTCTTTCTTCAGAGCGATGGGTCAGCCGACAACGCCGGCCATGACGGCGATAGGGAATGAAACGTTTCCGACAACAACTAGTGCGGCAAAGCCAGTGGCAAATGCGCGACGCCATGTGTTGAAGCGAGGGTTATTCCAACCAAATGATTGGAAAATGCTCCAGGCACCGTGGAACAAGTGAATGCCCAACAGCACGTTTGCAAATACATAGAACAACGCAACAGGTGTGCGGTTGAACGAGTGCACCACGCTTGCGTACACAGCCTTGACTGCTTCTTCATCTCCCGAGTGCGTCACCATCTCGCCGACATGCGAGTTAACGACTCCGAATGTCAGGTCTGCAAGGTGCCACACAATGAACGCCAGGATTACCAATCCAGACATGCGCATTGTGCGACTTGCAAAGTTCGCAATCTGATAGTCACGCTTGCTCTGGTATTTCACAGGTCGTGCATGACGATTCATGACGGTGAGTGAATACGCGGCATGCAGGTGCAAGAACAACATCGAGATGAGTCCGCCGCGAAGAATCCACAAAACCCATCCCTTGGGTGCCAGTGGGTACAAGAGTGTTTGCAAAAAGTGCGCGTAGTGATCGAGGTCTGCTGCACCTGCGTACATCTTCAGGTTCCCAATCATGTGGAAAAGGACGAATCCCATCATGGCGATACCGGTGGCGCCCATGACGTACTTCTTGCCCACCGCGGTGGAATAGAGGTCAAGAAGGAACGGACGACGCTTCTTCTTGGCAGTAGCGGTCCCTGTGACGGGGCCTCTCTGGCTCGTGACTATCTGTGCCATATTTGGACTCCTTGCCGACTGGGCCACCCAGTGGTGCAATTGCACTTGAAACGGTACCCCCCAAGCCCCCCTGGGCACCAACTTGACCATTTCGTATCTGAGTGCCGTTTTTCACTACTCTTGCAATGTTCCATACAGAGGCCATCAAAACTTGGTGGCCCAAAACATGCCAGGAGACAATTTCCGTGTCAGGAATATTTGCAGCAGAAGGCGGGTACCAGGAATTCGTACTCAAGGGCGGAGAATGGGCGGTGTTGTGGCTTTCAGCTGCTTCAGCGATCCTTGCTATCGCCGTTGGGTTCTATCTTGCCCGTTTAGTAATGGCGGCCGACGAAGGCACGCCGAAGATGAAAGAGATCGCCTTGGCGATTCAAGAAGGCGCGAACGCCTACTTGAAGCGTCAGTTCAAGACGATCGTCATGATTCTCGTTCCCCTTGCAGCGATCGTGTTCATCACGTCCACTGCAATCATGAAAGGTGAAGGCATGGAGGCAACGGAAGCGTTGTCCTTTATGCAAGCCGGAATCTGGCGAACCGTGGCGTTCATCCTCGGATGTGCTGCTTCTGGTTTCACCGGTTACATCGGCATGACCCTTGCTACTCGCGGAAACGTGCGTACGGCAGCAGCCGCGCTCACGGGTTCAATGCCAAAGGCACTCACCGTTGCATTCCGCACCGGTGGCGTTGCAGGTATGTTCACCGTTGGTCTCGGACTTATCGGCGCAACAGTCATCATCATGTTGTTCCAGAACACCTCAAGCGTGATTCTTGTTGGTTTTGGTTTTGGTGGCTCACTCCTCGCGCTGTTCTTGCGCGTTGGTGGCGGCATCTTTACTAAGGCAGCCGACGTTGGTGCTGACTTGGTGGGCAAAGTTGAAGCAGGAATTCCTGAAGACGACCCACGTAACCCAGCAACAATCGCCGACAACGTTGGTGACAACGTTGGTGACTGTGCAGGTATGGCCGCTGACCTTTTCGAGAGTTACGAAGTAACACTCGTTGCATCAATCATTCTTGGTGTTGCAGCGTTTAACTCAATTGGTTTGAACCCAGCAATGGGACTCGTATTCCCACTCGCAGCGCGCGCCATTGGTGTTATCGCATCAATCTTTGGTGTGTTCGCAGTAAAGGCAAAAGAAGGCGAAACAGATGCATTGAAGCCAATCAACAAGGGTTTCCTTGTTGCTGGTTCTCTCACACTTGTGGGAACACTTGCACTTTCACTTGCTTATGTTGGAAACGAAAAAGGCACAGCCGGCGAAGGCGTCCAGCTCTTGGGCGGCGCAGGCTGGCGAGTGTTTGGTGCAGTTGCAGTTGGTCTTGTACTAGCGCAACTTGTAAGCCGTCTCACCGAGTACTACACCGCAACACATCATGGTCCTGTAAAGGAAATTGCAGAGTCAGCAGAAACTGGCCCGGCAACCGCCATCTTGTCGGGTACCGCGTACGGTCTTGAATCAAGCGTGTACGCAGTAATCGCAATCGCAATCGCGATTGGTGTGGCATTGGCACTTGGCGGCGGAAACCTTACGTTCTCGCTCTACCTCGTTGCTTTGTGCGGCATGGGTATGTTGGCAACAACAGGCGTGATCGTTTCGGAAGATACGTTCGGACCAGTGTCTGACAATGCTGCAGGTATTGCAGAAATGTCCGGCGAATTCCACGGTGAACCACAAAAGATCATGGTTGCTCTCGACGCAGTGGGTAACACCACAAAGGCTGTAACAAAAGGATTCGCAATCGGATCTGCTGTTATTGCTGCAGTTGCATTGTTTGCTTCATTCATTGAAACCGCTGGTGCAGAACTCATGATCAAGGCTGAGAACTTGGCCGATGGTGTGTTCAAGGCTCCAGAGCTTGCAATCAACGTTGCTGACCCAAAGATCTTTATTGGTCTTCTTATCGGTGGCTCCGTGCCATTCTTGTTCTCCGCATTGTCGATTCGTGCCGTTGGCCGTACCGCTGGTGTTGTTGTGCAAGAAGTACGTAACCAGTTCCGCGATGGTGGAATTATGGCCGGTACTAAGAAGCCTGAATACGGTCCAGTCATTGACATCTGCACAGAGGCATCGCTTCGTGAATTGATGACACCTGCACTTCTTGCAGTGTTGACACCTGTAATCGTCGGATTCGGTATCGGCTGGCAAGCACTTGGTGGCTTCCTTGCCGCTGTAATTCTTACTGGTCAGCTCATGGCCAACTACCTCAGCAATGCTGGTGGTGCATGGGACAACGCTAAGAAGTACATCGAAGACGGACACCATGGTGGTAAGGGATCAGAGCCTTACAAGGCTGCTGTTATCGCAGACACCGTTGGTGACCCATTCAAGGACACTGCTGGTCCTGCATTGAACCCATTGATCAAGGTGATGAACCTTGTTTCATTGTTGATTCTTCCCGCAATCATCAGCAACCAAGACAACGACACAACGCGTCTTCTCATTGCAGCCGCAGCACTCGCAGTGCTTGGTGCATCAGTGATTCGTTCCAGTCGTCAGAAGTCAACGATTCTGGCATCTGCCGAATAGACCTACGTCTAGCAAAGGGCCCGGGCGTAATGCCCGGGCCCTTTGTGTTTCCCCCACTAGCGTTCAATAAATGCTCGCGTTACTGAACCCCGAAGATCTGCTCCGCAATGGAGGCCTTCTCATCTTGGGGGCAATTGTGTTTGCCGAATCTGGATTATTGATTGGGTTTTTTCTCCCTGGTGATTCATTGCTCTTTATCGCCGGGTTCCTCGCAAGTGAAGCTGGCAACAACGTGCTTCCCCCGTTGCCGTTTGTCATTCTTGTCTCGGTGTCTATGGCCATCATTGGAGACCAAGTTGGTTATCTCATTGGAAACAAAATGGGGCCAGCAATTTTTGCACGACCAAAGTCTCGCTTGTTCAATCCTGACCATGTCACGAAAGCTCACGCATTTTTCGAAAAGTACG
>Ga0209033_1002370_pt1 | contig 10443 bp, 9 predicted proteins | sample LauGreFa1BDMLBDN_2_FD_188218 | JGI IMG/M metagenome (GOLD analysis project Ga0209033, IMG submission 188218) | Freshwater lake microbial communities from Lake Michigan, USA - Fa13.BD.MLB.DN (SPAdes) (version 2) | ecosystem: Environmental > Aquatic > Freshwater > Lake | place: Lake Michigan, USA...
ATCCATCCTTTATCATTCATCCCCCATCCTCCATCCTTCACTGCATCTCCCCGACTCATGCGCCTCTTCGCCCTTCTCCTCCTGCTCCCGCTGACCCTCGCCGCGCAGAGCGGAAATTCCAGCCCGAAACATCACGTCCGCATCCAGGCCGACGCCGATCATCTCTTCCTGCCGGTCTCGATCTCGATCAAGGGCAAGGATCGCGCCGCCGTCGACGCGCGCGTCGATGCCATCCGTAAGGAACTTGAGAAGCGTTTCGCCGACCAGCCGGGCTGGGAACTCCGCGAGATCTCTTCGGAGTTCGCACGCGCCGAAGCGAAGTCGTACGTCTCGCGCCCCACCGGCGGCAGCAAACTCTTCGGCGATGACGAACCCGACAAGGGCGACGTCACCTATGTCGCCAACGCTCGCTGGGAACTCCACACCGAAGCCGACAAAGGCCTCAAGGGCCTCGAGATCCTTCGCTCCAAGGCCGCTGACCTCGTGAAGGCGAAAGATGACGACGAGAAACAGGTCATCGGTAATCCGGAGTACGCACTGACCAATCCGCAGGACTACCGCAATGAGCTGCTCAACCAGATCAAGAACGACTTCGAGGAAGCCAAGAAGCACCTGCCCGAAGGCCAGTGGACGCTCGAGCTCACCGCCCTCGCCGGTCCGGTCAACGTGACATCGCTCGGCGGCAAGCGCTTCGAGGTCAGCCTCACCTACCGGATGGCTTTCCTCACGCCGCCGCCTCAAAAGGCCACGAAATAAGGGTTTTCAGGGCCGGCCTCCCCGGCTTGTCCTTGCCCTTCCCCGGCGGACGACTAGTCGTCATTCATGGCCATCCGCCGCCTCACGCTCGTCGTCAACCGCACCAAGCCCGGTGTGGATGACATCGTGCGCGCGGTCCAAGAGGCCGCCCAGAAAGCCAACGTGACCCTCTCCGTAGCCGACGGATGGCCGATCAGCCGCGCCACCCTCAAGGGTGCCGACGCGTGCGGCGTGGTCGGCGGCGACGGCACCTTTCTCGGCGTGGCCGAAGCCGCCGCGCTCGAAGGAGTACCCCTCTTCGGTATCAATCGCGGCAAACTCGGCTTCCTCGCCGCCTACCCGAGCGACGACGTCGGCGCCTCGCTGCATTCCATCCTTAGCGGCGACTTCCGCGTCGAGAAGCGCGCGCTCCTTGAGATCCGCTTCGCCGACGGCAGCTTCGCCCTGGCCCTGAACGACCTCGTCATCAAGACCCGCGATGTCTTCCGCATGGGCCGTTTCGCCGTGCTCGCCGACGGCGCCCGCGTGAACGAATACCGGGCCGACGGACTCATCATCGCTTCCCCCACCGGCACCTCGGCCTACAACCTCGCCGCCGGCGGACCGCTCGTCGACCCCGCCGCCTCGGTGCTTGTGCTGACGCCGATCTGCGCGCACACGCTCTCCAACCGCTCGGTGATCTTCGACGGCGAGACCGAGCTCGAGATCCGCAGCGAAGACAGCGCCCTGCTCGGCCTCTCCGTCGACGGCCGCGAGACCCTCGAAGCCCAGCGCCGCCTCCCCCTCGTCATCCGCACCGCCAAGGTCCAGCTGGCCCTCCTGCGTCCGAAATCGCTCACCCATTTCGACGTCCTGCGGAGTAAGCTGAAGTGGTCGTAAACGAGGGGGCAAGCTGGCACGGGGGCACGGTGACAAGGGGGAAGCAACCCACCCGCAGCATTAGGTAGGGTTGAGCGCCCTCGCTCAACCGTGGCTGACCAAGGGTGGTCAGCCCTACCCGAGACAGCCTAACCCCTTCCCCGTTACTCGTTACTCGTGCCCACGTGCCCCCTCTCGAGGGCGAGGTCGGGCGGTCGCCCAAGCGACCCTTGACCTCGCCCTCGCAGGCCGCTTTATCGCAACTTCGATGCTCACGATTGCCAATGTTTCCAAGTCCTACGGACCCCGCACCTTGTTCGCGGAGGTCTCGCTGAACATCGCCCGGACGGACCGCCTCGGCCTCGTCGGCGCCAACGGCGCCGGCAAGTCCACCCTCTTCAACATCATCCTCGATAAGGATAAGCCGGACGACGGCCTCATCGAGTGGGAACGCGGCGCGAACTTCGGCTTCCTCCCGCAGGAAAGCGCGCCCGTCGGCGACGAGACGATCCTCCAGATCGCGACCAGCGGCGGCAAGCTCGAGCCCGAGAACGATGACGACTGGGATATCGACTACACGCTCGAACCCCGCGCGAAGAAAATCCTCGCCGGCCTGGGCTTCCGCGAAAGCGACCACGACAAACTCGCCAAGACGTTCTCCGGTGGCTGGGTCATGCGCGCGCACCTCGCCCGCCTGCTCGTCAGCGAGCCCACCCTTCTCCTTCTCGACGAACCGACCAATCACCTCGACCTCGAAGCGCTGCTCTGGTTCCAGGACTACCTGACCCGCTACCCGGGCGGCCTAGTCGTCATCTCGCACGACCGTGCCTTCCTCAACGCGCTCTGCACGGGCATGATCGAACTCCGCGGCCAGCGCCTCCATTGCTACAACGGCAACTACGACGACTTCATCGAGGAGCGCGTGGCCCGCAAGGACCGCCAGCAGGCGATGTTCAAGAACCAGCAGCGCGAGATCGCGCACCTGCAGACGTTCGTCGACCGCTTCGGCGCCAAGGCTTCGATGGCCTCCCGCGCGAAGTCCAAGGAGAAGCAGATCGCCCGCCTCGAAGAGGTCGCGATCGACGAGCCCGAAGACGACCTGAAGAAGATCCAGTTCCGCTTCCCCCAGCCGCCCCGCTCCGGCCTCAAGGTGATGAAGCTCGAGCATGTCCAGCAGGCCTACGGCGAACATGTCGTCTACCAGGACCTCAACTTCGAGTGCGAACGCGGCCAGCGCACGGTGCTCGTCGGCCCCAACGGCGCCGGCAAGTCCACCCTCCTCAAGATCCTCGCCGGCGTCATCCCGATCAACGGCGGCCTCCGCGAGGAAGGCGGCAACGTGATCACCGGCTACTTCGCCCAGAACCGCGTCGACAACCTCAACCCGAAGCTGACCGTCCTCGAGAACGTCATGGAACTCCGCACCACGGAGAACGGCCTCACGGAACAGCAGGCCCGCGGCATGCTGGGCACGTTCCTCTTCCGCAAGGACGACGTCCATAAGAAGGTCTCGGTGCTCTCGGGTGGCGAGAAGTCCCGTCTCGCGCTGGTGAAGCTGCTGATCAACCCGCCGAACTTCCTGCTCATGGACGAGCCGACGACGCACCTCGACATCATGTCGATCGACGCGCTCATCGCCGCCCTGAAGACCTACGAAGGCACGCTGTACTTCGTCAGCCACGACGTACACTTCATCCGCGAGATCGCCAAGACGGTCCTGCACGTGCACTCCGGCCGCCTGACGCAATACGCCGGCGATTACGCCTACTATCTCGAGAAATCTAAGGCCGGCAACGAACGCGCCGCGCTGACCGCCGGCTTCACCGATGCCCGACCTAAGCAGGTCGAAGCCGCGAAGGCCGAAAAACCCAAGGCTCCGGTCAAGCCCTCCGCCGCGGATATCCGCAAGCTGAAGTCCGAGGTCACGAAGTGCGAGCAGCAGGTCGCCGACCTCGAAGCCAAGCAGGCCAAGCTCACCGCCGAACTCGCCGATCCGGCCACCTATACCGGCGGCGCGAATCTCCCGCAATTGAACGCCCAGCTCCGCGACACGATCAACGCCCTCCAGGCCGCCACCGCCGCCTGGGAACAGGCCGCCCAGAAGCTGAGCGAAGCAGAGGGAACGTAACCGTTCCCTCTGCAGGGTAGAGTTGGCACGAGTATCGAGTATCGGGGAGGGGTCCGGCGGCAGCCCCTTTGCTCTTATTCCGCCTGATTGTATCGCCCCTATACTCGATACTCGTGCCCACGTGCCCCCTCGGGGCGACAGCCCCGTCGCCATTCCTGTCTGGCTCTCCGGGAACCCTTCCCTTACACCCCTGTCCTTACCTGACACCCCCATGCGTTCCCTCACCCGCCTCCTGTGCGCGCTCGGCCTCCTGGCCGCCGCCGTCCCCGCCTTCGGCCATACCGCCGGCGAAGAACTGTCCTCCGCGGCCTCCGCCTTCCTTGGCTCGCTCAACGCCGAGCAGAAAGCCAAGGCGACCTTCGGCTTCGACGACGCCGAGCGCACCAACTGGATCTTCGTGCCTTCCGTCCGCAAGGGCCTCCCGCTGAAGGAAATGAATCCCGGCCAGCGCCACTTCGCCCAGGCCATCCTCTCCGTCGCCCTCAGCGGTCGCGGCCACATGAAGGCTGAGCAGATCATGGCCCTCGAACAGCTCCTCCTCGAGATCGAGAAGGGTTCGGGCCCGAAGCGCGACGCCGAGAACTACTTCGTATCCATCTTCGGCAAGCCGGACCTCAAGGGCACCTGGGGCTTCCGCTGGGAAGGCCACCACCTCTCCCTGAACTTCACGCTCGTCGACGGCGACCTCGTCAGCTCGACGCCTTCCTTCTTCGCCAGCAACCCGGGCAAGATCAAAGACGACCAGCCCGGCCCCGTTGGCTTCGAACTCCTGAAGTATGAAGACGACCTCGGCCGCCAGCTCGCCAAGTCCCTCACCGCCGAACAGCGCAAGCAGGGCTTCCTCAACAAGGACCCCTTCAAGGACATCGTGACCGGCAACAAGCAGAAGGCCGACGGCCTCATCAAGCACCAGGGCATCGCCGCCACGGCGCTCACCGCCGAACAGAAGCAGATGCTCGGTAAGATCGTCTACGAATACGTCAGCCGCGCCCGTCCCGACTTCGCCGCCCGCGAACTCAAGGCCATCGACGCCGTGAAGGACTCCCTCGTGTTCGCCTGGAATGGCGGCCTCGAAGTCGGCGAGCCCCACTACTACAGCATCCAGGGCCCGACCTTCCTCTTCGAAATGGCCAACTTCCAGGGCGGCGCCAACCACGTGCACGCCTCGTGGCGCGACCTGAAGAAGGACTTCGCCTACGACCCGCTTCGCGAGCACGCGAAGGAACACGCGGCCGGCAAGTAAGCCGGTGAAAACAAAACCCCGGGTGACCGGGGTTTTTTGTTTCAAGAGCCCGAGATAGGGCCGGGGCTAGCGCTTTCACTTAACCGCTTTCTTCCATCCCTCCATCGTCTCCTTCAGCAGTTCCTTGGGCTCCATCTTGATGCCATAGCCCTGGAAGCCGAAGGGTCCGCGATAACCGGCGGCGCGGGCCTTGGCCACGAACGCACCGACGTCATAGGTGCCGCGGCCGAGCGGCTGGATGAGCTTGTCCCAGCCGAGGTTCTGGGTGTCGCCGGCGTCGGCGCCGTTGATCGTGATGAAGTTCAGCCGCGGCAGCGCGTCCTTGATGAGCGGCAGCGGATCGCGCTCGGATCCTTCGACTTTGAGCCAGTGGCAGAGATTGAAGGTCACGCCCAGGTTCGGGTCGTCGACCTTGCTGGCGACGCGCACGCATGTTTCGAACTGCGCGGCCCAGAAGCCGGCGTGCGGATAGAGCGAAATCTTCACGCCCTTGGTCCGAGCGTAGGCGACCAGCCGCTTCAGCTGAGGCACGACGATGGTGTCACCGTATTCAGGCCTCGGAAGCAACCCGGCGGGGAACTGCACCTTGTTGATCGCCAGCCACAGCGTGCCGCCGGTGCCGGCGAGGTCGTCGACGGCCTTCGTGAGATCGGCGGGCAGCTGGGCTTCGCCGTAGGCGAAGTTCGCGACGTGGTAGCCGTTGAAGAAGACGAGGCCCTTGGCCTGCAGCGCGGAGGCATGGGCCTTCGCCGTCGCCGGACGACCGCCGAGGCCGGCATAGCCGAGCTCAGAAAGCACCTCGGCGCACTCGGCAGGCTCAAGCCGAGCGGCGGTGTCCATGGCGAAGAACGCCGGCTGCTCCGCGGCGGTGAGCGCGACGGAGGCACAAAGATAAGCGAGGAGGGAACGCATGAGATTCAACGGAGGGTCACGCCGTGCGCGGCCAGCTCACGAAGGAACTCCGGAGGCGAGGGCGGGCTGATGACGAAATTCTTGAACCAGCCGGTACGGCGACGGAGCAGGACCAGCTTCTTGGGATTCACGGTGTTGGTCCAATGTTCGTTCCAGAAGACCCAGTCATGCGCGGCCCATTCGATGTCGGCCAGCGCGACCTTCCGCACCGTCAATCCGTAGATCCGCACCCGCATGTGGCCGGCATCCACGGTGAAGGTCATGCCCCAGAAGATGGCGTGCACCAGCAAGACCGGAAAGATCAGGGCCAGGATGAGCGGGAGCAGGTAGAGGAAGACCTCCATTTGAAACAGAAATATAGGCCTTATCTGCCCCGCTTAAACCCAAAACCAAGCCCACGCTGGACAGCCCCACCCTTGGCGGATTGCCTGTAACCATGGCTCGCGCGACGAAGCACCTGAATACGAACGCCCTCTGGGCGGACGTGGGCGTGCGGACTCTCCGTCGCCTCGGCCTCACGCACGTGGTGATCTCGCCCGGCTCGCGTTCGACACCGCTCGCCCACGCCTTCGCGGAATCCGCCGGCTTGAACGTGACGGTCTCGCTCGATGAGCGCTCGGCCGGCTTCATCGCCCTCGGCATCGCCAAGGCCACCGGCCAGCCCGCCGCTCTGCTCTGCACCTCCGGCACCGCCGCCGCCAATTACCTGCCCGCGGTAGTCGAGGCACGTCTCTCGGCCACCCCGCTGCTCGTCCTGACCGCTGACCGCCCGCCGGAACTCCGTGAATGTCATTCCGGACAGACCATCGCCCAGAACGGCATCTTCGCGGCCTACCCCGTCTGGGCCGCCGAAGCCGCCGTGCCTGGCACCGACCTCACCCTGCTCCGCCATTGGCGCCAGCTGCTGGTCGACGCCTGGCAGCGCTCGCAAGGCCCTCTGGCCGGGCCGGTGCACCTCAATCTGCCCTTCCGCGACCCTCTGCCGCCCTCCGAGCCGGAAAAGGGCTTCAAGGCACCCGCAGGGCTTGATCTCGAGACCTTCACGGCCGTGCCGCCCTGCGGAGTCGTCCGTCCGACCCTCACGCCCGCCACGGTCGCCAGCCTGCTGCCGAAGACCGAACGCGGCGTGATCGTCGTCGGCCCGCATGCTTTCGAGGATCGCGACGAAAGCGCCGCGGCCCTCCGCGAACTCTCCCGCCTCACCGGCTGGCCGATCCTCGCCGACGGTGCCGGTACGCTCCGCGGCGACCTCGCCGGCGACGCCACGCTCGTCTCGGGCTACGACCTTGTCCTCCGGGAAACAAAAGCCGCCAAGTCGCTCCGTCCGCAGGCCGCGATCTTCGTCGGTCCGCTGCCGACCAGCAAGGTCCTGCGCGCCTGGCTCAAGGAAGGTGATCTCCCCGTCATCCAAATCGGCCGCGCCGGCGAGAACACCGACCCGACCCATTCGCGCTGGAGCCGCCTCGACGGACAGCTCTTACCTTCGGGCGATGATGTCGCCAATCGCACCAGTGCTTACGCCAAGACCTGGCAGACCGCGCAGAAGGCCGCGGCCAAGAAACTCACGCGTATCGTGAACGTCGACTGGCCCTTCGAAGGCCGCGTCGTGTCGCTGCTCGACGAAGCCCTCGGTCCGGATGACCGCCTGTTCGTCGGCAGCAGCATGCCGATCCGCGACATCGAGTGGTTCTACCATCCGCCCGGCCCAGGCCCCGAAGTCCTCTGCAACCGCGGCGCCAATGGCATCGACGGCACCGTCTCGACCGCCCTCGGCGCTTCGCTCGATGGTAAGCGCACCGTGCTCCTCTGCGGCGACCTCACTTTCCTCCACGACAGCAACGCCCTGCTCTCCGCTTACGGTCATCGTGGCGACCTCACGGTCGTCGTGATCAACAACCAAGGCGGCGGCATCTTCAACCACCTCGCCGTCGCCAAGAGCTCCCGCTTCGAGCAGCTCTGGGGCACGCCGCAGGCGACCGACCTCGGCAAGCTCTGTGCCGCCCACAAGGTACGCCATGATCTCGCCGACGACTGGAGCGACCTGCGTCGTCTGCTCGAAGTCCGCGGCAAAGGCGTGCGCGTCATCGAATTCCGGACCGACCGCGAAGCCGACGCCGCCTGGCGCCAGAAGTCCTTCCGCTAAAGCCTCATGAGCGTCTTCCGCCTCTGCCTCCTGCTCGCGATAGGCCTCGGACTGCAGGCGCAGGATAAGGAGACCGCAACGGTCGCAGCCAAACCTGTCCCGCGCACGGAGCTCAAGGCGCAGGTCGCCCCGGGTGCTGCGCTAAAGTTTGATTTCCCGGAGCTGACCGTGGACCGCAAAGGCGCGCTCGCGGCCTGCCACCTGAAACTCCCGGCGGATTATGATGCGGCGAAGAAATACCCGCTCGTCGTCTGGCTCGGCGGCGGTGAAGGCGGCAACCAGCCCAACAGCTCCTTCCTACCCGCCGGCGACTTCATCCTGGTCGGCCTGCCCTATCCGAAGGGCGCCAACAATCCGAAGCAGGCGAACATGGTCGGCGATTACGCCAAGGTCTGGGCCTACCATCGCTTCATGCTGGAGGAGATCGCGAAGGTCATTCCCAACCTCGACCGGTCTCGCTCGGTCATCGCCGGCTTTAGCAACGGCGGCCACGCCATCGATGGCATGCTCCGCCTCAGCGCAAAACCGCGACTTACCGATCACTTCGGCGTCTTCATCTTCGTCGACGGCGGCGGCACCGCCTACTCCTCGCTCGGCGCCTTGAATGACCTCAAGGGCAAGTTCGCCTACGCCTGCTGGGGCGAGTTGAAAGGCTCCAATAAGCCGAACACCAGCCACCTACCCGCCGCCTTGAAGGCGAAAGGAGCGACCGTGGTCGGTAGCGAGATGGTCGACGTCGGCCACGCCTTCGCACCCTCCGAATATCCGAAGATCGCGGAATGGCTGGAGAAGGTCGCCCTGGCCGCTCCGGCGAAGAAGTAAGCCTAGAAGTAGGCCTTTAAGAACTCGGCTTCGGTCCCGCTGAGCGGCGTGTCGCCGGTGGCCATGGCCAAGGATTTCGGGAAGCGCTGGTGCTCCGCCGGCAGGACGCGGAAGCCGTGGCGTTCGTAGATCGTCGGCTTCACCTCGGAGAAGAGCAGGAAACGCGTGTCAGGCTGGGCAAAGCGATGCAGCTCCATGACGGCGCGCAGCAGCAGCGAGGCGTAGCCCTTGCCCCGCTGCTCCGGCGACGACGCCACGGACGCCAGGCCGATGAGGCTTTCGCGGAAGCGCAGGACGTTGAGCGCCGAGACGGCCTGGCCTGCGACATCTTCGAGCAAGTAGCGCGTGCCGCGCACATGGTTCGGGTCGCTGTCTTTGTCCGCGCAGTATTGGTCGAAAGTCTTGCCGTGCTTCCAGGCGTCGTAACCGAAGGCCAGAACAGTCCGCAGGTCCTCAGGCTGCACGAGTCGAAGCCGTCCCACCGGCGTGAAGCGCTGGCGCCCGTCTTCGATCGTGCCTTCGAACATCGGCTGCGGACGCACCCACGTACGCGCCTCGGGATTATCGTAGAGGCAGCGGTAAACCACCTGCGGCGAAAGATCCTCGGAATGCGCCGCCACCCCCAGCCGGAGGTAATGGTTGCCTTTGTAGTGGCGGTAGAGGGACCAGGACATGCTACACAGGGGGCATGGTGACACGGGGACACGCTGGCAAGGCTGTTGAGCCAAACCCCTTGTCACCTTGCCCACGTGCCCACCTGACCCTGGGCGGATAACTTCCGCCCCTTACTTCGCCGGCCCCCAATGGGACGTGAAGGGATGCAGGATGAAGAGCGGCTTGCCGACGACGGCGTCGGCGGGCACTTCGCCCCAACCGCGCGAGTCAAAGCTGTTGGCGGAGTTATCTCCGAGCGCGAAGTAATGTTTCGCCGAGACGGTGTGTTCCTGGTCCAGCGGGATGGCATAGCGGTCGCCGCCGGCGTCCGGCAGGTAACCGTAATAACCTTGGTCCATCGCGCGGCGGCTGTTGAGCACCATCGGCTCGGGCGAGGTGACGACCTGGCCGTCGACGAGGAGTTCGCCCTGGGGGCTCACGCGCAGTTTCTGGCCGGGCGTGCCGGCAAGACGCTTCACGTAGTAGCTCTGCGATGGCTGACCGTATTGGTCGTTAAGGCCCGGAATCGTGTTCGTGCGGAAGACGAAGGTGTCACCGCGAGACGGCTCGACGAAGTGATAGGACATCCGGTCGACGAAGAGCATGTCGCCCGTGAGGATGTCGAAGTTGAACAACGGCGCGCCCGCCGTGGCCGTCTTGCCGGTCAGCAGGACGGGACCGAAGGCAGTGTTCTGGATGCGTCCTTCGCGGACGGCCTTGGCGAAGACCACGCGCCAGCGGTCCGCATCCTGACGGGGCAGCTTCAACTTGGACTCTTCCGGGAAATAGGTGCGCAGGATCACCGTCTCGAAACCGAAGTCGGCGGGGACGCGCACGGTCTGCAGGGTCTTGCCGACGAGCATCTCATACTTGTCGAAGGCGCTCTTCCAGATGCCCGTGCCAAAGATGCCGGAATCGACCTCACGG
>Ga0209033_1002371_pt1 | contig 10436 bp, 19 predicted proteins | sample LauGreFa1BDMLBDN_2_FD_188218 | JGI IMG/M metagenome (GOLD analysis project Ga0209033, IMG submission 188218) | Freshwater lake microbial communities from Lake Michigan, USA - Fa13.BD.MLB.DN (SPAdes) (version 2) | ecosystem: Environmental > Aquatic > Freshwater > Lake | place: Lake Michigan, USA...
CGCATGACGCGGGCGGGGTTGCAAAGCTTCTCGTCGAGCTGGACTCCGGGAACGGTGGACTTGACGTGTGCGAATAGGGCTTTCTGTCCTTGGCGAAATTCAATGCCGTTGCAGGGCGTCTCAAGGATCCAGTAATTGTGTACCGACTTACCACCTGTCCACATCTGCAGTGAGGGGTGGGGCAGGCCAGCCGTTTCCCACTGGCTGCGCTTGTGACTTAGGTCGGTATCGGGGTTGTCATCCTCGTAGAAGAGGGCGCGGCAGTAGGTGATGTCCGCGTTCTTGGTGCCGCCGTGGTTGGGGATGTAACCGAACCCGTAGCCGGGCAGAGCGGCCACGCGCCGCTCAACGGTTTCGCGGTCGAGGGCACCGCTTACGTGGATGTGTTCACAGGGGAGCCCTCCCCGGCTGTGCTTGGGCGGGAATAGGGCCAGCACAAACCCCTCGTCAGCACTGATGCCCAGGTGGGTGAGCTGCTCTTCGGCCTGGGACCAATCCACCATGGGACGCTCGGGAGGTTCGCCCACCGTAGGGGGAGTTGCCACGACTCGCAATGGGCAGTAGGATTCGCTGGTCGTTGCCCCGTCCGTTGGTGCCATCCCCAAAACGCGCCAGGATTCAGGCTTACTTGGAGCCCGAACTGGCTGAGATCATTAGGAGCAGGGCGTTGGAAGAGGATCGGCCAGAAAGCCGTGAAGTGACGCGCTTAGTGCGGCTGGGCCTTGAAGCAGACGCCAAGAACTACATCCTAGGTGGGCGTGCTTTTCGTACTAAGGCGGATATTCAGGCGCATGTCCGTGCTGTGCGGGATGGGACTCCGCTGGGACAGCTGATACGCGATGAAGCGGTGATAGCGCTGCTGCAGCTTCATCCTGAGTGGGACGAGAAGACCGAGGGCGGAGGCTGGGTAGGCACAGCGATGATCGACCATCCTGCTAAGGCGCGTCCTACTAAGGAGATTGCGATTCTGTTTGACGGTACGGATAAGGTGGTGGATATTAGCTGGGCTAAGTTGTTGCCCTTTTTGCAGAAGGGGATCAATGCGCCTATTGCTGCCTGGGATTCGCGGCTGAGTGAGCTTAGGCTTGCTGCTAGGCAAGCAGTGGAGCCGCAGGTGGCCTCGTTGCGTAAGCCTGGGCACGCCGTTGATCACGTCTATCCCAACACATTTGAGCAACTGCTTTATGACTGGATGACCCTTATGCAACTTACGGTCAACGATGTCCCGATTAGGGATGGTGTCGGTCGTGAAGTGGCGCGGTATTTCGCGTCATTTGAGCAGTCTGTTAGCTGGCAAACCTTTCATAAGGACTTTGCCGTGCTGGAAACCGTTTCACACGAAGAGCACGCTACGCGAACGCAACGTGCTCACATCGACTGGACCCCTCTTCTTTGAACCCATGAGTCTCCTTTTCGGCTTAGATAACCTCGCCTGTCTCGATGACGCACCGATCATTGCGTTCGATACAGAAACAACCGGCCTGATTCCTACTTACGGCGGACTTCGCCTTATGCAGATGACGGGGGAGGGCTGCCCTGTTGTTGTCGTGGATCTGTGGGAGTTAGATCAGCAGGGCCTCGATGCTCTGCGGGAGTGGTGTGCAACGAAGCCACGCACCTGGGTGGCACATAATGCCACGTTTGATTTGGGGTGGCTGCAGGAGCACCGCATCGAGCTAGCAGGGGACGTGCATTGCACCCTTGTGGCTTCGCGGCTAAGTACCAATGGTGAAGTGAATCAGCGGCATGGTCTGGCGGCTGTTGTAGAGCGTGTGCTTAAGGTTGAGCTGAGCAAGGAGCAACAGGCGTCGAACTGGGGCGCTGAGGTGCTTAGTGCCGAGCAGATCACCTATGCCGCCAAGGACGTGGAGGTGCTGATGCAGCTCTACCCCATGCTTATGCAACGCCTGACTAAGGGCGAGCTGCTTAAGGCTTATGAGATTGAGTGTGCTGCACTGCGGCCTATTGCGCACATGCAGCGCACCGGGCTTCCGTTTAACAGACAGAAGCTTCTGGATCTCCAGGCCACTTATGAGCAGCAGATTGCTGAGCTGGGGGTCAAGTTTGTTGAGCAGCTCGACGAGGCCATGCCTGAAAGCGAGAAGCTGCCGCGTGACGAAGATGGCAGCTTCAACCTGCGTGCTAAGGCGGAAGGCTCGGTAAGGGCCGGGACGAAGCGCTTGGCAGGGTTTAATCTCAACTCTCCTAAGCAGTTGGTGGAGAAGTTTACGGTGCTGCTGGGTACGGCGCCTCTTGATGAGAAGACTAATAAGCCCAGTGTAAGTACAGCAGGGCTGCGATCTTATGCTGCAGACCATTCTGTTATCCAGCTTTACTTAGCGTGGAAGAAGGCGGAGAAGCGTAGGCAGATGGTGTGCGCTCTGTTGGAGCATCAACAGGAGGATGGTTTTATTCGTTCTGGATATATGCAGCTAGGCGCGGATACAGGCCGCATGAGCTGTAGAAATCCGAACCTCCAGCAGGTGCCTCGGGATAAAGGGTTCAGGGCTGCTGCTGAGGCACCGGAAGGATGGAGTTTTGTGGTGTGTGACTTTGGGCAGATGGAGCTTCGCTTAGCTGCAGCGATTAGTAAGGATGCGCGGATGATTAAAGCGTTTCAGGATGGAGAGGATCTTCATACTATTACGGCTGGCGCCATCTATGGAGAGCCTGTAGAGGATGCTGCAGAAATGAAGCAGAGGAGGCAGGTAAGTAAGAGCGCTAATTTTGGTTTATTGTTTGGATCGGGCGCTAAGGGGCTGCGTAATTATGCAGGGGCAATGGGAATTACAATGGACATTGAGGAAGCTGAGCAGATCCGCAACACCTTCAGAGACACTTACGTGGGTATTACTAAGTGGCAGATGCGCAATGCGCGTGAGGCTGATGATACCAAGCATGATAGGTGGGCTCGGGTAAGGATTCCTGTTAGCGGTATGCGGCGGTATTTGCCTGGTGACCTCAACCGCCTTACGACGCGGTGCAATACGCCGGTGCAAGGAGCGGGGGCGGCGGTGCTGAAGGTTGCGCTTGCCTCTCTGTGGACGGAGTTGTGCTCTGCTGGTGAGGAAGCTGCCCGCTTAGCTGCTGTGGTACACGACGAAGTAGTGCTGCTGGTGCGTGAAGGCTTAGAGAAAGAATGGCTGCTTACACTGCAGCGGTGTATGGAAGAAGCGGAGGCACAGTGGCTTGGCGATATTCCAGCCTTGGCTGAGGGTGCTTACGGCAAGACCTGGGCCGACGCTAAGTAGGGGTGGGGCGGCGGGCTAAGCGGCGGCGTACAGCGCTGCTTAGCCTGTAGCGCGATGTAGCGGGGCTTAGCGCGGCTTAGTGCGGACGGGACGCGAAATTATGGTTGCGTGGCTGCAGGCTGAGATGCGGCAGGCGAGCGTTGCGGATCTGCAGCGGGCTGCGGAGTTCTTGGAGTTTGCCAGGTTGGTGAGGAAGGGGTGCGCTAAGCAGCGTGGTTCGGCGCGGAGGCAGCAGAGCAATGCGTGGCGGAAGCATGTCGATCCCGCCGCACGGTGGTAGGCTTAGTACATTGTCACACCCACTTATGGCGAGGTTGCACGGCAGCAAGCGGTACTACCAGCTCCTGTTGGATCCGCACAGGGCGGAGCTGTTGGAGCAGCTGGCGCAGGATGCCGGGATGCGTACCACGGCTTATGCGCGGGAGCTGCTGTACTCGGCCATCAAGCGTTCGACCGAGGCCGCGGCCTACAACCTGGCCGAGGCACAAGACCAGGCGCTTAGACGCAAGAGCATTCAGAATCAGGTGCAGGGAAGACTCCAGGCTTGACATCGGGCTGTGCCATGCTTAAGCTGCTGCTTTCCATGCGTCTTACGCACCACTTATGACGTTCTCTGTTCTGTCGGCCGCGGATTTGCCGGGCCGTGCCACGCGCACATCGAAGACGACCCCTCTGCGGAATGCGCTCGCCGCTCTGCAGGTCGGTGAGGCCATCGAGGTCGCCTATGACACGCACGACGCCGAGGCCGGCTACCGCGCCACCACCATCAGCCAGGTGGCTGGCACCATGACCGCCAACTCGACCACGGTGAAATTCTCCGTGCGCAAAAAGGCTGATGGCACCGGCTGCTATCTGATCGCTGGTCCGAAACCGCCCGAAACCGACGCCAAGCGCGGCCGTAAGCCCAAGGCTAAGGCTGAAGCTAAGGCTGAAGCAGCCTGCCCTGTCTGAGCTGCTTAACTGCGCCGCTTAGCCGCACACCACTTACGATGTGCGGCCTTCCCTTACCCACACCCACTTACCGTTAATGCTTACGTTTTTTAGTAACGCTCTGTCCACGGAAATCCAGTTCGACAAGTTGCGCGAGTTGAGCGACTTGGAACTTACGGAGTTTCATAAGGAGCTGAGCGACGTTGTTGCGGCGCTCAGTGATGCTGTGACCGAGGCCAAGGCCAAGGAGCGTTCCAGCGGCATTCCTCTGGACCAGAACTGGTTGCACAAGATCGGCACCAAGAAGCGGATCGCACTCAAGTTCGCCACCGAGGCGCACAGCCTTCGGCAGGGCGGTACGACGGTGCTGCAGCGGTCGGAATACGACCGTATTTACAAGGCACAATTTCGTGCTATGCTCGTTGAGGAGTTCGGCGAAGCCGAGCTTCGGGAGATCGAACAGGAAGTGCTTGACAAAGCACGCGCTACGTACCAGGCTTGGATCGAGTCAACGGGCCAGCGCAGGTGGTTCGTCCCCTAAGCCGCGCCGCTCCCTGCTCTACGTTTACCATTTACCATTTACCACTTACCGCTTATGTCATTACCCCTTACTGCTGAACAACAAATCCACACCCTGCTTACAGCGCAGAGATTCGGAGGCCACTTTATGCGCAAGCTGGCTGACGCAGGCTTGGCTGCAGATCCGTCGAATAAGCAGACATTGTTTGCGGCTTTCCCTGATCTGCAGCACCTCTACGGACCCCTTAGCGCGTTTTACAGCGAGGAGTTGGGTTGATGGATCGTGTTGCAGTTGAGCAAGCGTTCCGCAAGTGGTGGCAGGAGTCCTATGGCCTGCCGCCTGGACCGCACGCAGTAATGACCCACGTCGCGTGGGTGGAGCATGTGCTGAGCGGCCCTGTTCCTGGGCTGCCGAGTGGCTTGGTTGAGGAGTGGTCGAGCATGGGCGGCGAGGCCACGCTGGCTGAGTCGGACCAGCACATCGCTAAGCAAGCTGTGGCATGGGCATGGGAGCAGCGTCATGCGCAGTGACGCCGTTATCACACTCGCTGCCTGCATCTTCGGTGCAGTAGCAATCGGCATCCTTTACATCGGAACTGTTGGCCATGGCTGAACCTCTCTCCCCCGCCGCGCAGGCGGTGCTGGATGCAGCAACTTCCGTTTGTCACCCGGAAACCGAAGTCGTTGCTTTTCAATGCACGCGATTGGAAGTGGCCGCCGCCCTGCGCGCTGCTGCTGTGTACTGCACACGCGAACGACGCATCTTGATGACCATTGCCGCCGAGCTGGAGGGTGGCAATGACTGACTTCCGTGCGCTGTGCGCCCGCATGGCTGATGAGCTGGATCATTACCGCCAGCTCCTGATGGATGATCGCCGCGCAACTCATGCGTTGGCAACTGAAGCCCGCGCCGCCTTGGCCCAGCCCGATCCGGAGGGGCCGACGGATGAGGAGATTGAAGAATGGGCGGACGCTGCTACGGAAGTGCCCTTGGAGGAGATGGACCCTGATATTCACGGCTGGCAACGCTGCTTTACGGCCAAAGAGTTCAGCGAAACAATCCGTGCAGCCCTCGCCCGCTGGGGGACACCCGCCAACACTATTAACCAGGAGGACTAATCACCATGAAAAGCCTTGATGACTACACAGCACTTGGAGCCATTGTCCTAGTGCTTTTACTGGTGACTGCAACAGCCTGGTGGTGGTTCCCCCAAAAGTGGCAGGCATGTGAACGGCTTTATGACAACAAGCCAGCGCAGGTCTTCTGCCTGCTGGCATCGAAGTGAAGGAGACTAATGAACTGGCTGCCCATCACCACCGCACCTCAATCACGCAAACCATTTGAGATGTTTGTCGTGATTGCTATCAGATCCATACCTCAGCCCTCTTCTGCTCCCTACACATCTGATCCATATTGCGTTTGGCGAGAAGCCGACGGATCTTTTGCTCGCTGGCCGCATCGGTTTGCGCCTACTCATTGGTGCCCACTGCCTCGCTACTACCCCACAAGTGAAGGAGACTAATGGCAAACACAGTCGACAACCCTTGGCACGCCGTCTTAGATGATGCGCTCGTCTGCAGATTCCTTCTAAATGAGAAAAATGAGAATGATCCAAAGCAAGCTCTTAACGACATCATTAACTGGGAAATCATGGTTAGCCAAGATTCAGCCGTAAATGGTGCGGATTATGCCCGTGGTCTTATCCAGCAGCTAGCTGATGCCATCGACTCTGGTATTCCATTGGTGCGCCTAAAGCAGTCACCGTTGATGGTGGAAGTCGACGCCTACCTGGCCCAGCACACAAGTGAGGAGAACTAATGACAACACCTAACCCCATCACCCCACCGCCGGAGCTGGTGCGTCACTGGTCGCGGTTTCAGGGCGACACCGACCCCGAAGCCCTGTGGTTCCGCATCGCCACCCGCGCCGCCCAGTGGGGCGCCGACCAGGAGCTGGAGGCGTGCTGTGAGTGGCTGCCTGATGTTGGCGAAATGCGAGCAATGCTCCGCGCCGCCCGCCGCTCCAAGCCGCCGAGCTTGAAGGAGCAGGCGCTTGATGCCCTCACCCTTCTATGCAAAGGGCCAGACACAACAGCTTTTGTGACGTGTAGAGACACCATCCGCCGCGCCCTAGAGGCACTGCCCGATGACCATTGAACTCCTCGCGCTGATCTGCGCTTGCATTTCACTCCTCGTCTCCCTTTACGCCTACTTCAATGACTGACCCAATGTTTGCCAACGCCGCAATTATATCAGCTTCATCAATTTTGCTTCAAAACTCAATCACAAACCTATCTCGCAACATCCAAGAAGCGTCAACACAGCCGCTGACTCCAATGCAGGAAAACGTCCTTGTTGGCACTTTTGGCTTGATGGTTGCTGTCTTGATCTGCGCATCAATCGTGCTTCTTCGTTCTATTTTTGATTTTTTCAATGACTGACTTCTCCCCCGCCGCGCAGGCGGTGCTGGATGCGTTCCTCAAGGCGCCCATGGGGCAAAGCCATGTGGACGATGACCTGATCGCCATCGCCGCCGCCCTGCGAGCTGCTGCGGATCAGGTGGTGCCGGAAGAGACGTGGCTAGGAACAGAAGAACCTTGCTACGCCTATTACCGTCAACGGTGCAATACGCGCCGCCAACTCCTCGCCATCGCCGCCGAGCTGGAGGGCAGCGATGCCTGATCTATCACCACAGGCCCAAGCGGTGCTCAATGCGTTACTGGAAGCCAAGTTTGGGAAAGGAGCTGTAGAGCTGGGTTTTCCGGTGATGTCCGTGATTCTGGGACGTGAACTCGCCGCCGCCCTGCGAGCTGCTGCTGATCAGGTAGTGCCGGAGCAAAGTGAACCACCATGTGGAGAAGGTGAACCGTGGCCCCAGCGCTATCAGTTGATGGCTGATTCCAAGTGGGAACAACGGCAGCAAACTCGCATTCAACTCCTTACCATCGCCGCCGAGCTGGAGGGAATCAATGACTGACTTTCGCGCATTGTGTAAAGAGCTGATGGATGCTATTGACTCCGGCATCCCAGTCGAGCGCATCAAACAATCACCGCTTGCTGTTCGTGTTGACGCCGCCCTGGCCCAGCCCGAGCCGCAGGGGCCTAAGTTGGTTTATCGCTACAGCCCGGTCACTATTGCCGAGTGCGGTGGCCCGTGCGAGCAAGGCCCTCAATACTGCGACTGCGGCGAAATAAAAGGCGAACCTGCGCCCGCCCCGGTGGCGCCTACGGATGAGGAGCTGTGGAACCTGTACCAAGACCTGGGACGTGACTTTTCTCCTACGGAGTTTGCCCGCGCCGTCTTAGCCCGCTGGGGCCGCCCCGCCATCGAGCCGGTGCCTGGGGTGGGTGGTGCCGATGCTTAACGCCCTGCTCGCCCTCGCCCTGCTGCTCGCCCTCGGCGCAGCGGTTGAGCTGTGCATCAAGGTGACCTTCGTGCGCCTGCTGCCCTTGCTGCTGAGGCTACCGACACCCACAAACCGCACACCAAGCCTATGAAGCGCGACGCCTTACGCCTGAGTTTGCACCAGTCTATCGAGACTGGACGCGATTACAATGGGCGCTATTTTATTGCCTATTCCAGTGGTGCCTCGGTGTTTGTGCGCGACGTAAAGGAGTTGCGCCGCTTCCTAAGTGTTGGGAAGGGGCTACCTATGCGCGAATCGCTGGACTCATGGCTTAGCAGCTTGGCGGACATGGATGCTAAGAGGATGGGGGACGTTCCAGCGCCTGTTGGGGATGCTAATGTCGAAGGCTCGTTCGACCCGCTGGCCCATGGTCTGGACGAATCAGACCCACAATTCAACACTAAGACGGTAATCTAACGCTTATGCGATGCCCAGGATGTGCGTGCCAGCGCAATAGCGTTGTCATGACGGCTTATGCCGATGGTGATCAAATCGTGCGGAGGAGACACTGCCAGGGGTGTGAGCACCGCTGGTACACGCTCCAGGCGCCTGAGCTGCTTCTACCAAGCGATGCTTTCCGGTGGATCGAAAAGGCTGGAAGGCGACGAACTGTAAAGCTGCTTGAACCAGGCCAAGAGTAAGCTGCAGCGCTTAGCCGCGTTGCTTGGTAATCTACGCAAATCCCCATCAAGCTTATGACCGACTCTGTTAAGGATTACTTAAACGAAATTGCCCGGTATCCGCTGCTTACCGCGGAACAGGAGATTCAACTAGCGCGTCAAATCGAATGCGGCACTGCCCTAGCCGATAAGCAGGAACTTAGTGCTCAGGAGAAGCGCACACTTAAGGTGGCTGAACGCGCTAAGCGTAAGCTGATTAACTGCAATCTTAGGTTGGTTGTCAGTGTTGCTAAGCAGTACACGCGGCGGCTGAATGGCAGCGGCATGGAACTTATGGACTTAGTACAGGAAGGTGCATTTGGGCTTACACGTGCCGTCGAACTGTTCGACAGCAGTAAGGGCTATAAGTTCTCCACTTACGCTTACTGGTGGGTAAGGCAGGCAATTACGCGGGGAATTGACGCTAAGGAGCGGCTTATCCGTGTGCCGCAACATGGGCTCGACAAGGTGTATAAGGTGGTGCGCTTCCAGAAAGCGCATCTGCAGGAGCACGGCAAGATGCCGTCTGTTGCGCAGATGGCGGCAGAGGCAGATGTTGAGGTTGCGCACATGCAGACGCTGCTAGCCCGGAACGCCTGGCATCGCAGCCTCGATGCCCTGGTAAGTGAGACGGGTAGTCCGATTCTGGAGCTTATCCCTGACACCGATTCGATGGATAGGCAGAAGGACTGCATGGAGAAGGACGAGAAACAGGCGATGTTCCAAATCGCCCTTGCCTGCCTAACTGAAGGCGAACTGCTTACGATCCAGCGCAGATACGGGCTTAATGGCGGCGAACCGATGTCACTGTCTAGTATCGCAGCTGAGGACAATGTTTCAAGAGAACGCATTAGACAGCGTATCGAAGCTGCACACCTTAAAATGCGTCTGCGTTTGAAATCAGTGAGGCTTGTATGACTAAGCTTATTGGGCTTTATTCTCCTGCGCCTCGTAGCGGTAAGACGGCGGTGAGTCATGCGCTGGAACGCAGCGTGTTTGTGCGGGTGCCCTTCGCAGAACCGTTGAAGGAAATGGTATTTCCGCTGCTTGTAAGTATTGGCTATACGCCGGAGCAAGCTGCGCAGCGGTTGTATGCCGATAAGGAGATTGTGCTCGACCACTTAGGGGTGAGTACGCGCCATCTGCTGCAGACCTTGGGCACGGAATGGGGAAGAACCTGCATAGCGCCTGATGTGTGGCTGCGTGTATGGCAAGCACGCATTAAGCGCCACGAGTACGTTGTTGTGGATGACGTAAGGTTTGAGAACGAAGCAGAGCTGATCCGCAGCTTAGGTGGTGAGATGTGGAAGATTACTCGTAAAGGAATGGTTAATACGCACACGCACGCCTCGGAGGGAAGCCTAGATGATTGGCCCCATTTTGCGCGTTATATTGAGAACGATGGAACATTAGAGCAGCTGCTTCATGCCGTCTCTCAGATACCACTCGGGCAGGATGGTGCTGATCCCCCAGGCTGAGGGGTGGATGCTGCGGCTGCGGACGAAGCAGGGCGTGCTGGAGTTGCCGTTGCGTGGTACGGAACTGGAGACGGCGCTTATGGAGGCCGAGCAGCTCTACGCCGATGCCCTGGTGGCTACGAACGGAAAGACGCGCTGCCAGCAGTGCATCCACTGGCAGTTCGTCGAGGGGTCGTGTGGCTTGGGCTTTCC
>Ga0209033_1002372_pt1 | contig 10433 bp, 12 predicted proteins | sample LauGreFa1BDMLBDN_2_FD_188218 | JGI IMG/M metagenome (GOLD analysis project Ga0209033, IMG submission 188218) | Freshwater lake microbial communities from Lake Michigan, USA - Fa13.BD.MLB.DN (SPAdes) (version 2) | ecosystem: Environmental > Aquatic > Freshwater > Lake | place: Lake Michigan, USA...
ACTCAGCCCCGGAGCCGTCATTCCGACCAATGAATCGAATCTTCTTCTTGCCATGAATGATGGAATCTACCTCGTTGACTTTAATGGGGAGAACTTGGAGCTATTGCTTGCAATTGAGAGGGAAATTCCAAGTAATCGTATGAATGATGCAAAGTGCGATGCAATGGGAAGATTGCTCGGGGGAACCATGGGAGATGGAGAACGCCCCACCGGCTCTTTCTATCTAATAGCAAACGGAACGTGCGCCCGAATTAGAGAGAGCGTTACGGTTTCCAATGGAATTGCATGGAACCTAGAAAATGACGTTATCTATTACATTGATTCCGCACTAAATTCGGTACTTTCTTCGGCATACTCACTCAACGATCCAACTTCTATTGACTTTAAGACATTTATTGAATTTCCGGCTACTTTTGGTATTCCTGATGGAATGTGTTCTGATAAAGATGGTGGTATCTGGGTTGCATTCTTCGGAGGTTCGGTGGTTAGACGTTTCTCAAAAGAGGGAAAACTCACTCACACAATAGAAATGCCTGTAAACCAAATAACAAGTTGCGCATTTGAGACGGGAACTTCCAATCTCTTCATAACAACTGCATCTCTCGATATTGAGGGCAAAGAACTTGGTCCTCTTGCGGGAAACCTCTTCTGTATCGATGTTGGTATTGAAGGAGTTCCAGTTTCTAAATTTGACGTGAAGAGTTTTAGGGCTAAATAGTCAAATCTCGTGAGCCTCGAACAATCAAAGGCTCTCCGTCAAATAGTTCGGAGACTGCGGAGCGAAAACTCTTTAGGTAATCCATCGATCGATGTACTTCAAATGCAGCCTGGTCTACATATTTCTCAAAGAGAATTACAGCGTTCTCATCGGCAGCATCTATGGCATATTCGTACTGAAGGCAACCAATTTCAGTCCGCGTTGACTTCGCTGCCTTCTCAAGTTCAGGAAGGAATTTTTCTACCGATCCCGGTTTTACTTTAAATCGCACAAATACAAAGAAAGCCATTTCAAAACTCTATCTCGTTGACTAATTCTCCAGTAGCTACGTAGCGCTCTAATTGCTGCTCTAAGAACTCCCTAGCTTGTGGCTCAAAAGCGCTGGAATTTCCGCCTACGTGAGGAGAGATAATTACATTCGGCAATCTCCAAAGTTCATGATCGCTAGGAAGTGGCTCTGGATCAGTCACATCTAAGGCGGCCGAGATTTTGCCTGTCTTTAGCGCAACGAGAAGATCATCGGTCCTCACCACCGGTCCACGCGCAAGGTTGACTAACAATCCGCCAGGTTTCATATTTGCTAATTCCTTAAGCGTTATGAGATGTCTAGTTTCATTTGTAAGAGGGAGAATCAAAACGACTGCATCGAAGCTTGAGATTTTCTGCTCAAGTTCGCTTATTGCAAGTACTCCTTGGCGGGCGCTCCGTGCAAAAAATGTGCTCTCAACTTTGAAAACATCTAGCATTTCTTTAATTCGTGTTCCAACCGAACCGGCACCGACAATCGCAACTTTCTTTTTATAAAGAGAGTCGCGTTGCGCCCCATCCCACTTCCCGCTCTCCATATTCTTGATGTAGTTCTTTATGCCCAAGAAGTGCGAAGCCATCAATGCAACGCCAAGTTCGGCCGTTGATTGATCATGTACTCCCCTCGCATTACATAATCTGACGCCTTTGCGCATGTGAGGTAGCGCATCTTCATAACCAGCCATTAAAAGTTGTACAACTTTTAAATTAGGAAAATTCGCAATTGCGCTCCACGCTTTTGCCCCGCCCATATATTTCGGGATATAGATTTCAACACCCGCTCGCTCCAAATCACTTAGTTCAGATGGCTCTTTGGAAATTACTTTGTAGCCACTTGGAGCGCGCAAATCACCCCATTGGCAATGAATCAATTTCATGAGTTGAACCAAACGTTGCTGAAATTTCTCGCTAATTCTTGCTCAAGAATTTCACTCGCTCGCGCCATCTGCTCGCTCTTGGAAAATCCTGAGTTACTGAGGGCTATGAGCCCTGCGATTGGATATTCGCGCTTTAGCTGTTCAATCACTCGCTCATCGTATGACCCACAAACCAATACTGCTTTAGCGCCATTTAACTTAACAAAATCAAGAATTGGCAGAACACATTTACCGCTTAACGAGCTCTCATCGATTCGGCCTTCGCCCGTAAAAACCGTGCTTTTCTCGGTAATTGATGCGCTTGCCCCAATTAATTCAAGGAAGGTCGCTGCTCCTGGTTGGTAATGAGCGTTGAAAAATGAGAGCGCTAGAAATCCCACACCGCCGGCGGCGCCCGCCCCATTGCTCTCGGAAAAATCTTTTTGGGTATTTTCAACAACCAATCGTTTCCACTTACGCATCGCCGATTCGCCGCGCAACCTACCGGCTCTACCCAAACCCTTTTGTCTACCAAAGGTTGCAATCGCACCCTTTGCTCCCAACAATGGTGAGCTAACATCGGTGACAAGTAGAACTTTGCGACCTTGAATCAAATTTTCAATCAATGCCTTGGCATCTGATTGAATACTTGCTGATTGAGTCAGCCCATTTAATCCACTCCTCACCAACCTGCCTTTTGAATCTCTAATTTCAATTCCCAGTCCCTGCAAAATTCCTAGACCACCGTCATTGCTCGCACTACCGCCCAACAGAAGCCATAACTCACTCCAACTATCTTTACTAATTGATTTAAGAGCTTCTCCAATTGCCCGAGTATGTGATTGAAATGGAGCTCGTTTGCCCATTAAATACTTATTTCCACAGAGCTCTGAAAGTTCGAGAGCTGCGATTTTTCCGTTGGGGCTAATTGCGTACTTAGCTGGATGCTTATTATCAAGCGGACCTGTGACTCTTAATTCATGAGTTTGCCAACCGAGCTCAAAGAGCGCATCTAATGATCCATCTCCGCCGTCGGCCATGTGAAAGCTCTGATAATCAATCCTTTGTTCTTGTAAGACTTTGGCGAAAACTTGATTTATCTGCTGTTGCGAGAGGGAGCCCTTAAATTTATCGATGAGAACTAGAGCTTTCTTCTGCATCGCCAACTACATCCCTTGAAGGGCGACCTCAGCCTCGCTACGAATTGCAGAAAGATCACCTACGGCTACAGTTTTCACGCTCCAAAGCGCGCCGCCCATACAAACTCCTACACAACCAAGGCGAAGATATTCCTGGACTTCATTTGGCTGCACTCCTCCGGAGACCACTAGTTTCAAATCTGGTAGAGGCTCCAGAATCGCCTTTATGTATGAAATTCCGCCGACCGAATTTATAGGAAATATCTTTACGCTAGTTGCGCCAAGTTCTTTTGCTCGATAAATCTCACTTGGGGTAAGCGCACCAGGGGTTATCGCCAGTCCGAGGCTTACCGCCTCTTTGATTACCTTCTCATCGCTATGTGGAGCAACAGCGAAGGATGCGCCCATTCGCTTCAATTCTCTAACTTGCTCAACTGTTCGAACTGTGCCGCCGCCAAGTCTTGTGACTCCCTCGCCTAATAGTTTTTCAATTACTTGAAGCGCGTTAGGAACTGTCATTGTGACTTCGATTTGAGTGATTGAAGTTTCATCCCAAGCTTTTGCAAGCCGGTAGGCATATTCCGAACTACTTGTGCGAATTACGCCAACAACTCCATCAATTTTTGAGTTATTTGCGGAAGTCATCAGACTGCAGTCAATCCAGCATCCATGGAAAAGACACTTCCGTTTACAAAACGTCCCTCTTTGGAGAGAAGAAATGCAATTCCATATGCAACTTCTTCCGGAGTTCCCATCTTGCCATCAAGTTGGCGCGCTTCCATCAACTTACGTCTAGCAACAGGATCTGGATCATCGGCAAGAATTCTTCCAATCCAAGTTGAATCAACAGTGCCTGGCGCGATTGCATTTATGCGAATACCTTCCATCGCATGATCAGCTGCGATGCAGCGAGTTAATCCGACAACAGCGGCTTTTGAAGAACAGTAAGCAACTCGATTCTTCAATCCCACAAGCGCTCCCGCCGATGCAACATTGACTATTGCGCCCCCGCCTCGGGCAATCATTTGGGGGACGACGTGCTTACAAAAGAGGTATTGGGCGCGGATATTTACCGCAAAGGTAAGGTCCCATTCATCAAGGGTGGTCTGGGCAACGGTGCGGGCAAAGCCCAGCCCAGCATTATTTACGAGGGCATCTACCTCAATTTCCTTGAGTAAATCAATGATTGCTTTCTCAGTTGCAACAGCGTCGGATAGATCTAGGGCTAAAGATTCAACTTTCTTTCCGCTCTGCTTTAGCTCAGCTACTGCAACTTCAAGATTTGCTTGATCTTTATCGATGAGAAACAGGTCGTAGCCATCTTTTGCCAGCTGGCGCGCGGTGGCAAGGCCAATACCATTTGCACCGCCGGTAATTAGGGCGAGTGGTAATCCTGAACCCCTAAAACTCATACCTAATTTGCTTTACTTCTCAGCCTTGACTGTGTTCTTCAATATTCCAATCTTCTCGATTTCGATCTCGATTACATCGCCTTCTTTCATAAAGATTGGCGGGTTATAGAAAGTTCCTACTCCATGTGGAGTTCCGGTTGTAATTACATCGCCGGGCTCAAGTGTCACCCGTGCACTAATGTAGGAGATAAGGAATGGGACATTGAATACCAAGTTGCTAGTGTTACTTGATTGCATCGTCTTGCCATTTAGCCGAGCTTCAATCTTCAAATTATGAGGATCGCCAATTTCAGAAGGTGACACGATACGAGGTCCGATTGGACCAAATGTGTCGTAAGACTTGCTCCGAACCCATTGGCCATCTTTAGATTGCGCCTCGCGATCCGTCACATCGTTCATACAGGTATAACCTGAGACATAACTCAGCGCATCAATTTCTGAAACTCGTGAAGCGCGCTTACCTATGACCACCGCTAACTCTGCTTCCCAATCTGTCTGGGTTACACCTTTTGGAATGATGATCGACTCACCATCTCCAATAAGTGATGTAGTCCACTTCGTAAAGAGGACTGGAGTTGTTGGAACGGGAACATTGGCCTCTTTGGCATGGTCGCGATAATTAAGACCGACGGCGATGACCTTATTTGGCCTTGGAAATGGAAGTGGCACCGGATGAACCTTTCTCGAAAATCTCTCACGAAACCCTATCTATAACGGCTTGGATTGTATACAGTAAACGCAGTTCAATTAGGAGGGGTATGAAGCTCGCATTTGGAACAGGAACGGCCAGCGGAGCATCGTGGGTGACGGATCTTTCTAGGTCTTTAGGTTTCACTTTCCAGGAAGTTGATACTGAGTCCATCGAATCACTTATAGCGGGAACGGAAGGTTGCGACGCAATCATTGTGGCACTTCATAAGTTAACTGCCGAGAAAATTGCAGCTCTTCCATCATCTGTCCGTTGTATCGGTCGTCTCGGAGTCGGTCTCGACAATATTGATCTTGCCGCCGCCGAAGCGCGGCACACCCCAGTTATCTTTCAACCAACTTACGCTTTCAATGAAGTTGCAAATCATGCGCTGGCAATGATTATGGCTTTGCACCGCGGACTCTTTCAAGCGAATAAAGGTATCCAGTCCGGCGAATGGATTCCTGCGCCTAAGATCGCACGGATCACTTCTTTGCAAGATACAACTCTTGGAGTCGTTGGTTGCGGTCGTATCGGACAATCGCTAATTGAAAAAGCAAAACCATTATTTAAAGAGATTATCGGTTTTGATCCAGCAATTAAGTCATTGCCGGGAGTTGAACTAGTCTCATCACTTGATGAATTATTGAAGCGATCTGAGATTGTTTCGTTACATGCTCCATATATGAAGAGCACTCATCATATGATTGGAGCAAAAGAGTTAGCAACCCTTCGCCAAGGTGCAATATTGGTAAACGTTTCTCGTGGTGGTTTGATTGATGAAGTGGCTCTTGTTGAATCTCTTAAGTCGGGGCATTTAGATGGAGCAGGTCTTGATGTATTTGAGAAAGAGCCATTAGAGGCTGATTCACCGCTTCGTTCAGCGCCTAATTTGATTATGTCACCACACATAGCTTGGTACTCCCAGAGCGCTGGACCAAGATTGATGGAGTGGGGCGTTAAGGATGTCCTTGGATATCTAAGTGGAAACGCAACTTTAAATGGCAAGTTCGCAGTAGGTCCCTTCTAACAAAAACCCGGAGGATAAATGGAAGAGATTTTCGTACCTGCAGTCGGAATGGCAATGGATAACGCCGTTTTACTTGAATGGCAGAAGGAACCTGGCAATCAAGTAAATGCCGGTGATGTAATCGCCATAATCGAAACCGATAAGACAACAATGGAGATAACTTGTGAAACCTCGGGCACCCTTGGTCGTCATAGATACACGCCCAATAGTGAGGTACCCGCTGGAAACACAATTACTGTAGTTCTTGGCGCAGGAGAGAGTGAGTAGACGATGAGAAGCGATAAAGATTGGAAACTTAAATTACTCCGGGAAATGGTTGTTATCCGAACCTTTGAAGAGACTGCAGATAAATTGACGCTCCGTGGAAAAGTTGCCGGAGGAATGCATAACTCCTCAGGTCAAGAAGCAGTAGCGGTTGGAGTTATGTCAGCCCTCGAGCCCAAGGATGTAATTGCAACTACTCATCGAAGCCACCACCACACCATTGCTAAAGGAATGGATCCCAAGCTTGTGATGGCTGAGTTATTTGGCAAAGCAACCGGTTGTTCAAAAGGTCGTGGCGCATCAATGCACCTGGCCGATGTCGATAATGGAAATTTTGGTGGCAATGGAATTGTTGGCGCTGGAGTCGGAATTGCGATGGGCGCTGCAATGGGTATCAAACAACTTGGCCATAAGAAAGTCGCTGTGGGATTTGTAGGTGATGGCGGTATGAATACTGGCCGAACTTGGGAAGCGGTAAATATGGCTGTGATTAACAAACTCCCATTTATCTGCCTAGTTGATAACAACCAATATGCGGTTGAAACTTTTATTGACCGAGTAACTGGCGGTCGCGATATCGCAAAGCGCGGCTCTGGTTTTGGTCTGCCCTCCTTCACTATCGATGGTCAAGATGTTCTTGAAGTCAACCGCTACACACAAGAGGCGCGCGAACGAGCTCTTGCAGGCGAAGGTCCAACTCTGATTAATGCGCTCACTTATCGCTACTACGGGCATAATGTGGGCGAGAAGGGTCAATATCGCACTCAGGAAGAGATTGCGGACTGGAGAAATAATCGCGATCCAATTGATCGTTTTTCGGCGCAGTTAATTTCAGAGGGCTTATTGAGTCAAGATGATTTCGTTTCGATGCAGAGTGAAGTTACAGCGCAGATAAACGCAGCAGTCGAATTCGCAGAGCAATCCCCTTACCCAGACCTATCTACTATCTACGAAGATGTGGACTCTGGCTTATTAGGAGTGAGAAAATAATGAGTACCCAGACTGAAACTGCAAGAAATACTCTTCCAAGTTACTCCGAAGCCTTCCAACAAGGCGTTCGCGAAGAGATGAACAGCAACGAGTCAATCTTCATCTTGGGCACTGACCTAATCGAACGTGGTGGTCACTTCGCTCAAGTGAAAGGAATTGCCCAAGAGTTTGGCCATGAACGTGTTAAAGATAGTCCAATCTCAGAGGCAGCTATGGTCGCATCTGGAATCGGAGCTGGAATGTATGGCTGTCATCCAATTATTGATCTTAACTTCATTGATTTTTCACTCGGTGCTATGGATGAAATAATCAATCAAGCCGCAAAAATCCGGTTTATGTTCGGCAAACCGGTGCCGCTAGTTATTCGCGCTACCTCAGGCGTTGCACTTGGTGGTGCTCACCACTGCAACTCACTCGAAGCGCTATTCGCACACACGCCGGGTCTCTCCGTTGCAGTACCTTCGCGAGCCTATGATGTAAAGGGATTGATAAAGACGGCTCTTCGAGCACCGGACCCTGTTATTTTCTTAATGCATAAGAAATTATCTGGAGTTCGTGGTGAAGTTGGCGATGAAAGCGTCCTAATTCCATTTGGTAGTGCACACACTGTTCAAAGTGGTAAAGACGCGGCAATCATCACCTATGGATACACCGTCGTGACTGCACAAAAAGCTGCTGCAAAACTTGCTGAAAGTGGCGTCTCTGTTGAGATTATCGACCTTCGCACTCTCTACCCATTAGATACTGAAAAGATAAACGAAACCGTTAAAAAGTTTGGTCGGGTAGTTGTGGCAGATGAAGCTCCACTATTTGGTTCAATCACTGGCGAAATTGCTGCAACAGCATCAGAGGCAAATTTTAAATACTTAAAGGGTCCGATCGTTCGAGTCGGTGGCATAAGAGCTCCTATTAGTGCTAACCCACAGTCCGCAGAAGCAGCTATTCCTACTGTCGATCAAATGATCAACGCAGTTAAGAAAGTCTTGGCTTACTAACTAGAGATAAATGGAGAGTGATTAGTCAATGGTTCTAGATATTTTTGACTTAACTGGAAGGGTTTCGCTGGTCTCTGGCGCAGCAACTGGAATGGGAAAAGCCATGGCCACCGCAGTAGCAGAAGCGGGATCTGATGTCATGATTGTTGATTTGGATGAAGCTGGACTTGAAAGAACTGCTGAGGACATTAAAAAATTGGGTCGGAAAGTAGTTTCAGTGGTCTGTAATGTTTCGGACTTCTCTGCAATTGATAACCTCTGGGCGAGGCTGGATAAAGAATTCGGTCGGATTGATTTCCTTGGAAATGTTGCTGGAAACGGTGCCTCTGAAAAACCAGAAGTAATGAAAGTTGAAATGGTTCAAGAGGTAATTCAAAATCTAGTAATTAGTCGCTTCTATATGTGCCAACATGGAGGCAAGAGAATGCTGAAACAAGGTAAGGGAAGTATTGTTAACATTGGTTCTCTCGCATCTTTCAACGCTCTAGGCCGAGGGCACGTCGCATACAGCATGGCGATGGGAGCTGTTATTCAAATGACTCGCGAACTGAGTACAGAGTGGAGCAGTCGTGGTGTGCGAGTTAATGCAATCCTGCCTGCCCAAGTTATGAACAAAGGCCTTGAGAAGCGAATAGCTGAAGACCCAGAGTTGGAGAAAACGTTTTTGAGGGGCCTTCCTATTGGCAGACTCGGTAAGCCAGAAGAGATCAAAGGGCTATCAATTCTGCTTGCATCAGATGCTTCTTCATTTATTACAGGTGCTTTGATACCTATGGATGGTGGAAATCTTGCTAAAAATGCCGGGGGTTCGCACTTCGGCATGCCTAAGTAGTTCAAAGAGGTCGTAAAAGCTTCACTAGAAAACTCCTTCACAAGGCAGGGTTTTACTTATAGAGTTGTTGTTAACAAACAACAGTTATTCTTCTTCTGGCAATTCGGAATTGAGGTCGTTAAATGGTCGAGAGTTCTTTAGGTCTAGGTATAGCAACACGAAGAGTTCTTGCCGATGTTGTCACCGATGATCTACGAGACGCAATAATCGCTCACGAATTAGAGCCGGGTCGTCGCCTAGCTGAAGATGATCTTGCAAATCAGATGGGTGTATCCCGAGGCCCGGTTCGCGAAGCGCTAGCTCGTTTGGAGCGAGAAGGTCTTGTCGTAATTGAACGACATAAGGGTGCCCGTATCGCCTCTTGGGGAAGAAGTGATGTAGAAGAAATTTTTTCACTTCGCTTAATTCTTGAACAACTAGCAATTGAGTGGGCTTGCAGAAATGCAACAGCCGCTGACATTGAAGCTATCGAAGGGATAGTTAAAGAATTTAGAAATTTGACGGATAAACAGCGCACCGTAAAGATAGTGAGCCAATTTGATTTAGATTTTCACAGCGCTATTTTTAGTGCCGCTCATCATGATCGCCTCGAACGTGCTTGGGAAATTCTCCGCTCGCAGATTCATTCATTTTTAATCTATACCTGGAACAGAGATGATTCGATAAATAGGAGTTTAATGAGTTCTTGGGATAGGGACCATCAGATTTTCGTAGACATAATTAAGAAGCGTGATGTTGAGATGGGTTTGAAGGAAATCAAAGCTCATGTTGAACGAGGATTTACCCGTGTCTCTAAGCATTTTATAGGGCAATAAATTAGATAAAGCTTAGCTTAGAGAGAGTTCTGCAACTCCAAGATGCTCTGCCAAATTGGCTCACTGATATGAACTTGCTCTTTATTGCGTATGCGGGATTGGTTCTCAACCTCGCCAGGTAGAAGGACTGGGTTCTCCGGTTTTGCTGGCCTAGTGCTCTTTATTTTCGCCGCAGATTCAGCAATCTCTGCTTCAAATATTTCACTTCCTACAAAGAATTCTGGATCCATCGCAATCAAAACCGTTCCATTTCCGCGGATATAGCTCTTGGCCATAGCAGCGTGTCCACCTGATAGCGCCCCTCCAACTAACTCGACAAAGAGGCTCATGCAATAACCCTTGTGGCCACCAAAAGGAAGTATTGACCCTCCATCATAGAAAGCTTTT
>Ga0209033_1002381_pt1 | contig 10404 bp, 9 predicted proteins | sample LauGreFa1BDMLBDN_2_FD_188218 | JGI IMG/M metagenome (GOLD analysis project Ga0209033, IMG submission 188218) | Freshwater lake microbial communities from Lake Michigan, USA - Fa13.BD.MLB.DN (SPAdes) (version 2) | ecosystem: Environmental > Aquatic > Freshwater > Lake | place: Lake Michigan, USA...
GCGTTTTACCTTCCCAAAATCGCCAGCGGTCAATGGCGCTTGCAATCCATGGGCGTGACCGTGCCGGTATCCGGCTCGGTCACGCCCATGGATTGCAAGCGCCATTGACCGCTGGCGATTTTGGGAAGGTAAAACGCTTTTTGTGCTTCAGAGCCGTGGCGCAGCAGCGTGCCCATGTTGTACATCTGGCCGTGGCAGGCGCCGCAATTGCCGCCGCTGCGGTTGATCTCTTCCATGATGACCGAGGCCTCGGTCAGGCCCAGCCCGGCGCCGCCGTATTCGGTGGGAATCAGCGCGGCCAGCCAACCCGCGCTGGTGAGTGCGGCGACAAACTCCTCCGGGTAGGCGCGGGCTGCATCGACCTTGCGGTGGTATGTATTGGGGAACTGGGCGCACAGGGCGCGCACTGCATCGCGGATGTCTTGGTAGTTGTCGCTAGACGTTTGCATGGTGTGGGGCCGGCTTGGATGCGCTGCAAAACTTCAGCTTAGCGCAACATCGCCTTGCATGGTGAGCCAGCCCTCGTGGTCCGAGGCCCAGACGCGCACACTGCGCCCATCGGGCGCGGGCTGGGCGTGCAGGCGCAGCGGGTGCTGGTCAAACGTGGGGCGCAAGGCTTTGAAGTTAAATTGGCCGATAGTGGCATCGGGCAGGTGGCGGCGCACCAAGTCCAGCAGCAGCGTGGCAATCAGCGGGCCGTGTACCACCAGACCGGGGTAGCCCTCCTCTTGTGTGACGTAGCTGCGGTCGTAGTGGATACGGTGGCTGTTAAAGGTCAGCGCGGAATAGCGGAATAAAAGCACCGCATCGGCCCGCACTTCGCGCTGCCAGGGCGCGCTTTGATCGGCAGCGATGGGCGCGGGTGCTGCCTCGCCCGGTTGCGCGGCGGCACGGTACACGATATCGTGCTCTTCGGTCACGCACAGGCCCAAGTCGTTAGCAATAGCGTGACGCACCAGCACAAACAGCAAGTCGCCGCTGCGCCCGCGTTTGTGGGTCACCGACTCGATGCTGGACACGCGGCGCAGCGCATCACCCACACGCAGCGGATTGGCCGCCTGCCAGTGCAATCGGCCCCCGGCCCACATGCGCCGGGGCAGCGGCACGGGCGGCAAAAACCCGCCCCGCAGCGCATGGCCGTCCGGCCCTAATGCGCTATGCCGGTGCTGCGGCAAAAAATACAGCCAATGCCACAAGGCGGGTATGAAGTCGCCCGCCACAGGCGCAGGGTCGTCCCGGTCCAAAGTGGCCGACAGCGCGCGCACGGGCGCGGCAGTGGCCTGGTCCAGCAAAGTCTCGGTGCTGCCGGTCCAGCTTTGCAAATGGGCCAGGGTGGCGGTGTCTAGGGTGTCGGTCGAAAGCGTCATAGGTTTTAGTTCTGAATAGATTATCTGCCGACCTATCAAAGCGCTCCATGGCCGACCACACGATAAGGCAAAATGCCCCGCAGCGAAATCCGTCCCTTGGGGCGGAGCATATTTATAAAGAGAGACTGCTATGAATCCTTTTGTATTGGTTATCCCGGTTGCCTTGCTCATGATAGGTATCGAGTTATGGGTGGCCCACCGGCGCGGCCTGCAGGTCTATCGCCTCAAAGACTCCATTACATCGCTCAATATTGGCACGATCAGCCAATTCGTGATCACCCTGGGCGCAGGTATCAGCGTGTATATGTATTCCGTTATTTTGGATAAATTCGGCGCTTTCGAATGGGATACTAGCAATCCGCTGACCTGGATACTGGCGCTGGTGCTGTACGACTTTTTCTATTATTGGGTGCACCGTAGCGGACACGAAGTCAATATATTCTGGGCGGCGCATGTAGTGCACCACAGCAGCGAAGAATTTAATTTGTCCACCGCCTTGCGCCAGTCGGCCACCGGCTTTTATTTCAAATGGGTTTTTTACGTGCCGCTGGCCTTGCTGGGTTTTCCGCTCAAGGTATTCCTGACGGTGGGCTTTATTGATTTGGTGTATCAAATTTGGGTGCATACCCGCTTGGTGGGGCGCTTGGGTTTTCTGGAATGGTTTATGGTGACCCCATCGAACCACCGCGTGCACCACGGGCAAAACGACTATTGCCTGGATAAAAACTACGGCGGCATCTTTAGCGTGTGGGACCGCATGTTTGGCACTTATGCCGACGAGCGCGAGGACGAGCCCGTGGTCTATGGCGTGCGCAAGCCACTCCAAAGCTGGAATCCGATCTGGGGCAATGTGCAGCACTACACCCTGATGTGGCAGCAAATCCGCAGCACCTCCGGCTGGCGCAATAAACTCATGTGCGTGTTTGCCGGGCCGTCCTGGCTGCCGCCGGGTGCTGCTCCGGCTCCCGAATTTGTGCCCGAAAAATTCGAACGCTTTGACACCCCTGCACCGAGTTGGATGCACGCTCTGGGCGTATTCGCCTGCGGTCTGGGCATGTCCGTGCTGGTGCACTTCTTGCTGATCTCAAAAAATCTGGCGCCTGGTAAAGCGCTCAGCTATTCGGCCGCGGCTTTACTGGCCTACCTGGTCATCGGCTGGTTGTGGCAGCGGCCACGCGTGATGGAAGCCGCGCATGCCTAGCCTGGCCTACACCGATGGCCTGCTGGCGCTGGTATGTCTGTGGCTGCTGACCCGCGCCAGCCTGCCTCTGGGCGTACGCATTGCGGCGGGCACACTGGGCGCTGCGGCGGTGCTGGGGGTGCTGCGTTTTTCTGGTCTGTACCCGATACCGCAATGGCACCAATTTGTTTCCATGCTGGGCGCGTGTGCTGCCTTTCCGCTGCTGGCCGTGGCCGTCTTGTGGCCCGATGCGGCGGTGGCGCGGCAACTCAAGTTTGCCTCCATCTTTTTTATTGGCATGGCGGTGCTGGGCATGCTGGCCGTGGGCGTAGCGCAAAAGCGGGTGGTGGTGGACGCGCTGACGGTTATCTCGGTAGTGGCGATGGTGATCAGCCTGGCGCGCGGCGGGCGTTGGCCCACGGCGATAAGCACGGCGCTGATGCTGGCCGGTCTGCTGCTGTTTGCAGCCAAGGCTACGGTCGTACCCGCCTTGGTGCCTGGCGACTTGCTGCATATCGGTGTGGCCATTGGCTTGTTGGGCTTGGGTGTCAGCGGACTTTGGTCGGCCACGCCCAATATAGAAGCGCAAGAAGCGCAAGAGGCGCAGGCGCACAGCGCCTGAGAGCGCCTTAGCGGCGCTGCGCTATCGCCAAGGGTAGCGAACCTTCGGTGACCACAGGGCATGCGATGACGCCAACAAGCGCGTTATGCTGCCGCGCTGCGCCAGCACCGGGCCGCCTGGGCCCTGCGCCCCCCACCATTTTCGAAAGTAGTACATGCTGCAAGTTCACGCCAACGGACTGGAGTTTCATTGTCTGACGCAGGGCAGCGGCCCCAAGGTGTTGCTGCTGCACGGTTTCCCGGACACGGCACATACTTGGCAGTACCAAATGGATGCGCTGGCGCAAGCGGGCTTTTGTGCGATTGCGCCTTATTTGCGCGGCTACCACCCGACCACCGTTCCCACACAAGGCTATTACGACAAAGCCACGCTGGTGCAAGACCTGGCCTGCCTGATTGAGGTCCTGGGCGACGGCCAGCCAATGTATTTTGTGGGTCAGGACTGGGGCGCCATCATTGGCTACGCCTTGTGCGCCGCGCGCCCGGATTTGCTGCGCAAGGCGGTGCTCATGGCGGTGCCGCATCCGGCCATCGTGGCAGCGCATTTACTGGACCCCAAGCATGTGCAGCGCTCGTTTCATTGGTGGTTTTTTCAGCAGGCCGACTTTCCTGAAAAAGCGCTCCTGGCCGACGACATGGCCTTTATCGACTACCTGTGGCGCGAGTGGTGCGCGCCGGGCTACGCTGACCGGGAGCACATCCAGAGCGTGAAAGATTGTTTGCGTCAGAACGGTGTCTTGCAAGCCACGCTGGGCTATTACCGCGCCATGTTTGACCCGGCGCGGGGCGATCCGGCACTGGGTGCACTGCGCACCCTCATGGCCCGCCCAATTACCGTACCCACGTTAGCCTTATGCGGCGCGCAAGACCTGCGCGCCGAGCTGATGCGCCAACAAGATGCGTATTTCACCGGTGGCTACCGCTACCAAGAAGTGCCCGGCGCCGGCCACTTTTTGCACCGCGAGCAGCCCGCAGCCGTCAACCAGTTATTGCTGGATTGGCTGCGCTAAGTGCTAAGCCGCTTTTGCCAGCGGAGCGGCAAAATGGTTTTCCATTTCGCGGCGTAGTTGGTAGGCGCGGGTGCTGGTGTCGATGGCGACATCGTCCCAGCACAAAGACTGGCCCTGGCGGACCGGGCGCAGTAGTTTGATGTTGTGCGCCAAGCCTAGCGGCAAGCCGCCGAGTTTGCGCGACGTTTCTGCTGGTAGCAATTTTCCCCAGACGGTGTAACCGCCCTCGCCGTCCAGCATTTCGCCGGGCTGCAGATCGCGTTTGGCAGTGGCCACCACATCGGCATTCCAGCCGGTGGCCACACCCGTGGGCTCACCGCGCAACGCCACGCTGGCGACCGACATACCCACTTCCAAGCCGATCAGGTGCCAGCGCTTGTACAGCGTGAAGTAGCGGCCACTGGGGTCGGTGTGTGCGTTGTACTCTTCAAAGCAGTTTTTGATGTAATCGGTCTCGGCCTCGACGGTCACCCACACGCCCATGCGAATGTCGTAGGGGATCTTGCGGCCATTGGCTTCCAAGGACGAAATCACCTCGACCATGCCTTTGCGCTCGAGCACACCGCCTTCTTGAATCGGTCGCGTCACGAAGGGGATGTCCTCCACACTGGCCGGTGGATAGAGCAAGCCATTGGACGGCACACCCAGCCCCGTCGCGTTAGACACTGCGCTGCTTTCAATAGAAGGCTTGGAGCCGTCCAAAAAGCTATTGAACATTTTGGGATTGAGCCCGCCGCGCAAGGCTTGCTCGGGCGTGAGACCGTAGTTGCCCCACACGGTGTCGGGCGTGGACTGGTTGAAATGCGGCAGCCATTTGTGGCCGCGCCCCGCTGCCACTACCGGAAAGCCGCAAGTGCGCGCCCAATCTACCAAGTCGCAAATCAAAGCCGGTTGGTCGCCAAAGGCCAGTGAATACACCACCCCCGCCTGTGCGGCTTTATGTGCCAACAGCGGTCCGCAAAAGGCATCGGCCTCGACCGTCACGTTGACCACATGCTTGCCATGCGCAAAGGCTTCGAGGCAATGGTCCACCGCTGCAATCGGATGACCGGTGCATTCAACGATCACGTCAATGGCGGGGTGCGATACCAGTGCGCGCCAGTCTTCACCGATGTGGGTGGTGCCCGCCTTGATGGCCGCATCCAAAGACGCGGCCTGCATGCGCTGGGCTTCCCAGCCGACACGACTGAGGTTGGCGCGCGCGCCATCGGGCGACAAGTCGGCAATGCCGACCAAATGTACGCCGGGTGTGCGCGGAATTTGCGCCAAATACATAGAGCCAAATTTGCCCGCGCCGATGAGGCCGACGCGGATGGGGCGGCCCTCGGCCTGGCGTTGCTGGAGTTTGGCAAACAAGCTCATGCGGCAGCTTTCTGCTCATCAAAAGGCACAGTAGAAGTTTGCAGTGCGCTGCCAGGCATGCCGTCTTTCCACGGCAGATCGACGGGGTAGTCTGTGAGCAGGCAGTCGTCTGGCAGGCATTCGATGGGAGTGAAGTCGCGGTGGGCGATGTACTCGGGGCGCTTGTGGCGGCGGATGTGGTTGCTCACTGCGCACAAACTCAGATATACCGCCACGCGGTTCCAGGGCGAGAGATTGCTGGTGGACGCATGGACCAGGCAGCTATGGAAAAGAATCATGGAGCCGGCCGGGCCTTTGGGGCTGACGATGCCGCCGTTTTTGCCGCCCGCGCGTTCTACCAAGGAGGTAATGAGTTCGTTATCCACCGTCCACAGCGGGTAGCTGGTGGTGGACAAGTCGTGCTTGGCGGCGACCACGCCGCGCTTGTGGCTGCCGGGGATGAACATCAAGGGGCCGTTGTGCTCGTTCACATCGTCCAGAAAAATCGCGACGTTCATGGCGCGCTCGGTAGGCATCATGTCGTCGTTGAGCCAGGTGCCGTAGTCCTGATGCCATTGCCAGACATCGCCCTCAAAAGCCATCTTGCCGTTGATCTTGAACTGGTGCATGTACAGCTTTTCGCCCAGCAGCATTTCCACCGGCTCGATCATGCGCGGATGGCGGCCCAGCTTGCCGAAAGGCTTGCTCACCATATGGGCCGCGAAGTTGGTGCGCACGGCATCGCGGCCTTTTTCGCGCACATTGAAAGCATCCCGTTTGGCATAGAGCGCGGGCACCGCGTCCAGCAGGGACTGGGTTTCTTCGGGCGAAAACTGGCCGGGGAAAAAGAGATAACCATCACGGTCAAACTGGGCTAGTTGCTCGGGCGTCAATTTCATGGTGTGCTCGCTTTTTGAATACGGGGCCAGATGGGCCAGCGCCCGGTGTAGTTTAAATTTTGACTTCACTATAGCGCGCTTGGCCGGTAAGGCCTCGCTGCAAGCCGGGTCGCGGGCCCCAAGCTTTGAGGCCGGGTACTTGGATCGTCTAGGCGATTGGGGCGCTGGCAGTCCAGCCGGACTGCGCCGCCAGGCGTCCGCCAGCGCTGCCTTGGCTCAGGCACGCCGACGGCCTTAATCCGACGCTTCGTCCTGCTCATCCACCCGCGCCGGGCGCGGGATCTTTTTCAGTCGGATCAGCCGCGCTTGTTCGATAGCGTCTTTTTTGACCTGGCGTTCGGCGTCGAGCTTTTCACCTGCGGCTAACCATTGGGCAAACTCCGCTGGCGTTTCCAAAGTAATGCGGCCCAAAGCGCCGCTGCGAAAGTCGTGGATAGCGATCTCGGCCGCTTTTTGCAAATTCACCCGGCCACCCGATTGCAAAGCGCCGCGCCTGCGGCCCACGCCGTCCAGCACTTGTTCGTCGGTCTGCGCCTCAACATCGGCCAAGCCGTAGCGCGCCGCCAGCGCTTGCGCGTAGTGCTGACGCAGGTAGTCCAGCAGTTCGAGCGCCACTTCTTCGTCATCAAACGCATTGCGCCCGATAGCGCCGCTAGCGGCCAGGTTGTAGCCGCTTTTGGCCACAATGATGCGCGGCCACAAGACGCCGGGCGTGTCATACAGGTAAAAGTCATCGGCGATAGTGATGCGCTGCTCGGCTTTGGTAACCCCGGCCTCGTCGCCGGTTTTGGCAGCGCGCTTGCCTTTGAGCGTGTTGATCAGCGTGGACTTACCCACATTAGGAATGCCGCAAATCAGCACGCGCATGGGTTTGGCCATACCTCCGCGCAAGGGCGCGAGTTGGTGGCAGGCATCGACCAAGGCACGCGCCGGTGTGGTCATGCCCGCGTCCAGCGGCAGCGCGCGCACGCCGGGCAGGGCGTTGTAATGGGCCAGCCAGTCGGCGGTGCGCGCCGGGTCGGCCAAGTCTTGTTTATTGAGCACCTTAAGTGCCGGTTTGCCGCGTGTGAGCTCGGCCAGCATGGGGTTGGCGCTGGAGCCGGGCAGGCGCGCGTCCAGCAGCTCGATCACCACGTCAATCTCCCGAATGCGCTCGCCAATGGCTTTGCGCGTCAGGTGCATATGCCCGGGAAACCACTGTATCGCCATGTTCTTTTTCTCTGTGCCTAGGGGAATGCGCGATTGTCCGGTACTTTGCCGATTACGACTGGCGGCCTTGCAGTCGATTTGGAGATGGAGACATGGATTGCCACGGCCTGCGGCCTCGCATTGACCCCCTTCGTGTCAAATCGACGGGCACCAGTGACGCCACATCCGTCATCGCGAGGAGCGAAGCGACGCGGCGATCCATGCAGGCAGGCAGTCACGCATCGCCTCGTTAAACCCATCCGCAATCCGTAATCTACGATGCCTTCGGACGCCCCAAACGCTCAGCCGACAGGTACTGCTGCAAATAGCGGTCAAAGGGCAGTGTGTCTGCCGCTTCGATTTCACGTTGGCGCTCTAAAGAGGCTTGCGCCAGTTGCTGGAAGTGCGCCAGCTCGTGCGCCGCCAAGGGCTGCGCCAGTTCCTGCGCTTTGGTTTGCTCAGACAGGCTGCGCACAAAAGCAGAAAACGATCCGCCATGGTCCTCGCGCATGGCCTGCAGCACTCGGGCCGAAGGCAGACTGTCCGGGTGCGTCAAACCATGCTGCGCCAGCTCGACCGCTTGCGCGTATTCGCTACCACCGTGGGCCCGGTCCAGCGCCTGGGCCAAGGGGCGCAACTGGGCCACGATATCCAGTCCCCAATCGGCCAAGCCGACCATTTCTTCGCCACGCTGCAATTGCAGGCCGGGCTCACGCCCCCGCTCGGCTACCGATTGTTGGTTGCGCGCCATGGCGGCGATTTCCGCAGGTGTGTCGTTCGGGCTGGCTTGGCTAAGACAGTGCAGCAAAAACACATCCAAAAAACGCAGGGTAGAAGCGCGAATGCCTACAGGCTCGAAGGGGTCCAGGTCCATCAGACGCACTTCCACGTATTCCACGCCGCGCTCGCGCAGCGCGTGCAAGGGACGCTCGCCCTGGAAGATGACGCGCTTGGGCCGGATGGTGCCGTAAAACTCGTTTTCAATTTGCAGCAAACTGGTGGCCAATTGCTTGAAGCTGCCATCGGCATTGCGCACGCCAGTTTCCACATAGGGCGCATAAGGTTCTGTCAGCGCCTGGTGCAGTGAAGCGGCATAACCTTCCAGGCTGTTGTAACTGACGGCCAGCGCGCTTTGCGCATCGCTTTGGTAACCGAGCCTACCCATACGCAGCGAGGTGGCATACGGCAGACCCATGGTGCCGGGCTGCAATTCTTGCAAAGCATGGCTGCGGCCCTGCACAAAGGTGGAACACACCGCAGGCGATGCGCCAAACAAATACAAGAGCAAAAACGCATGGCGGCGGAAATTGCGGATCAGCGCGAAATAGTCCTGGCTGGATACCTCGGGCAAAGACCAGTTGTAGTGGATGCCCGAGATGGTTTGCATGCGCCGCCCATAGCGGTAGCCCAGCCCGCTGCGATAGACGGTTTTGGCCTGGCCCACATTGGAGCTGCCGTACTGGCCCAGCGGTATCGCGTCATCGGCAGGCAAGCCGCAGGGCATGCTAGAGACCCAGAGCATTTCTTGGCCCATGGATGCTAGCGCGTAGTTCTGCACGCGTCGCAATTCATCCAGACAGTCTTCGATGCCTGCATGCACGCCGGTGATGAGCTCGATTTGGGATTCACTGAAATCGGTGGTGATATGCGGATGCGTCAGGGCCGAGCCCAGCGCTTTCGGGTGTGGCGTGGCCGCCAGTGCGCCGCTGACGAGCGAGCGCAGGCTTTCTTTTTCGATACCCCGACGAATACCTTGCAGTTGCTGCGCCGGAAAGCCTTCAAGGGCCCAATTGCTTTCACTCATGCCAGTTGGCCCTTCTGTTCTCTATTCACTGCGTCATCACCAGGCGCATTGCGATCTGGCGACCCATAAGTCACTGCTTCACGGGGCTCTACGTTTCGGTGGCCCTGCGCCCCCCCAACGGCCTGCCAAGGTAGCACAGTCAGGTTTAGCTGGGGTGACCGGCCCTGATTGCAAGAGCGCGCAGCAAGGGAATTGACCTACAGGCGCACAAGCGCCCGCTTTTGGCGCTAAGGCGCGGCGTTCAGACCAGGTAAAGCCCGGCCCATGGTTCCGTAAAGCCCCGAGCTTGTGCTCAGCGCAGGTGCTTGCCGGCGCGGCCTATTTCGTGTGCGCCTTGGGATGCGCCACTGGCCGGAATTTGGAATTTGGTGGTCGCCACCACCTCAGGCATTTGCGCTTGCAAGCGCTCATCAGCGCCCTCGCCCAAACCGATCCAGCTGCCCTCGCTCAGGGTGATGTGCGCGGCCTCTACGCTACCGGCACCGGCACACAAAATGGTGCGGGTGGGTGCGTCTTGTGCCACCAGCACCAGCATGGCCGGCACCACGGCCTCGGGCTGCAAGGCGGCCAGCACTGGCTCGGGCATCAGCCCAGCGGTCATGCGCGTGGCGGCGGTGGGGGCCAGGCAATTGACGTGAATATTGTTTTTTGCGCCTTCAATGGACAGTGTCTGCATCAGCCCCACCAGCGCCATCTTCGCCGCGCCGTAGTTGCTCTGGCCGAAATTGCCGTACAAGCCGCTGCTGGAAGTTGTCATCAAAATACGACCATATTTTTGCGCGTTCATGTGCGGCCAGACGGCTTTACTGCAATGCACCGCGCCCATCAGGTGCACTTCCATCACAAGACGGAAGTCGTCTATTTCCATCTTAGAAAAACTTTTGTCGCGCAAGATGCCTGCGTTGTTCACCAAGATGTCGATGCGGCCCCAGGCGTCCATGGTTTCTTGCACCATGGCTTGCACCGCAGCGAAATCCGTTACCGAAGCGCTATT
>Ga0209033_1002382_pt1 | contig 10403 bp, 9 predicted proteins | sample LauGreFa1BDMLBDN_2_FD_188218 | JGI IMG/M metagenome (GOLD analysis project Ga0209033, IMG submission 188218) | Freshwater lake microbial communities from Lake Michigan, USA - Fa13.BD.MLB.DN (SPAdes) (version 2) | ecosystem: Environmental > Aquatic > Freshwater > Lake | place: Lake Michigan, USA...
ACAAAAGGCGCCAACACTATAAAAGAAAACACGAAAAATTGATGCAACACTGGGATTTGCCAAGCAGGGGCATCCATGTTTTTTAATAATGCAATGGCCGCAAACAGAAGCGCGTTATCTGCCAGTGATGAAAAAAACTGTGCAGCTAGAATAATATTGAAACTGCGATTCATAGGCTAATTTGTCCTGTGCAATTATACGGAACGCTGAATCTTTGCACTAAAAATGGGAGAGAGATTTGTTATTTATCTAATCACGTTAAAACCTGTTTTTTAGTTGGTAATATCAACATCTAGAGTTTCTATAGAAATTTGTACTGAACCGGTCTTTTGCCACTTTACAAGCTCCAATGCTCCACTAAAATGTTCAACTATTGCAGTGCAACTTTCTACAAAATCTCCGGTATTGATATACAAAAACCCATCCATCTCTTTTATTTCAGCATGGTGTATATGGCCACAGATAACGCCATCCAACTCCCGATCCTTAAGAGTGCTGACGATACTCTCTTCATAATCGGAAATAAATTGAACCACATTTTTGACTTTATATTTTACATAAGCAGATAAGGAGAAGTTTGACTGCATACCAATCAAATACCTAATTTTTCGTAAAATACGATTGACTGAAATAAGAAAGTCGTACCCTTCATTACCCAGTTTAGCAATCCACTTATGATATTTGGCAATCGTGTCATACTCATCACCATGAATCACCAAGAATTTCTTTCCGGAAGCTGAAACATGTATATCTGAGGTTTTAACAACAATGTCACCAAATACATAATCAGCGTATTGCCGGACATTTTCATCATGGTTTCCAGGAACATAGATAACTTGGGTACCATGCCTAGCTTTACGTAAGACTTTCTGAATCACTGTATTATGATCAATAGGCCAATACATTTTCTTGGAAAGTGCCCAAAAATCGATAATATCGCCCACTAAGTAGAGTTTATCACTATCATTATGCTTTAGAAAATCTAGCAAGACGTCAGCTTGGCACTGAGTAGATCCGAGATGTAAATCAGAAATCCAAATGGTTCTATAGGTATTATTCATCAATAACTAATCCCGAAAGGCTGATAAAACAGAGGGGAAATTCACCCTAGGAATAAGACATCCCTGAAAGAATTTCTTTTTAAAATCCTACCAAAAGTAAATGAAGGTTTTGTTACAAGCGCACAAATAAAGCCATTCAATAAAATAGTAAATATCTCCTGATACTAAAAATTCATATCTTGCTATATTTTTATTTAGATCGTCATAACCCTGTCACAAGTTAATTCAATAATGAGGTCTGATTTGTATATTTCAGAGCTTGATATTATGTTGAATCAACATCAACAATCTCGTCGCAATTTCATCAAAACTACTGGTTTTGCATTCACTGCCAGCGTTATCGCATCAGAAAAAACCGTCAATAGTATTGCAACAGCCTTGTCTTCGACACCACTATTAGCCCTTCCCCAGTTAGCCCAGGGTATTCGTGTTGGCGATGTGCTATCAGATCGAGCTATCGTCTGGAGTCGAGCCAACTGCTCCGCTAAAATGATTGTCAAATATAGCTTTTATCCCGATTTCAAAGATTCAACCTTAATACAAGGGCCACTCGCTCTCAAAGAAAATGACTATACCACTCATATAGATATAACGGGATTACCTGCTGGTCGGGATATTTTTATTCAGGTTATGTTTCAAGATTTAAATAATAAGCAGAGCATAAGCAAAGCAAGTTCCGGACATTTTAGAACAGCTCCAAATGATGCAAGACCTGTTCGCTTTCTTTGGTCTGGAGATTCCTGCGGTCAAGGATGGGGGATTAATCCAGATATTGGCGGCATGAAAATTTATGAAACTATGCGGCTAACTGACCCTGATTTCTTTATTCATTGTGGCGACAGTATTTACGCTGATTGCCCCATACATGAAACCCAAATAGCTCATGAAACAGGCCAAGTTTGGCGTAACCTTGTAACAGAAGAAGTCTCTAAAGTTGCTGAAACACTTGAGGAATATCGTGGTCGTTATAAATATAATTTAATGGACCATAATTTACGTAAATTTAATGCCCAAGTACCCACTGTTTGGTTATGGGATGATCACGAGATCACCAATAACTGGTCTCCTTCTAAAAATCTAGATGATGATAAGCGCTACACGGAAAAAAACATTACTACACTCGTAAAAAGGGGAACGACTGCAGCGCTTGAATATGCGCCTATTCGTTATAACAAAACGACTGCAGGTAAATCTATTTATCGTAACTTGCCTTATGGTCCTTTACTGGAATTATTTGTTCTGGATATGCGTTCCTATCGGGGACCTAATAACCATAATCGGCAGGAAAAATCAGGTGTTGATACTGCTTATCTTGGACACGATCAATTAAATTGGTTAAAAACCGGTTTAAAAAAGTCCACAGCCTTATGGAAAGTTATTGCTGCAGATATGCCTATTGGTTTAAGTTTAAAAGATGGAGTGGACAAACAAAATCGTACTCAATTTGAAAATCTAGCTAATGGAGATGGATCTGCCTTGGGGCGAGAACTGGAAATTGCTGAATTATTGGCCTTTGCCAAGCAAGAAGAAATTTCCAACATGGTCTGGTTTACAGCGGATGTACATTATTGTGCTGCACACTATTATGATCCCGATAAAGCTCAGTTTAAAAACTTTGACCCCTTTTGGGAGTTTATTTCAGGCCCTTTGAATGCCAGTAGCTTTGGACCTCAGCAATTCGATAATACATTTGGTCCTCAATTGATTTTTCAAAAAGCATCGCCCAACTCCCATTTATCGCCTTTATCGGGATTACAATTTTTTGGACAAGTTGACATTGATAATCAAACTCTTAATATGACAGTTACGTTAAAAGATATTAAAGGTGACAGTCTGTTTACACAAATAATTAACCCAACCATAAATAAAATTTAACATGAGGTGCCCATAAAACAGCAAAAATAGCAAAAATAGCTGCAGATCTAAACTCAAAATGCTTACAAAGTCTTACCCGATTATTAACCGAATTAATTTAGGAGTGAATGTATGTCGAGAAAAACAGCCATAAAACCCTCTGATAAAGACATTATATATCGTAGAAGAGACAGTCGAAAAACCAGTAAGAATGATGATTTTTCTTTGCTAGACGTCGTTGACTTATGCATAGAAAGAAGAGTATTAGAACCCATCCAAGCACTTACAAAAGCGCAAGGTGCTTACATAACGGCTATTTTAGAAAATGTCATAACGTTTGGCATAGGACCTGCTGGAACCGGTAAAAGTTATGTTGTTGCTGGATTAGCAGCAGATATGCTCAGAGAAAAAAAGATTGATCGTATTATCCTTTCCAGACCAGGGGTTGAGGCGGGTGAAAAATTTGGCTTCATTCCTGGTGAATTGGAAGAAAAATATGCACCCTATATTGAACCCTTTAGAGATATCTTTAATGAGCGATTAGGTCGATCACAAGTCGACTATTTAATTAAACATAAACGAATCTGTGCAATGCCTCTGGCTTTTATGCGTGGGCGGACCTTCAAAAACTGCTGGGCTATCTTAGATGAGGCACAAAATACAACACCAAGCCAAATGAAGTTATTTTTAACTCGCATTGGCGATAATTGTAAAGTGATAATCGATGGTGACATTGAACAAAAAGATATAACTACTCAATCAGGACTTTCTGATGCTGTTAACAAATTAAAAAATACAAGAAAAGTCGGTATTGTTGAATTTAGCGTTGAAGATGTCGTTCGTTCTGGTATTGTCAAAGATATCCTTAGAGCTTATTCGGCTTAATATCTACTCAATTTTTGAGGATCGTCCTTTTTATAACCGTCACCTACATTAGATTTGATGTAGGTGACTTGATTATCGTAATTTGAGCTTGACTGTCACAATTTTGTCATAACAAGACTATAGATTATTACTTCATTTTTCTTCGGCCTAATGAGTAATACTTGAATAAAATTAGTATCAAATTGAGTTGGCATTATTTCTCAGTTGTCATTGTGCTGATTGGAAATATTTTACTGATAAACTCAATCAACCTTTATGGTTCTGAATTGAGTCATTCAGAAAGCTACACACTAAAAAGATTATTTCCCAGTGAAATAAATCCTTCAATTACATTTGACTCAAGCATTATTGCTTCTCCTCTCATAGATTTATCACAAGGCAAACCATTAATCATAGTGCCTGCGTCAAATGGACACATTGCTGCTATGGATAGCGAAACAGGTATTTTAGTTTGGGAAATAAACGCACCTTTACCCAAAAATCAAGAAGCACAACTTATATCAACGCCTATCATATTCAACGATAAACTAGTGATCCTCTATCAGTGCCTTGAAAAAGGCGTAAGAATCAGTCACCGTATGGCAGTCATTGACCTCGTTAAGAAACAATTGGATGACGCCTTTCCCGTGTTAATTTTATCAGCCGAAAAGTCAACAACTGATGGCATAGGTAAAGTAAAGTTCAACCCGTCGACTGCTTTTTCACATTCGGCACTTAAACATGGACAAAAACCTGGATCCAAATTAGGTTATCTGTATGCTGCTTTTGGAAACTCTGGAGATGAACAACCTTTTCATGGCTGGCTATTTGAAATTGATATGGATGCTTGGCAGAATGCAAAACAAAAAAATGGACAAACAAAGACAACCCCATCCCTAAGTAAAGTATTGGTAACGACGCCAGAAGCAGATTGCCCGGTAAAAACAGAACTGTATGGTACTCAGGAAATGATTTGTGGAGGCGGCATTTGGTCACCACCAGGACCTCAAATTTATTCACACGGCAATGAAGTCGAATTATTTGTCCCTACAGGAAACGGACAAATCGATCTTAATAGACATGATTATGCCAATACCATTATGCGGTTAAAACCCGGCCTGAAATTTGATGCAGGGTGCGATGCTAAGCTATGTGCGAATTTTAACCCAACCAATCCTGATACAGACTGTATATCCTCTTGTAAAAACTTGTTCATCCCTAGGTTGATGGCAAATGATGCTCCATTAAGACCTGCTAATGGTGAATGTGATGATAAATCATATTGGGAATGTTTGGCTTGGATGGATTATGATTTAGGTGCTAGCGCACCCGTTAAAATAGATATGAATAATGGATTATCTTTACTGGTGCAGCCCAGTAAAGATGGCAGTATCTACTTAATTAATGCAAATCATTTAGGCACTCAATATGATCGTCTACAAATAGTCGATGTTTGTGGAACTAAAGAGGATCAGTGTGTAAAAGGTTGGATGGGTATGATTGCTACTCAAGTTGTATCAACTTTTGTAGATGGTACTCCTGTTGTTGTAATTCCAACATTCGTCCCTGATAAAACTCATCCCGCTGGATTAGTGGCGCTAAAAATTGTGTTACAAAATGGCCTACCAAAATTCCAACGTTTTTGGCAGTTTCCTGATCCATCTAGTATTGAAGCTATTCAAACATTCAGGAATCATACATCCCTGCCTGTTATTACAGAAATAGGAGAAAATAGAGATCCAACTATTTTAGTGGTAGACATTAACCAAAATGGAACCGTTTACGGGGTTCGTATAAAAGATGGTCAACTCATAGTAAAGCAGACATTAAAGGGAACGGGGAGGCAAGATTCATTTCCATTGATTTACCATGATAATTTATACTTGGCTTCTATAATGCCGGGCACCAGCAATGCCATGATAGAGGCCTATCATATTGATACCATTAAAGATTATTAGCTTCTATCACTTGATCAGGTATTGCTACACAGATTTTAGTAATATTTTTTTGAATGATTCAAGAGTTCCATATCGACAACGCCTGAATAACAAACAATGAAAAAATTTGACGCTTTTTACTCCCCACTACATCACTTTGAAGCATTAATTTTATATAGATCATAAGGTGCTATCACTGTATCAAATAACGATGAGAACGGCATATCAACCGTATAGATTATAGTCGCAACCCCCTTTAGCCAATCTGGATCCGAACTCTCACTGCTAAATAACTTCTCAGTCTCACTTACATCCAACTTAACACCTGGATAGATTGTCAATTTACTATAAGAAGCTTCTGATCTTGCTCTTAAACTTGAGCAACCTAACATAAGAAAACTCAAGAAAACAATCAGAATCCATTTTCTACTATCTAATTTCATATATTTTCCTTACTGTTAAAAAAATGATGGTTTTTAAGCTTTAAAGATGCCACCTAAATATCAATTAAAAACTTAAGAGACTAGCAAAATGGGTATCGCATAAAGGCTACTTATATTGAAGAAGTATCCTTATGATTTTTAACTTATCCACATTGCCATCAATAAATTGTAATTAAAACTACGTTATAAATAGTCAATATGACAAGGCTATTACGTCTATCAAGTAATACTTTAATCCTTAAACAGTAAGCTGTTACTAAGTGAAGAAAAACAGATGGAAAGATTATTTTTACCCCTAGCCCTCTTAGTGATTTAAGAGTTCAAGGTAAAAAATATAGGGGGGGATTTATTAAATTCTGCTGAACGTAAGCTAATCAGCTTTCGTAAAGGCATTATAAAAACGATCAATAATGTACGATTTTTACGCCAAAACAATGCTTAAATTGTTTCTATATTGGATACAATTTATTTATTAAAACTAGTATTGTTATGTGAGATAAGTCAGTTATAGTGAGACCATGTTTAAATTTATGAGGTCTCATACATGAAAACGTTACATAAAGATAGAATTCTGGCTGCATTAATTATATTCGCGATAGTCCTATTCATTTCTGGTGAATATACAATATCAACTGCATTATTTGCCATTCTAGTTATTTTCCTCAATATCAAAATCAGTCGCAATCGTTTTAAAGCAGAAGAGCTTTCGTGTGATTAAATCGACTAACTAATTATCTGTTTTGTAAATTCAATAGGTTCTAAAAATAGTGAGGTGTTGATATGCTAGAAGTATGTTTGTTTTTTTTAGTTATTGTTGGAATTATTTTCCTTGAATTGGGAGCCGAAGTTAGTAAAGATCAATCACAAATCACAACCGCTGAAGACTTAAAGCTTCCAAATAATAAATTTCTAGCTCAGTTGCAACAAGAGGTAGAGAGTAATATTTTGCCTCGACCAAGTGATGCTACCTTAATGCGCCATTACCATACCTTACTTAAAGCCGAATTGGAGGCTCGCCTCTCTTCGATGCCAAGCTCTTAAGATAGTCAGTTTTATTAAATTTATTTGCATTGGGGCAATTTAACTGCTTAGTTATCAAGCAAATCATCAAGATTGCCCTACTCGATTAACTAAAATGATTTTGACTCTAATGACTGCCTCAATCTTGTTTTCCAAAAAAAATTAGCCTATTAAAACGACTGGGCAAGCATTTTTCCTTGATCTGCTGTTAATTTAAATATTTAGATGCATCTTTTCATCTTGGAGAACGCGACACCCATAATGATATATTCTAACCAACCAATATTGAGCGTTTGAACAATCTTGCTCTCAGCCATAGCCCGCCTATATTCAAAAACCAAAAAATTATCTTATTCAGCGACTACTTGAGGTGTTGCTATTTTTTCGTGAGTTAATGCAGCCTTTTGATGTGCTTTAGCCAATCCCTCATGAAATCTGGCTAATGCTTTATGACGTTTACACAATTTTTGTAAGCCTTCATTTTTATAGGCCTCAGCTAACGACTTATGATACAGACTGGTTTCTTGATGCTCTGATTCGCTAATACCATGGAGTACGGCCGCATTGTGATGATCTTCAGGCGTTTTTGCCAGAATAGCTTTTGGACTCTCCTGTTCAGAAACACTTTCACTCTTTGCTGATCTTCTTTTTATTATTGCCATAGGAGCCTACTTAAAAATAGTAAAAATAATAAGGAAATTGGATCATACACCTTTGACCATTGGGAGGCCAAAGAATTTAGAGGTGTAACTCATTATAAATTGTTCGATCTTAAAGGGTCTCGGGTATTAAAAGCCGAAAGCGTTGGGAGCGCATCTGGATTATTTAATGAACAACGTATTGATTTACACAAAACACCGTATATGAATTGGAGTTGGCATATCGAAAGCGGACTAGGCAACACCCATAATGAGCAGGAAAAATCGGGCGATGATTACGCCGCAAGAGTTTATGTGATTGTCAGTGGAGGTGCGGCATTTTGGCAAACCAAAGCACTCAATTACGTATGGTCTAGTACTTCACCGACCGGTAAAATATGGCCGAATGCCTATGCTGGTGCAAATGGGGAAATGACTATGATTGCACTTAGATCATCAGCTGACCAAAAAGGAAAGTGGTATTCAGAAAAACGTAATGTTCTTGCTGATTTAAAGCATCAGTTTGGCGAGGATATTCGATATATTGATGCTATTGCTATTATGTCAGATAGCGATGATTCTCATGGTCACGTTTCCGCGTATTACGGTGACATTTACTTTACTAAAAACTAATAATCCGCTTTACAGTATTACCCTCATCTTGAAACCAAGACTGATTTCCTCAAAATAACTAAAAACAATATGACCTGGAACCTTGTTACTGTTTAACGAGCTCTTTTATCAGTTATTATATTTGTGAGTAAAAACTCATCCTGTATTATTACTTTCACATAACAATGCTACTTTAGCGATAGCAAGTAATTATGGGCAGCAAGCATGTATAGAACCACAATAGCAAATCAAAACTATAATTTTAAAAATTTGCGTGACTTAATGGCTAAGGCAACGCCCGCTCGTTCAGGTGATTATCTATCTGGTGTTGCTGCAGCTCACAATATAGAACGAGTTGCAGCACAATGGGTGCTTGCCGAAGTACCCTTAAAACAATTTCTTAATGAAGTATTAGTGCCTTATGAAGATGACGAGGTCACTCGGCTGATTATTGATGATCATGATAGCATCGCCTTTGCCTCCATCAGTCACCTAACAGTGGGTGATTTTCGTAATTGGCTATTATCCGAACATGCTACAACACAAACACTGACTGCTATCGCAGCAGGTTTAACGCCTGAAATGGTAGCAGCTGTATCTAAAATTATGCGTATCCAAGATTTAATTCTAGTCGCTAAAAAGTGTCAAATCGTTACCCATTTTAGAAACACTATCGGCCTGAAAAATCGCCTTTCTACTCGCTTGCAACCTAACCATCCAACCGATAATCCCGCTGGCGTAGCGGCAAGTATTTTAGATGGCTTACTTTATGGTTGCGGTGATGCGGTTATCGGCATTAACCCTGCTTCTGACAATTTTATTGCAACCACACAGTTGCTACAGATGCTTCACGATATAATTGATCGGTATCAAATTCCCACTCAATCCTGTGTGTTAGCACATGTTACTACAACATTGAGAGCTATTGAACAAGGCTATCCAGTTGATTTGGTATTTCAATCTATTGCCGGCACACAAAAAGCTAACAACAGTTTTGGCATTAACCTAAACTTATTAAACGAAGCTCATCTTGCCGCTCTTGAACTCAATCGAGGAACTATTGGCACTAATTGCATGTATTTTGAGACCGGCCAAGGAAGTGCTCTATCAGCTAATGCTCATGAAGGCATGGACCAACAAACTTGCGAAACCCGGGCTTATGCCGTTGCGCGTAAATTCAATCCATTATTAGTTAATACTGTGGTTGGTTTTATTGGTCCAGAATATCTTTATGATGGAAAACAAATCATCAGAGCCGGACTAGAAGATCATTTCTGCGGCAAATTACTCGGCTTACCTATGGGGGTTGATGTTTGCTACACCAATCATGCAGAAGCCGACCAAGATGACATGGATATATTATTAACATCACTTGCCGTCGCTGGTGGCACATTTATCATGGGTGTACCTGGTGCCGATGATGTTATGCTTAATTATCAGTCAACCTCTTTTCATGATGCACTATATGTCAGACAAACTCTGGGCTTGAGACCTGCTCCAGAATTTGAAAAATGGCTACAACAGCACGAAATTTTCAGCACTAACAACCAATTAATCTATCAATCAGAAATGCCGGCTATCTTTAAACCTTCATTGCAAAAGCTATAGGGGAAATCTGATGAACAAAAACCCTGACCTATTAAAAGTAAAAGATATTTGGCAAAATCTAAGCCAATTTACTACTGCACGAATCGGTTTAGGTAGAGCAGGAACAAGTCTACCTACCCAACCCTACTTGGAATTTCAATTAGCGCATGCACAGGCTCGTGATGCCGTCAATATCCCTCTTGATTTCGACGGCATGGCAAAACGTATTAATACAATGGGCTATCAAACAGAGCTCTTAACAACTCAGGCAGAAAATCAGACCTTATACCTACAACGACCTGACTTGGGACGCTTATTACCGAAAACCATGATTGAGCAGTTACAACAACAACAAAAAATCAATGTAGACGTTGTTATTGTAATTGT
>Ga0209033_1002388_pt1 | contig 10375 bp, 14 predicted proteins | sample LauGreFa1BDMLBDN_2_FD_188218 | JGI IMG/M metagenome (GOLD analysis project Ga0209033, IMG submission 188218) | Freshwater lake microbial communities from Lake Michigan, USA - Fa13.BD.MLB.DN (SPAdes) (version 2) | ecosystem: Environmental > Aquatic > Freshwater > Lake | place: Lake Michigan, USA...
CCGTCCGTTGAGAATCTGGTTCTGAACGAGGTCAAGATTTGTTACAAATTTGGTAGCCATTAAACCGACCTTTGACTATGTGAGGTATGCGAACCCAGAGAATGCTGAAGTAAAATTCACAGTGACCTGTGTGTTGCTATTATATGTTACCTCACCAATAACCATGGTTCCTGCAGTATCAACGACTGTAACTGAAGGGCGCCCGCCTAATGGATGGGTAATTGACCAAGTCGCAGAAGGTGAACCCTGTGTATAAACATGGCGTTCATTCTGCTGAGTAACCGTTGTGACAGCCGTAAAGAACGGTGTATCAGGCCAACCTTCTCCAGTTTTCGGACCGTAAAAGTCTCCAGTTTCAACGTCAATGTAGTAGTCGCCAATTGAGCCGTAATCTGATGCAATAAAAGCAGGCACTATGCCACCACTTCAATCTCAATTGTCCATGGGGCGCCTACTCCATGAAGAAGGGTCGTTGAAGTGGCGCGCAGGGGGCTTCCGTTGATACTCACTGTCACCTGATTGGGTGCTTCCTCGTCAACAGTTACGGTGTTTCGTAGTTCTTCTACGACGACAATGTTTTCGCCACTCATCGCGTCACCTCTTTTTCAACCCTAAACAAACCCTTGACAACCTTGTAGACCAGACCATCGTCGGTATAAATCTCAAGGTCATAAACGCCGTTTCGTGTCAATGTAGCGGTTTGTTGTGCTGTCAAGTCAACTATGATTTCACCAACGCTTGGTTCAATCTCAATACAACCGTTTTCCGTTGTGGCGTTAAACATCGCCGTGGTTGAGTCAACGTCTCGGCGGATATGCATCCGCGCCTTGAATGTGGACAGCGGATAAATCGTGCCATCAGGATTCTGGATAGTAAACGTGCGCGTAAAAGTAGAACCCTGCTCACATGTTATGTTGTAAATACCAGCAATCATTGGTTCTCCGAGACGTAGATACTCTTGATTTTAGACCAAAAACACCCCTGTGCGATGGTAAGTCGCTAAGAGTAAATTGTAATAACTGTTAACTATCTTCTTCATCATCATCAGAACTTATTGGGTAACCCATAGCAAGCATGTCCATGCCAGCCTGCAACATCCCCGTAGCAAGCCAAGGCGTCATGCCATCCGAGGTTGCAATACTCAAATCGTTTTCAGAACCGCCGACCACTTCGGCAATAATGATGAAATTTGTAACAACCTTGTCGGGTAAAGAGCCCTTGACCATCTCCGTGAAATTTTGGAGAATCTCATCCTCACTCAGTGGTTCGTCCATTGTTGACCTCCAAGTGATGTATGCGTTGCTTCAACAACTCAACTTCTGCCAAAAGAGCATCATTTTTCTTTAGGCATTCGTCTTGTTCTAATTGTAGCCCCTCAATCACTTCCTTGAGGCGTATAACTTCACCACGCAGGTCGTCAACAATGCTGCCGTATCCATCAAAAATTGTCTTGACTTGTTCATTCTCAACGCCCTTCATGTCAACGCTCGCAGACACTCGTTGTCCACGCATGACAACAACTGCCGAAATTACGGCAGTAGCAACAGAGCCTATGACAACAATGAGATTGGTCATGTCAGGCATGAATTAAGCCCCACTTTTTAAACACAAATAGTTCATATATATATAAACACAAAAACATTGATACGCACGTCAACCCTGCGTCATAAGTTACACACGCGATAATCGCGCTACCCCAAGTTGACATTGCGGCTATGTAGATATGGCGATGCACCACATATTTGCCTACAAGCATGTGAAAAAGAACAACACCGACGGCAGCGAGTGCAATAAACCCAGGAACAATCATCTCGGCATTAGCAAAGGTCGTGAATCCGAATACTGCTAGTAAGAGCCGTGCAACTAGGGCGACATCAAGTTGGAGGTCAATCTTTTGGTCAGTAGACATATCAAGCCGCCAACGCCAATAGTTCGTCCCAGTTGTCTACGGTATCTAGTGTTTCTGAACCATCAGCGAATGAGATACGCACCCACCCAGTGTCTGACATAACTTGGAGCGACCGAACGGCTACCCACCCATTACGCCATGCATATGTGGCTTTTACTTGACGCCACTTTCCGTCAGAGAAGACATGCACTCGCCCCATGATTATCAGATTTGGAACCAAATGTCGCCAGTTACGGCTACGGCAGGCGAGGTATACGTTGGTTCAGTAGATTGAACGAAGATACGAGGCGTTGTTCGTCCTGCTTCTGACGGCAGTGCCGTTCCCGTGCCACTTGTGTTGTTGGCGTATTGATACAACTTTGCGGCGTGGATTTCAGTTTCTGTGTAGTAGCGGGTGTCGTGTGTGTGACTGTCGTTTTTCACTCGGAGACTGAACGATGGTGAGCCAGTGCCATCAAATGTTCCCGTAACGTCCGTAGAGCCAGCATTGGTCGTCGCAACGTCACCCGTAAATGTAAAAGTGCGAGCAGTACGCAATGCAGATGCTGTAGCAACCGTTGCGGAAAGGGTATTTGTTGCGCTACTACCATCAATTGAGACGGAACCTGATGCATCTCCAGATAGCGTAATTGTTCGGGCTGTTGTCCACTTTGATGCTTGGGCAGCATTGCTGACAGTGAGTGACAGGGATGCATTGTCGGAACCATCAATTGAAACGGTTCCAGAAGCGTCACCAGATACAGTAATTGTTCTTGCGGTCTGCCATGCTGATGCGGTCGTCGCGTTTCCAGAGAGCGTAGCGGTGATTGCTCCAGCCGAAAAGTTTCCGCTTGCGTCACGCAAGACGAGATGTGATGCAGTGTTTGCCGAGGCTGACGCAAGGGTTATCGTCGTGTCACCGCTTACACCATTGCCATTTGAGATAGTTATTCCAGAACCAGACACGCTAATACTGCGTGTAGTTGCTGTTCCAGATGCAGTTCTGACAACAAATCCAGTCGTAGCGAGCCCTGCAAGCGCTGTAAGGTCAGAATCAAGGGGCTGATACTGTGTGGCATGCTCATGGCTTTCATTAACCACTGTCGCTGTTAATTCAACGTTTGAATTTCCATCAATAGACACCGAACCAGTTACATCACCAACAAGCGTGATTGTCCGTGCAGTATTCCATTTATCCGCTGCTGCAACCGACCCAGAAATCTTGGTTGACGAAATCGCCGCCGTGTTGGAAATCATCGCGTTAGTGATATATCCAGCGGGAATTGCGTGCGCGTGGTTCGCTAATGCGAGAGCAGTACCTGAACCAACGCCGCTTGCCGACTGAAGGTCAATTGCGGTTGCCGTACTTACGCTGTGAACGTGATTCGCGCGAGCAAGAGACGACCCAGTACCAGCGGAGGCTGTTGTATTGGTTATTTGTGTAGGAGTGTCAAATGCATGAGAAATCTGTGTCCATGAATGACTTGCTCCCCCAATGTCAGTTCCTCTAAAGAAGAGCGTTCCATTTACTGTATCCCAATAAAATGCTTTTGTCGTTGCATCTGTTGTCGCCGTTGGGGTGCCAGCACCCGTCATAAATTTTGCAGAAAATTCTTCCAACTGTTCGTGCGAGTCAGTCATCTGAACGCGAGTGAACTCGTCGTTACTGCTTTCCCACGTCCAAAGTTCAAAACGGGTTGTCTGTGAGGCTGTCATGCAAATCTCCTACGGCGGCTTGTTAAGTATACAACTATGCAATAATTTCGTGGGTAAGAGAGACCCCTAATGGTCGCGCTGGTTCCATTAATTCAAGCATTTCATCAATAGATTGCCCTATGGATGAGGCATCTGGTGTTTCACCCAGTTTTGTCTGGATTTTTATCTTCCACGGAGAACCCGTGTATCGCTTAGTGATGGTGCACGTTTTCGTGCCAGTAAGAACACGTTTCGTTGCTTCACGGATAGCCGCCATGGAACCTGCGGCATAACCGTAATAACCAGTTTCAATCTGCCACTGGAAGAATTCATCCAATCCAGCAATTTCTGGGGCAAAACCTTGTAGTGCTCCCCACGCAACAGAGTCGTTGACGTCTACTGTTGTGTCAATTTCGTCAATACCTTGCCATGTTTCGGGGAGGTTCGCCCAAGGTGTAGCACCAGAAACAGGGTTAAGTAGTTTTGTTCCAGTGAATTGCGCAAGCCACGGCATGTATTCACGCGGAACCCTGAGAGGGTCGGTCAAGAGGCTTAGTGTCTCAACGTCAGTCACGTCCTTGCCTTCGGAAATATCGTTGTACTGAAACCCTCGTGCGAGGTCGTAGATAATTCCGTGCACTGCCATCCCGATTTCCATTAGGCGGAGTATTGGATAACTAGGGAACGGTGTTTCAAGGTCGCGGTCTTTGAATATTTGTGGAAGTGTTCCCCACACATCCATGAGATATAGGTTCCGCAGCAACGCCAACTGATTATACACAGTAGGTTTATTTAAATAAACTGTTGTAGTGTTGGGCGATGGACAAGAAATATCATATGTGAGAGATATGTGGTAATGCGCGTTCGCAGGGGAAACTGGAATAGAAACAGGGTCGGTTCGTACTAGGTACCATTCACCAGAAGTGATATCCACCGTGCTCCCCGTAGCGACAAAGATGTCAGAAGAAGTTGGGGTTGTGCTCATAACCCTAGTAAGGGTCAAGGTAGGAGTGATAGTTATGTTTTTTGTTGCTCTCACCCACACGTATGATTCTGCTTTATCGCGAACAAAATCCAATGATGTTTTGGCGGTCAAAGAACTAAGGGCATAATTAAAACGCACCTCAGAAGCAGTGTCTGTTGGTACTATGGCAAGCGAACCAGAACCTATGTTTTTATGTTCGTTAAGGTCAATAGTGAGCGTTCCAGCATTTATCGCAGTCCAATCTGCGGGTACGGTCAAAGACAGAAAGTCGGCATCGTCAGATGCGATGGAGTTTACTGTCAAACCCATGGTCAGATAGCCGTTACTTCCGCTGACCCTACTGGCACAACACCTGCACGCAAAATCGTCACGTTGCCAGTCTCCACAGATGCAACCTCTTCCATTTCTGCATAAGTTGTAGAGCCAGTAATAACAATGGCGAGCGAGGAGACATACCTGACGCCAGGAATTTGTGACGCTTTGGCAATCAGAATGTTTTTATTAATCGTTTCAGAGAAATCCCATCCAGAATAAGTGAGATATGAATCCAAAACAGCAGCAACTTCATCCGTTACGGTTGACGGAGTGAAACCATCTAAAACGGAAACGGAAACGTTGACTTGGACAGTGAAGTTAAGCATGTCAACAACTGCGATTGTCAAGCCCGCGACACACTTGTCGTCCAAGTCTGCGAGAAGGTCATTTTTGACAGTTGAAGTCAAAGCACCTCCGTCTGTGTTGCAAACTGAAACAGTTACATAACCAGGGGCGTCTGCTGTAGCAAAAAGCATATCTGAACTGTTTACTAAGTCGTATACTTTAAATACAGGAACGGTTGTGTAGTTTGCAGTGATGTAATTGGTCATCTGCGCTGAAGTTGCAATAGTTGAATTCAGTGATGCCAAATATTGGGCACCACGGTTGAAAAACTCTGTTTGAGTTTCGGCATCTGCGCCGACTTCAATATCGTCCGTAAGTTGAACGGCAATCACGTATGGCACTTGGGACACGAGAGTCAGTGACTGACCAGCAAGTAGGGCTGGGTATTTGCCTGCGTTGGTAGCGGTTATTGTTATGTCGCCTTCGTCAAATGTTGATGCGAGAACGAGGTCAGAATCTGTTTCAAATGGGTACGAGGTGGTAATCCCGTCTTCGTATACGTCATACGTAAATACTGTTCCTTTGGGGATTACGGTGCCAGTATTGATGCTGGTAGTAATGGTTGCTGTGCCCGTTGCGAACTGTGCTTCGTTGCGGTTGAAGCCCAGTAGTTTGAGCATTCCCTCCATTAGACCGTTTGGGAGCCTGTTTATTCCTGTGGCTAGGATTGCCCCAACAAATGCCATGCCCTGTAGGAGCGCATCTTCAATCGTTCCAATTCGTGGGTCAAACTCTGGCATTGCGGTTTGCGCATATATAACAGAATCGTCATATAGGATTTGGGGCGTAGTATCGTAGATAGTGAGGTCAACGTACTCTCGGAAGTCTGGCGATGTCATTCTGCCCTCTCAAAGTAAATCATAAGAGTTTCTTCACCTAAGTTGTCTTCACTTATGATGCTTTCAATATCTGTAAGTTCAACCTCGGGAACGTATTGGGATGCAAGTTCTGCAAGTGTCGCCTTATTGAGCCCGCTAAAAGTTGGGTCGGGGACGCCAAAGAAGATGGAAATTGGGAACTCCCCTGGTTCTATTTGCATAATTCTTGACAAAAGTTCGGCGTAGTACTCGTCTGTGCCTTCGGTTAAAAGTTGTGCTGAGCCGTTGCTAAAAGTCAACGGCAGGGAAAGCATATCCATTAACTTATTCTCCCACAGAATATGACGTTACCGTATACCTACTGCAGTTTGCCGAGGCAAACACCTTGGTCGTAACTGCCGTCAAGGAATGCAACAATAACTTTTGTATTTACCGCAGGCATCACAACAGTCGCCCCAGATGTCAGGGGGACAACAATCCTGCACGGACCAATCACATCGTTTTCGTTGATTGAAGGAACAAGCACCATGACGGATTTTGTTGCTGAACTTGCGCTCTTAACGATACCAAGATGGATACCTGCTGGCACCAAGTCTTTACTACTTGAATAAAAACTTGGTTCAGATAAATAGTTGTAAGACATTTATGTTCCACCACTTCCGCTGATAACAGTTATTTCTGAAACCTTTTCATCAACCTTTTTCTGGTCTTCTGGTGCAAGTTTTTCAACTGTTGAAAAACTAATAGAAATTGGTTCTGGTTCACCTTCGGCATACTCAACAGAACTAATGATGTAGCCACCATCGTATGCTCCCATATTTTTAACATACACAGTCATCCCCGCACGTATCTGTGTTGCATTGTCGCGCCACAACTGGGCACTTCCCTCCCCTTCCTTGGGGGAATCAAATGATGATTTCATTTCAGGCAAACCCATAACTAAAAAACGTTTTTCAGTTTCTGGTGTTGGGTAAATGATTGGGATGTATTTGAACATTTTTCCGAAAATAGGAACCTCATCAATTCCCCAATTGCCTAACAAAAACTTCGGACTACAGAAAAATAAATTACCGTCAGCAATAAAACAATAGTATTGGTTGTCGCCAGCAGCACGTTGGAGAACATCCCATACACTTTCCTTGTTATTTTTGGCTTTAACTTTTATCTGCTGTTGCTTTCCCTTCACTTCTTCCCCCACAAACCCCAAACCGTAATTTTGAGCGACTTTTTGTGCAAACTCAAAACCATTAGCGGACTTTAAAACTTCAGGATGTAAATCTTCTTTCATTTGCTGCTGCTGCCATGTGCGCAACTTACATCGCACATTCCAGTACTCGCCTTCACCTTGTCCAACTTCAACTGAAGCCATTTGAAACGGTGCGTTACGATAAAAATACTGTTGCCCAATTTGAAAATAGTTATTTTTAAACATATTCCCTTGGAAGTCAGCAAAATCAACACTTATTTCAGCACCAGCAGACAAGCCATAACTGACTCGGAAAGATGTTATTGCATCATAAATGGCGGTTTGGTCAGGGCTGGAAAATGGCTGCTCATACTCTTCGCCATTTATGCGCGCCTGTTCCATATCATGCAACATGACGGCGTAGCGGTTGATATCTTTTTTTGTGGCGAACGTACCTAAATGACGACCTGTTTTTTTATAGTATTTAATTGCCTCAGCGTTAGTCATGATGTATCCATCATCATGAACTGTAGGAATCAGGATGTGAAGTGTTAACTTCTTGCCTAAGAAGGTAGCGCTTTCTTCTATGGATATTGAGCGAATAGTTGAAATGCTCCCGTCCGCGTTTACGACGCGAGGACGATTAAGCATGTTGATAATCCCATATGAATTTATCGCTTGCGCATAGGGGTAACCAGGCGGAGGGGCTCCTACGGGACGAAATACAGTGGAATCAATCATGACGGTTACCTAAGGAGTGCGCGAATTGCTGCTTGGTCTAACTTCTTAGGTGCCCAAGCCAAATTTTGTTGAGCGCCAGTTGTCGTTGCAGTTGACGCCTTCGGCAATTGTTTTATCGTCGTAGTTGGTGGTGTGGATGGTTTCTTTGGGATTATTATCGGCGGTACAAATTTAGGAATCAGCGCAACGTCAATTTTTGGATTGACATCTTCAATAAGTGTGATACTGCAATCCGCTTGAGTGATACCTCCAGAGGCGTTGCGTTTTACGCTTGAAATAGAAAGTTCGGCGATGCGAAACTTCGTAACATACGACCTGTGCCGCGTGTTTGCAGGCTGGTAACGACGTCGTGCTGTCCTCTCAAACATCTTATCTAGATTGAATACTCGCACGGGTCGTGTTGTGTGTTCTGCCATTTTACGCAATATCGCAATGTCAGTATCTATTGAAGTTTTAATACCATCAAAAGGTACGGCTAGAATAAAATCAAACGATGCTTTTAGCAATTGATGTTTTTTATAGGCAAGAATTGCGGTAGCGCCAGGTCTATCAATTTCGGCTATCTCATTAGATAGACCACTGTACGAAATGTTGACAGGTGAGTACGGGAAATGAAATTCATAAATCGTATCGTCTGACTGGACAGGCAAAAGACGCATGAATGCTTGAGGTTCTTGGTTATCAAATGTGATTACGCGAGAAACATTGGAGCGTTGAATCTTGACGACGTTCGTACCAGAAGCAGCGCGTTTGGGTTTTGCGTAGACTCGCCCTGCGTGATTAAGGTTATCAATAGTTGCCATAATCTCCTACCTACGGACCTGTTGGCAGTTGCTTGCCAGCAAAAGCACCAATACCAACACCAATACGTTCAAACCAATTTCCCTGCACGCCAGCGACAGCGTTCGCAATCTTTTGTGCATCAGATGGGCTAAGAATGCCACTAACGGTAATCTTCGTTTCCCCAACCTGAATATTCTGCGTACTAGTAATAGGCTGAAGGGTGCCAGTACCTGTTGAGATACCACCAGCGGCTACAGGTGGCGCCATCATCACGCCAGCACCTCCGTAGGTTGGGTCACTGTATGACTGCAACTCAAATGCCTTGGTCGCCATTGCTGTAAGTTGCTCAATTCCCCCACTCATGCCGAGCAGGAAGTCTTCTTGAGATATGCCGCCCTTCTGTCCTGCTGTGGTCAAAGCCACACTCTTCAGCAACTCTTGCTGCATGGTAAATGCATCAATACCGCCCGTAGCAATCTGGTTTAGCATCATGTTTTCTGCGGTTTTTTGGTCAATTCCAGACATACCAGCAATCTGTGATGCGCCAAGAGTTACCGAACCAGATTCTCTAGCAATATTTACTAGATTCTGCCTCGCTTCCGTGCTTTCGCCAAGTAGACCCATTCCGCCCGCACCCATACGCTCAATGAGCGCCATGCCCTTGCCCTCAAAGGCACCACCCACTGCATTCCCTTCACGGAATCTGCTCTCGGTAAGAGCGAGAGCCTTCATCGCATCGCCACCAGTTTGTTCTAGGGCGTACGCATATTGGTCTTTAATGAGTTTGTCTTTTGCTTCGTCAGTGGTGTCGCCACTCATATAAGCGGCTTGCGAAGCATCAAGTTCCTTACCAAGTTCAGCAATTTTTGCTGGGCTATCCATCAAATCCAAAATCATAGAGTTTTGTACCTGATGCATTTCCCCAAGGACATCCTTAAAGAACGTGGCGAGGTCAATGCCGAGTTCTTCGCCTGCCCTACCGATAACTTCAAAAATGCTAATGAAGCGAGTTTGGAATTGGAAACCAAACTTTTCGGTCAGTTCGTTCATCTTGTCGCCATCAATATCAAGATATTTGCCCATTTGTTCGGCGTTTGACGAGAAAGTTTCTATGCGCTTATTGATTTTGTCTAATTCGGGTTGGAGTTTTGCAATTTCCTTGTCGTATACCTCTTTGTCCCCCGCAGCAGACGCCGCGATTTCGTCTAGCATCCCTGCTTTCAACGCTAATAGACCCTCAACATCACCGTTAGCGAAAGCCTCATCCACTGCACTCGTGTAAGACTCAACCATATTCTTTGCTGCATTTTTGGCTTTTTTCTTATTTTTGCCTGCTGAGAACCAGCCGCTGACACCGCCGATAATTCCCCCAACGACAGCGCCCATAGCAGTACCAACGACTGGCACTACTGACCCGACCGCTGCACCAATCGCTGCTCCGCCCGCTGCGCCAGTAAGCGCTCCGCCAGACTTTGATGCGATTGAGTCGTCTTTAAATTTGCTACCTGCAAACTCGCCAATTTTGTTAGCCCCATAAGCGCCAGCAGCCAATACGGCGGCACCGCCAGCAACTTTCAACTTGCTCGCACCTTTAATAGCGGTACCAATTTTGCTGAACT
>Ga0209033_1002407_pt1 | contig 10317 bp, 8 predicted proteins | sample LauGreFa1BDMLBDN_2_FD_188218 | JGI IMG/M metagenome (GOLD analysis project Ga0209033, IMG submission 188218) | Freshwater lake microbial communities from Lake Michigan, USA - Fa13.BD.MLB.DN (SPAdes) (version 2) | ecosystem: Environmental > Aquatic > Freshwater > Lake | place: Lake Michigan, USA...
ACCTCCACCACTTTTTCTTATCATTAATTGATATGAGCTTGTTTAAAGACAGAGGAGTTGCGATGGGGAAGCCCCACTGCAACTCCTCCATTTGAACCTTTAGATCTTGCACCCGCTTTAATGTCAACTTCGCGTATGCGGAGTTCCATTCTTGGCATTTATCACCCAGTCGGTGAGCTTATCGGCCAGTTCGGCAGGCTCACTGACCGTACCGAAGGTGCCCCGGTCCCTGAGCCTGTTGAAGGGGGCGCGCTACTTTGTCCGCAATGAGCGGCGGATTTGGAAACCGACTCTTAACGGTATCTCTTGTCTTACAAGCCTGAAGCGCAAGCGAAGGAATAATGTTTGAATAGTAAACAGGTATTTGAAGAACCTTCGCTTGCGCTTCAGGCTTGTAAAGATATGCAATAAAAAGTTGTGTTCGCCCCGCGCCTTGGCCACTTTTGCCCACATTCAATCTTTTCCCTGAGCTTGCCGAAGGGGCCCTTTCCAAACCGCATATTTATACCGTCGCTTACGCATCCGGCTCTGAAAGCAGCGTTTTCCTTCCGTGGTTATTCTTCTGCTTCTGCTTATTCTGCTTTCCGTGGCTTCTGCTTATTTCCGTGAAATTCCGTGTTAATCCGTGGCTCTGCTTCTGCTTCCATCCGTGGCAAATGCTTCTGCCTTTGCTTCTGTCTTTTCATCCCTCCGTGGCGATATAGCGCTTCAGCGGAATGATCTCTACTAATATTTCCTTGCATTTATTCGGCAGAGTTTTTTTGTCTGCCAGGCATGCGGTAATCCAAGGGAGGCTTTTGTTCTTTCTCCATTAATGGTTCATATTTCTTGCCTTCTAATTTCTTCGATAGTTCAGCTTTCGCTTTTGCTACAAGTTCTGGTGATTCAAAAAGGTCCATAGCTGTAGTTGCTAAAACTTTTGAAGCTAGCATCATTCCTTTTTTACCTATGGTTGTGCCGCCACATGCCACGGCTTGCCATGAATGCCCAGGGGTTCCAGGAACCCAAGTAGCAGCACTAAATCCTGTGGTTGGTACCACCCATGAAACATCGCCAACATCGGTTGAACCCATGGTTGTTTTTCCTGATAGATCGAGTACTTCCTTGAGAGAGTCGATGGGAGTGTTTTTGTCTGGGAATGTTTCACGAATGCGCAATGCGAAAGCCATTTCTTCCTTGGTGTATTCTAGGTTGTTGAGTGCAATCAGATTTTTTCTGGTTACCTGTGCAAGGGTATCGTTTGGAAGTATTTCCATCGTTCCACCTAAAGGAACGACTTCGAGCCTAGTTTCTGTTGCAAGAGCAGCCCCTTGGGCGCATTTTAGTAAACGAGGCCAAAGCGTTTTTACAACATCCGATTTAGGATGACGAACATAGAAAAAACCTTCTGCAAATTCTGGAACAACATTGGCTGCACCCCCTCCTGAGGTGATGGTGTGATGCAATCGAGTGCCTTCAGGTGTGTGTTCACGCAGAAGTTCTACTGCATGCATTGCGAGCAATAAACCATCAAGTGCGCTGCGACCTTTTTCAGGTGAACCTGCTGCATGTGCCGCTTGGCCGTGAAAACGAAACTTTACTGCAATTCTGGCAAGGCATGATGAATCACCAGCAGCATTTCGGCTGCCAGGGTGCCAATGCAGTGCCACATCAACATCTTTGAAAAGGCCTTCGCGAACCATGAATGCTTTTGCTGCGCCACCCTCTTCTGCGGGGCAACCATAATACCTAATGGTTCCTTTGATTTTTCCCGCTTTAATGGCGTCCCCGATTGCCATTGCTGCAGTTGCAGAAGCTACTCCAAATAAATGATGCCCGCAGGCCTGCCCGTAGCCATTGCCACCTTCTTTAGGTTTACGAAAGGGGACAGCCTCTTGGGCGATTTCAGGAAGTGCATCGTATTCACCAAGAATGGCGATAACTGGTTTGCCTGAACCCAGAGTTGCTGAGAAGGCTGTGGGAATACCTGCGATACCTTTTGCTATTATAAAGCCTTCTTTGTTTAAAGCATTGGCGATGAGGTTTGAAGATTGTTTTTCAAGGTAGCCAGGCTCTGCGAAATCCCAAATCATTTGTGCCATGGCCCAAGATGATTCTTCTCTTTGGCTGATGCTTTGCATTAAAGAAGTGCGCAGATCTTGGGCAATAGCATTCTGTGTTGCTAGCAATAAAACCATTAAAAAGCAAAGTAGTTTGTGTGAAGTAATCATAAATCTAGCTTTCGAAAGTAAGAAAAATTAATCTCATAATTCTAAATTTAAACTCTGGCATTAAGATTAGGTAGGATTAAATTATACCGATTAAACAATTCGCACAACTGCTAACCTTGCGCTTTTTTATTACGGTGCTTTAATGTTTTATTGGTTAGAATAGTATTTTCTAGCTGGGTCTAATGTGTGATTCGATATTGTTTTTTTAAAGTGTTCTAACTTTTGGGGCAATTTGGATGGATAAGAAGGAAATCCCGTCTGCCCATATTGATAATTTAAGCGATGGTATCGCTTTTAATGAAACCGTTGTTCAAATCGGTTCAGTTGATGCACAATCAGTATTAGGTTTAAAATCCATTACAGGTATTACTGATTGGGAAAATGCTGATCATGTAAGGGTAGATATTATACTAGATCGATATCGGGTTATAAAGCAGCTTGGTGAAGGATCATTTGGAAGAGTTTTTCTTGCTAGGGATGAAAAGCTTGATAGGTTGGTTGCGATTAAAGTTGCGAAAAAAGCATTCAAAGATACAGAACGATTAAAATCATTTTTTGAAGAGGCAAGAATTCTTGCTTCACTTGATCATCCTCATATTGTTCCCGTTTATGATGTGGGTAGTTCTGAGGTTGAAGGCGTTTTTTTTATATCAAAGTTTATTGATGGAGTAAGCCTAGCTCAAAAAATAAAACAGGGTGGCTGTTCCCTTGAAGATGCGATTTCCAAAGTTTTAATGGTTTCAGAAGCCTTGGGCCATGCGCATGAGAAAGGGCTTGTTCATCGAGATGTAAAGCCTGATAACATTTTGCTTGATCAGTTGGGTAACGCTCATGTTGCAGATTTTGGTTTGGCGTTAAAAGTTGATTTTTCAAATAAACAGACTGAATTTACCGGGACCCCTGCATACATGAGTCCGGAGCAGGCTGGTGGCATCGGTAATCTGGTTGACCAACGGTCTGATATTTTTAGCCTGGGTGTAGTTTTTTACGAATTGCTTTGTGGTGAAAGACCCTTTCAGGGTTCAAATATTGCAGAAATTATTGACTCTGTGATTAAAGCTGATTTTATTTTACCTTCAAAAATAAACCCAAATATTCCGCAGGCCATTGAGATAATATGCTTGAAGGCTCTTTGTAAAAACAAAGAAAATCGCTACGCTTCAGCGAATGAATTTTCCGCTGATCTTAGATCTTATCTTGATTCCTGTAACCAATCCTTGAACCACAGAAAATTAAATGTTAATTATAAGTTAGTAGCTACACTTTTATGCTCATGCGCAATTTTTTTATGTTTGACTGCTTGGTTGATTCATCGTGGATATGAAACTGATTTGAATGGCAAGGCAAAGGCATTGGTTGCTGGTGTCTTTCTTGCAGAGGGCAAATCACTTGAATTAGCCCTTGAGAAATCTGATGAGTTTTTTTCGCGCACTTCATTAGTTTATCACCAAGAACTCGCTGCTATGGATAAAACTGATCCAAGGCGAGTAAAGGCACTATTAGGATTAGGCAGTGGCAATCCTGATTTAGATCGTGAACTCTGTGACTTAATGCTTAAAGCAAATGTACCTGATTTTTTAGTTATCAGAAAAAGGCTTGAACCTTCAAAGCAAATGTTGATTGAAGGTTTGGCGCAGAAATTTAAAAAAGCGGATGCTGATGAATTGTTAAGGTTAGGGGGTGCTATTTCGTTTTGGGATCGGGATCACCCGGTGCTTGACTCGTATCTATCACAAATTTCAGACAAATTGCTCGTGCAAAACAAATTGTTTTTGGTTGAATGGGCTGAGGTGTTCTGGTCGGTTAAAGAAAAATTGTACCCTTTGTTGGTTTCTAGAATTAAGAATACAGAGATTGAGTCTTCCCAGCGGGATTTTGCCACCGGGCTTTGCTGCGAATTTTCTCGTGACGATTCGGCCCAGTTATTTGATTTGATGGAGGTATCTGATCCAAGAAATGCCCGGGTTATATTTGCGAAAATGCTGCCTTTAAAAGACGAAGTTTTGCAACTTGCGAAAAGTATCAGAGCATCAAAACTTGAAATGGGCGGTTTTTCTCGGAATCTTAAATTCCAAGACAGACGGGGAATTGCTGCTGCACTTCAAATTGGCTTGGGTGAGGAGGCCGGATTTTCTGCCTTTTCATTTTCATCAGATCCAACCTCTAAAAGCAAATGCCAATTGATGCTTGGGCAACTTAATGTTTCACCTGCAATGTTTGTTGAAAAAATAAATTCTACAGGTGATATTTCTTCTAAAAGTTCGATGGTGATCTCTCTGGGTGATATTGATCTAGATTCAATTGATCTGGAAACCAAAGATAAGTGGAAGATGGAGTTTCTTGAGTTGTATCAAAAGAGCCCTGATGCTGGATTGCATGGTGCATTGGATTGGTTGTTGAGAAAGCGATGGGGGTTAGGGAAGGAATGTGATTTGGTTTGTGAATCCTTTAAATCGAAAACAGTTCCAGGAAATAAATGGTTGGTTAATTCGATGGGGCAGAGTTTTGTTATTCTTGATGGCCCGATTAATTTTCAAATTGGTTCTCCTCTCGATGAACCATTAAGGTATGAAGCTGAGCGTATTCATGAAAGATCTATTGCAAGATCGATTGTTGTGGCGCAAAAGGAGGTTACATTAAACGATTTTTTGGCGTTGATGCCTCATCAGCGTTACACCGAAAAATATTCGAAAACCCCTGATAGCGCGATGATTTGCATTTCGTGGTTTGATTCTGCCCGCTACTGTAATCTTCTTACTGAGAAAGAATTTGGCGCTTCAGAGTGTGTTTACCTTCCCAATGAGCAGGGGTTATATGAAGAGGGCATGAGAATTGTGGATAACCCTCTTAAGAAAAAAGGTTACAGGATGCCTACCGAAGCGGAGTTTGAATTTTTTCATCGAGCTGGATCTTTGGCAATGTTCAACCATGGTTCTGATGTTCGTCTGACTGATCGTTATAGTTTTTATGTTGCGAATTCCAAAGACCAAGCTTGGCCAGTTGGGTCACTTAGGCCCAATCAATTTGGGTTGTTTGATACTGGCGGGAATGTTTTCGAATGGTGTTTGGAAAGTTATGATCCCTATCCTAATTTAAATATTTCGGATGAAGATGCCTTTATGAGTTCCCAAAATAAAAAGATTATGGCTAGCATTTCACGTGGTATGCGTGGTGGTTGTTTTTATAATCAAATAAGTAGTTTGCGAAGTGCGGATCGCAATGGGGCCAAGCCTGATGATCGAAGTAATAGCCGTGGTTTGAGGCTGGTCCGTTCGCTGCCTTAATCTTTTGAAAGTCAATTTTATTTTGATTTAGCTTTTATTTCTTTAAATTCTACTTGGAAAGCTCCCGGTTTCTTATCTCCAATCATAAACCCAATTGATTCGATATCATTAGGATCAATGGGTTCAGCTTTTGGTATCACTTTGCCAAACGAAGTTGCGATAAATTTTTCAAGTGGAAGAGATATTTCAACCCATTGGTTGTTTTTGGTCTGGAAGGATTGCCTGTAAGAAAATGCAGTGAGCCTTTTGTTGGTGTATAGGTTCATGGTGTATTCTCGACCATCGCCTTTTGCTTCGAAATATATGGAATCATTTTTCTTTAGTCCAAGTTGTGCTGGTATGCATCTTATGGAAGCAAAGCCGCCATTATTTTCTAACGAAAGGCTGCCAGAAAAAAACAGAGTCTTATCTTGGGTGATTTTGAATTTTCCTTCAGATACCCCGCCCATTACATTGTCGTTGACACTAACCCAGGTTTTACCTGATTCTGGGGTGTTAAAATTGAATATTAACCTGTCATTAACTTCTGTCATGATATTGAAGCCTCCTAATAAAAGAATCAGAATTATAGTTGATGCTTTCATGGTTGGTTTAATCCCTAAGTTTTGATGTTTTAATACTTAAACATAACAGAAATTTAAGTTTCTACCAATTCTCGTTGATGAATAATGGGATTTAATGGAGTTCGATTTATCGTTCGAGTAATGTTATCGTTTGGTTAGATTCTATCAAGGAGAAGGTATGAAGTCGAAAAATGGAAGTGCGAGTGAAGCGAATACATCTTCAAGGCGAACCCTTTTAAAGGCAACTGCGTTATCTGCTGCTGCACTTTCGTTTACAAATACCTCTGCCGCACAGCAAACCAAAACTGGTGAAGCCCAAAGGTTAGATGAACTTATTCAAGGTAATCAAACCATTGCCCGAGCTAAACAAATAGCGTTAGATATTCTTAAACCTTCCCAGAAACAGATAGAGCACGGCTTAAGGCTTCACGCTGAATCATTGGTGTTTGATGGTTATGCATTTTCGCCCAGAACATCAACTGATCCCGTGATTATTGCAAAAATGATGGAAGATGGCGCTTCAGAAGTTGAGCTTCAAGATGCGACTGAAGATATGGGGATGACCCGTGCTGTAACAAATCTGCGAGAGCGCGAAGAATTCATGATGGCGTTTCGTGCATCAGGAGTTACTTGTATTTATCAAAATGCAGGAGAAGAGTGCCAGCATCCTCAGCGCTTGATCAAAAGGCTTGCTCGTTTCACTTTTCTTACTGATATGCTAAAACCGTTTCTTACTAAAGCAACAAAGCCTAATGATATTGAGCTTGTTAAAAAATCAGATGGTCATTGCCTTTACCTAACAGGCAATGGGGTGCCTTTGCCTCAAGATTGGATTTCTGTCGAGGAAGAATTACGCGCCATTCGTGTTTTTTTTCAACTTGGCATCCGCATGATGCATGTGACATATCAGCGTCGTAACATGTTGGGCGATGGTTGTGCCGAAACTGCAAATGGTGGACTGAGTGATTTTGGTAGGCAGGCAATTGCTGAAATGAACAGGCAGGGGGTATTGGTCGATATCGCGCACTCTGGTTGGCAGACCAGTCTTGAAGCTGCGAAGGTAAGTGCTAAACCCGTGGTTGCAAGTCATACAACGGCGGCAGGTTTGCATCATCATATTCGCAGTAAGCCCGATGAAGTTCTGAAAGCGCTTGCAGATTCTGGCGGATATGCTGGTATTTGCTGTATTTCTCAGTTTCTTGGAGGCAAGTGCGATATAAATGCGTTTCTTGATCACATTGATTATGTTGTTAAAAAAATTGGAATCGATCATGTCGCAATTGGTACGGATGTTGCTTATTCCTCTAGGCCTAATGGTAATAATTCAATAAAGCTACCTCCCCGAAGAAAATCTCGAACTCGTTTTGCTGCTCTTTGGCCTAAAGAAACTTTAACTGCGACAGAATCTGCAAGAGAAAGTATCGCCTGGACAAATTGGCCCTTATTTACTGTCGGGCTTGTTCAGCGCGGCTATCGTGATGAAGATGTAAAAAAAATTATTGGTGGTAATGTTATGCGGGTTGCGAAAGCTGTTTTTCCTACCTATCCACCTTTGGCTTAAACATAATTTATAAGTATTAGAAAGTTGGTAATGGACCTTAAACTTAAAAATAAAGTTGCAGTGGTGACTGGCGGTGCAAGTGGCATTGGTTTAGCCACCGCTAGGCTTTTTGCTACTGAAGGCGCTAATCTATTCCTTTGGGATCGTGCTGATAGCGTTGTTTCTGTAGCTCAAGATTTAAGCAAAGAGTTTGGTGTCAAGGTTGCCGGGATCAAAGTTGATGTAACAGATTCGGCGTCTGTAGAGGATGCTTTGAAAAACACCTTGGTTGTATTTAGCCGGATTGATCATTTGGTTCACTGCGCAGCAACTGGTTCTGGAAAATTCGGTTTTCCTTTCACTAATCTGGAACCATCTGACTGGAACAAAGTTTTGAATGTTAACATCATGGGCATGGTAAACATTGCCCATGCAATTGCTCCGGTGATGATAAATCAAAAAGAGGGAACCCTAGTTTTTATTGCTTCAGTTGCAGGACAGATGGGTTCCCAAACAGATCCCCCTTACAGTGCATCGAAGGCCGCAAATATCAACTTTTCCCAATGCCTTGCAAAAGATCTTGCCCCACACCAAATCCGAGTGAACACTGTTTGCCCTGGGATGGTACAAACACCATTAAACCAAGCTGTTTGGAAGGCTTGGCATGATCAGGCTTCCCCGAGTGATAGGCTTGGTTATGAAGCATGGTCCCAAAAAAAAATAAATGCGATTGTTCCGCTGGGCAAATGGCAGACTGTTGATGCCATTGCCGATATGATTGTTTTTCTTTCTTCCTGCAGGGCAGGGCATGTTACCGGGCAAACGATCAATGTTGATGGCGGTTTTGTCATGCATTCTTGAAATGGTTGCCATTGTTCTTGTTTGTTTTTCTTCCCGCCTTTATAATTATATTTATTACTATGGGGAGTTTTTATGACACGAATGGGAAAAGAATTGAGTTTGGTGTTGGTAGGTGCAACGATGCTTACTGCCGGCTATTTTTATTTTCGTGAAGATGATAAGGCGTCAGATTCTTACACCAACGACACCAATCATTATCATTCCAGTGCTCATCCTTTGTTTATCCCTTTAATGATGCGAAGTTCTGGTAGGTATGCTGGTATGTCAAATGGGGCTTCAGGTGGCGTTGCATCCCGAACTTCCGGAAGTGTTACCCGGGGTGGTTTTGGTTCTACCGTTTCTGCTCATTCTTCAGGAAGCTGAAAATGCAGCGGTTGACTCACACCCCAAGAAACAATTGGCAAACTGCAGTAGAGAAATATGGGTTGCACTTTCATACGGTTGACGGTCAGCTTTATTGGGATGAATCAGTTTCTTATCACTTCTCAGCTTTTGAAATTGATACCATTGAATTTGCAACTAATTCACTTCATCAAATGTGCATGGATACCGTGCAGCAGATTATAGATGATCGGCTTTTTCGATTGTTTCTTATTCCCGATCACTTTGAAGATTATGTTATCAAGTCTTGGGAAGAAGATCAGTTCTCCCTTTATGGTAGGTTTGATTTGGCTTACGATGGATTTAATCCCCCTAAGCTTTTAGAATATAATGCAGATACTCCAACATCTCTTTTAGAGGCTGCAGTAATCCAGTGGTACTGGCTTAAAGATCTGGATGATCGAGGCGATCAGTTTAATAGCATTCATGAACGGTTGATCGAGGGCTGGAAGAAAATAGCACTTAAATCATCAAATGAAGTTCATTTTTGCGCAGCGGAGTCTGTTGTCGAGGATTATGTCACGGTGGAATACCTGCGGGATACCGCAATCCAGGCGGGAATCAAAACCAATTATCTTGATATTCAGCAGGTGGGTTGGGATAGGGCCAAAAATACTTTCGTTGATGTACCAGGGAACCCGATCCAAAATTGTTTCAAACTTTATCCCTGGGAATGGATGATGCGGGAAGAATTTGCCCGTAATATTCCTAAAGGGAAAACCCAGTGGATTGAACCTGCATGGAAGGTGCTCCTTAGCTCCAAATCGATCTTGCCTTTACTTTACGAGCGCTATCCAGATAGCCCTTTTATTCTTCCTGCAAGCTATGAGCCTCTTGATGTTGCTAATCAGGTTCGTAAGCCGATTTATGGTAGGGAAGGAGCAAATATTCAAGTTATCATCGATGGTAAGGTTGTTTCTGAAACTCCGGGGCCTTATGGCCAAGGGCCTTTTGTCTACCAGCAACTTGCACCCCTGAAGCAATTTGATGGGTTTTATCCTGTGATAGGCAGTTGGGTTATTGATGGCGAATCCGCAGGAATTGGGATAAGGGAAGAAGATTCTATTATCACAAAAAACACCAGTAGATTTGTACCCCACCAGTTAAGTAATTAATTGAATTTATAGGCGGTTATTCATGCAAGGTTCCAAGACTTTCATTTTTGAAGAACTTGATCAACCATCAAAAGATTATCTGTTGGCTATTGGTAAGAACAAGGGGAATGGCTTTTCTGGGGTATATACTTATAAGTTTAACTCTTGGTGGGCTTTTTTAGTAGCCGGAGTTGTTTTTTTGGGTTGTATTCCAGTTGTTAATTTTGCGGATACCTTTGCAGAGCCAAAAGCTCAAGCAATGTTGCAAACAGCTTTATTTCTTGTGGGCGGATGGCTCGTGATTCTTTCATTTCGTCGAGGTGGTTTTTTTTCAACTGCATCAGATCTATGTTCTTTTATTTATGTTGATGGGAAATATTATTG
>Ga0209033_1002408_pt1 | contig 10312 bp, 9 predicted proteins | sample LauGreFa1BDMLBDN_2_FD_188218 | JGI IMG/M metagenome (GOLD analysis project Ga0209033, IMG submission 188218) | Freshwater lake microbial communities from Lake Michigan, USA - Fa13.BD.MLB.DN (SPAdes) (version 2) | ecosystem: Environmental > Aquatic > Freshwater > Lake | place: Lake Michigan, USA...
TCTCTCATACCATTTTTGCAATGCCATTTGCACTGATTGGTTTTTTCATGGGTGTGATGCATGCTGAGCAAAAGAATCCATTGAATGGATGGCAAAAAACCAAGGATTATTTTTCCAACCACGGAGAGGTGTTTTTATATATTTTGATATGTATGGTGACTGCAAGAAGCGCTGCCATGGCATTCAATCGTTACCTCGACAGAGAATTTGATGCAAAAAATCCACGTACTGCCATCCGAGAAATTCCAAAGGGAATCATCAGCCCTTCAAGTGCACTTCGATTTATCATTGTCAACTCGATTGTTTTTATGTGCAGCGCATGGATGATCAATATGAGCTGCTTCCTACTATCACCCATTGCTCTGTTGGTTATACTTGGATACAGTTATACAAAACGGTTTACTCCACTCTGTCATTTGATATTAGGACTAGGGCTGTCACTGGCTCCTACAGGTGCTTTCATTGCTGTAACCGAAGATATATCTGCAGCCGTTATTTGTCTCTCACTTGCTGTCATCGGATGGGTAAGTGGCTTTGATATTATCTATGCCTTGCAAGACGATGCGTTTGATACACACCAGGGATTGTACTCTATTCCAAGTTTTTTTGGGAGAAAAAACGCATTGTTCATTTCAAGAGGCTTGCATGCAGCAACTTCCATTTTATTGTTTGTTGTTGGACTGCTGCAAGGGATGCACTTCGTATATTTTACAGGGTTGGCGATTTATGTTGGACTTTTGGTCTACCAGCAAAGCATTGTAAAAGCGAATGACCTGAGCAAGGTGAACATCGCTTTTATGACCGCGAACGGAGCTGCAAGCATAGCTTTTGCATATTTTACTATCATGGACTTAGTTTATTTCGGATAAATGGGAAGAATTCTTGCACTGGATTATGGGAAAAAAAGAACCGGTATTGCGGTAACGGACCCCTTGAAGATTATTGCAACCGGGCTTCAAACCATAGAAACAGAGAAGTTGTTTGATTTTCTGAAAGAGTATGCAGCCAAAGAGCCTCTTGAAAAAATCATTATTGGAGATCCGGTCAATCTAGACGGAAGCTCAACCGATATGACAGCAGCCGTTCATCATTGTATCAGAAGATTAAAAAATCTCTTTCCAGCAATTCCCATTGTAGCTATAGACGAAAGATATACTTCTAAAATGGCTACCAAAGCCATGTTGGAGATGGGAATGAAAAAAAAGGAACGTCAGGAGAAGGGGAATATTGATTTGATTGCAGCAACGATGATGTTGCAGGATTATTTGGCAAACAACATTTTATAACCTGGCTTAACCCTTCCCGTGCTGATATCCTCGAGCTTCTTTTTAAGCAACTTTCTCTTGATGAGTGAAATGCGGTCAATAAACAACTTCCCTTCAATATGATCGTACTCATGCTGAATCACGCGCGCATTGAGTCCGCGGAAAGTTTCTATTTTTTGAACAAAGTTTTCATCGCAATATGATACAGTGATGATGTTCTCTCTTGAAACTTCTTCTCGGAATCCAGGCAGACTCAAACAGCCTTCATCGCAAGACCATTCGTGACCACTTCTCTCAGAGATATGCGCATTGATAAAAACTTTTTTCAAGCCCTGTTCTCCTTCAAATTGCTCTCTTTCATCTTCATCACTGTTGCTATAAACCTGTTCTGTATCAATTACAAACAGCCTGACTGCCTTGTTGATTTGAGGCGCGGCGATTCCCATACCATGTGAATTGTACATGGTTTCCCACATGTCAGCAATCAAAATATCCAAGTTGGGATAATCTGTTGTTATATCAACACAAACCTGTCTCAGCACAGGATGCCCATATGCAACCACTGGAAGAATCATACTGCAAAGATACTGAAGAACTAGCCGTTGTAAAGAAGATCGTAGTATTCTGTTGCCATGCGATTGGAATCGAACCTGAACCGCACGTCTTTCATGCCATTTTGAACAATCTGACGCCAAGTATGGGGTGCATCGTAATAAAGGGGTAGGATTTCCTGCTGCAAGATTCTATACAGCTCATTCAGATCATAGTCATCTTGGTCATGGACATGCATGTTCTCGTAGTCTTTGGGAGGAACAACAAATCCATTGTTGCCGTGATTGACAAATTCTACAATCCAGCCATCATTGGTAGAAAAATTTACGGCACCATTCATTGCTGCCGTCATACCGCTGGTACCGGAGGCTTCTCTGGGTACGCGGGGATTGTTCAACCATACATCCGCTGCCTGCTTGAGTCGCTTACTCAATCCCAATTCGTATCCTGCACATACAGCCATGTTTTTATGGTTCTTGCTCAGATGTACAAGATGATTGAATTCTGTGATGGCAGGATAATCAACCGGATATGGTTTACCAGCCCAAACAATTTGAACCGGGTATTTCGTACTGGCCAGCAATGCTTCAAATCTTTCCCTATCACGTGTCAACAAATCTGCTCGTTTATAGCCTGCAAATCTTCTTGCCCAAACGATTGTAAATATGTCCGGATCGAGGAGTTTGCCTGTTTGATCAGCAACAAGATCAAATGCTCTCTTTTTGAGATATCTTTTTCGGTCATTAAACTTTTCATCATTCTGTTCGTCCATTGCAAAATAGAGTTGCTTGTCAGCCCAATATCTCCAGTTCTGTGAATTGGTGATATGGATAATGGGACAAACGCCGTCATGCTTACCCCACATCTTTCTGCTGACGTGTCCGTGCAACTCTGAAACAGCGTTGGACAATCTTGCAAATCTGAGTGCTGCGAGCGAATGATTGAATTGATCATCCTCCGTGCCTGTTATTTCTCTCACTTTAGAAAGTGGCATACCGCAGAAGTAAGACATTTTTTCACAGAGATAGATATCATGTTTTTCATTGCCTGCTTCCTCAGGCGTATGTGTAGTAAATACCAGCTGTCGCTTCAACGCATCCAGATCACCTCCATTTTTATTCAACAAATAAAACGCGGTGGAAATCGCATGTGCCTCATTCAAATGATATACATCCGGCTTGTATCCCAACTCATCAATCAGTTTTGCACCTCCCACTCCCAATAAAATAAACTGTGCAACTTTTGTTGCAACATTTGCATCATACAGACGATGTGTAATTGTTTGAGACACATAATCATTCTCAGGAAGATCTGTACTCAGCAGAAACAAAGGTGCTGATTTGAATGTTTCCGGATTTAAATAAAAAGCTTTGACCCAAACCGGTGCATCGTGTATCATGATCTGAAACTTGATGCCTGTATCTTCCAGAAAATTGTAAATTTTTTCATTCCACTGAACCTGCAATGTCTGATCTTGGTTTCTAGCCTGATCATAATAACCATACTTCCAAAGTATTCCGACTCCTATTAAATGCTGACGCAATTCATATGCACTTCTCAAATGTGAACCAGATAAGAATCCCAATCCTCCACTGTATATTTTGAGGGGTTGGTGAACCGCAAATTCCATGGAGAAATATGCTACTTTTTTTGAAAAGCGGGAGTCAACAGAATAGGGCAAAGAATAGTTCCTGAAGTTGGACATGATCCGTTTTTTATAAGGCCGCAATATAGTCCCAAAAAGGGAATGCAAGAAATTAATATGTATTTTTTACACATTCTGTTGAAAACTTATACGCTCCTGCATGATGTAAGCTTTAATGATAAAAAAACTACATTTGACCAATACTCGAATATGAGAAAATTTTTCTTCTTGTTTGCGATATTGACTACCATGATTTCCTGCAATGAGAGGGAGAAGGATATCAATATAGACGAAGAAATCGCAACGGGTGATTTCATCAAAGCCTTTAAGGCTGTGGAGTTACCTGTGCAATTCAAACAGGACTATTTTGAAAAAAAAGAATCCGACAGCAATTATATCAAGTCATCTGTTGTTTCAAAATTCATTCCTGACAGCGTATTTAAAAATGAATTGGGTAAAACAAAAGATGTAAAGTTTTACAGAAAAGGAAGATATGCAGCTGAAGAAACAGGTGAAATTTATTTATTTCTGACTGCCCAGAAAAAAGAAAAAAGGTACGCTTACATAATTTGTTTTGACAAGGAGGAAGTTTTTAAAACAGGGATGTTGCTAAGCGAAAAAAGCTACAATCCTTCTATAACTTACGACGGAAGCATTGATAAGAGATTGGCCATTACCAAAATGAAGAACAGCAGTATTGGAAATGGCAAAGCCTATTACAACAAAAGTGTTTTTGTATACAATACAGAAGGCGTTTTTACTTTGATACTTACCGAAAGCAACGAGCCAGTAATTGAAAAGGAAGTATACAATCCTATTGATACGCTTCCCATGACACAACCGTTGAGTGGCAATTATATACAGGACAAGAAAAATTTTATCGCCGTCAGAGATGGAGGTAAAAGCGGTAAATTATTGTTCTTCATTCACGTAGACAAATATGGCAAATCCTGCACCGGAAGCCTTAGAGGAGACATCACACAAGTAAAGCCGAAAGTATATCAATACAACAAAGCAGATGATCACTGTGTGCTTGAATTTACGTTCAGTAACAGTGGTTTGCTGGTGAAAGAACTGGAAGCATGTGGAAATCACCGATCAGTAAGATGCAGTTTTGATGGAAGATTTTCCAAACAAAGAAAGAAAAACAAAAAATAAATCAGAGGATTTGTCCCTGGATCAAATCATCCAAGGTTTCTCTTTTACGGATGAGCCTCATTGCACCTTTATTCAGAAGCACCTCTGCGGGACGTGCCCTTGAATTGAAGCGACTGCTCATCTCAAAGCCATAAGCACCAGCATTTTTAAATACCAGGATGTCACCTGGATTTACTTCATTCATTGTTCTGTCCCACGCAAACGTATCGGTCTCACAGATATTGCCAACAATATTGTATGTTTTCGGGGCACCTTTGGCGTTACTGATATTGTCAATTATATGATATGCATCATAGAACATGGGACGTATCAAGTGGTTGAACCCACTGTCAACACCCACAAAAGTTCTGGTAGGATTTTCTTTGATGATATTCGCTTTGGCAAGAAAATAACCAGCTTCACTAACAAGGAATTTCCCTGGTTCAAACCAAATCTGAAAGCTTCGATCATTCGATTGCTGAAATTGATGAAGTGTTTCAAAAAGTTTTTCGCCCAGCTCTTCGATATTTGCACCTTTCTCATCTGGCTTATAAGGAACTTTGAATCCACCACCCAGATCAATCACCGTCAATTCATCAAATTGTTTGCTCAATTCAAGCAATAAATGGAGTCCATTCAAAAAGACATCCACTTCCTTGATTTCGCTTCCTGTATGCAAGTGCAATCCTTTGATGGCAATACCGGTTTGTTCTCTAATGGCGAGAATTTCGCTGACCTGATCAATCGAGATGCCGAATTTAGAATCGATATGCCCTGTTGAAATTTTAATATTCCCCCCTGCCAGGATGTGTGGATTGATGCGCACAACTACAGGGTAGGTATTCCCATATGCAAGTCCAAATTGTTTGAGAATTTCCAGGTTGTCGATATTGATATTGGCTCCAATGGCAACTGCCTCTTTGTAGTCTTCAAATGCAACACTGTTTGGAGTGAATATGATTTTTGAAGGCTCAAACCCCGCTCTTAGGGCAAACGCTACTTCGTTCAAACTTACACAATCGATGCCTGCACCCAACTGTTGAAAAATACGCAAGATGTTGATATTGCTCAAGGCCTTGCACGCATAAAAAATCTTAACATCAGATTTTTGAAATGCATGTATCAGTTTTGCATACTGAAAATGAATACGCTCTTCATCGTAGACATACAAAGGTGTTGAAAATTCTTCAGCTGCCTTGAGTAGTATTTCATTTGATAGTGTAGGAGCCATGATTGGAATGAGATTTAGAACTAAGCTCCTTCGATATTCTCTCCTTGAGCATCTTCGCTATTCTGTCCCTCTTCGTTAGTGCCTTGTCCCTGCACTTCCCCTTCCATTTCAAAATGCTCGGCATTGACCAGGGTTGGCATGACAATTTGCTCAGCAAGGACTTCATTTATTTTTGGCAATTCATCAGACGTATTGATTCCAAAGTAATCCATGAAGTGACGGGAAGTAGCATAGATAAGAGGTTTGCCAACCATCTGCTCATTTCGACCTGAGATCACAATCAATTCTTTTTCCAATAATTTCTGAATCGAGTAATCGCAGTTTACACCGCGGATGGCTTCAATTTCGGATTTGGTAATCGGTTGCTTATAAGCTATGATTGCAAGCGTTTCCAATGCTGCAGTGGATAACCGCTTCAAAAATTTATCGCCATTCAATTGTGCGATGGTGGTGTGGAACTCTTTTTTGGTTAGAAACTGCCAACCGCCGCCGCTTTGTCTCAGTTCAAATGGATAGAATTCGGATTGGTATTTTTCATTGATGCCTTCAATGCTGGTCTCTACCTGATCCAATGTCACTTTATCATCCATGAAACCAAATGCATTGTTGATCAGTTCAACAATTTCAACAACAGCTAATGGTTTCTCACTGGCAAAAATCAGTGCCTCTACATGATTGATTAGATTGGCTATTTCCATTGATATTAAAATCTTTTTCCCCTTTTTGGGGTGGTAAATGTAAGGGAATATCGCGAGATCTTACCCTTGCAAAGCAGCAGCTCCACTCACAATTTCTGTAAGTTCAGTTGTGATCGCAGCCTGCCTTGCTCTGTTGTAAGAAATCTTCAATGTTTTGAGCAATTCGTTTGCATTTTCAGATGCTTTGTCCATCGCTGTCATCCTTGCACCATGCTCAGATGCATTTCCATCCAATACAGCTTTGTATAGTTGCGTATTCAAAATTTTTGGCATCAGCTCAGCGATCAGTACATCCTGAGATGGCTCAAAAATAAAATCAGCTTTCTGTACTGTATCACCTTCGTTTTTTTCCTGTTTGGGTATCGGCAGGAAAGGCTCGGCAACAAAACGCTGGGTGGCGGCATTTTTGAATTCACTGTACACAATTTCCACTGCATCAAACTCTTTGTCTGCAAATGCTTTCACTGCAGCCTGTGCACATTTCTGAACACTTTCAAATGACAGTTGAAAAAAGATGTCTTTGAATCTGGTATCGACATTGTATCCTCTTTTCTGAAAAAATTCAGCACCTTTTTTTCCGATAGACCATATCGTTAAATTTCCATTGGCCTGCACATTGCTGTAACGCTGCTGAATGGCCGCAACTGCTGCCTTTTGGATGTTGGCATTGTAAGCTCCGCACAATCCCCTGTCACTTGTGATCACAATCAACAACACTTTTTTGATGGGTCTTACATCTGCCAGTGAAATATTGGCACTGCTGTCAACATTGCTAACGATGTTGCTCAGCATTTCCTGTAATTTTTTTGCATACGGACGCATCTGAATAATGGCATCTTGCGCACGACGCAATTTTGCAGCACTTACCATCTTCATTGCCTTCGTTATCTGCTGGGTTGACTGTACAGACTTGATCCTGTTTCTGACTTCTTTTAATTGGCCTGCCATGTGGCTTAAAATTTGAGCGCGAAGTTAAGCAAATACGATGGAAATCAGTTCAGATCAAGGACAACATTTACCCACTCAGGATCAAATGTGGCTTGGTATTTTTTATAAAATTGGATGGCGGGTTCATTCCACTCCAGGACTTGCCAGGTGATCCTTCTAAATCTCTTGTCCCTGGCCTCTTCTATCAGTTTGTCCATCAGCATTTTACCGATGCCTTTGCCACGGTAATTGGAAGTCACAATAATGTCTTCCAGGTACATAACCTGACCCTTCCAGGTGCTGTAGCGGATGTAATACAAAGCGAATGCGACCACAGGGGATTCAGGCTTACTATCATCTTCCACCACAAAAGCCCACCAAACCGGCTGAGGACCAAAACCGGATGCTTCAAAATGAGCAGGATCTACCGTTACTTCCTGAGGTGCTTTTTCATATTCGGCAAGCTCCTGTATGAGTTGAAGCATGGCGGAGATATCTTTTCTCTCGGCTCTTCTTATGATCATCGAAATGCTTGTTCAAAATCGTTCAAAATATCCGCTCCGTTTTCAATCCCCACACTCAAACGGATCAGCCCGTCTGTGATTCCATATTGAAGTCTATTTTCCTTTGGAATGCTGGAGTGTGACATGGAAGCGGGATGAGAAAGCAAGGTATCACAAGTACCAAGCGAAACAGTTCTGGTACACATTTGAAGTTTATTCATGAATTTCACACCGGCATCAAAACCTCCTTTCAGTTCAAAACTCATCATGGCCCCAGGATGGTTCATTTGTTTTTGTGAAACATTGAAATCAGGATGGGTAGAGAGTCCATTGTAGTTTACTTTTTCAACAGCATTGTGTGCAGCAAGAAATGTTGCCACCTGCATGGCATTCTCACAATGTCTTTGCATGCGCAGCTCCAATGTTTTCATTCCATTGATCAGTAAAAATGCTTCAAATGCATTGCTGTTTCCCCCCAACAAACGATGTGTTTTGGTTGCACGTGTTTGCATGAATTCTATGTCGGTTCCAACCAAAACGCCACCAATGGCCGTTCCGTGTCCGTTTAAAAATTTGGTTGTGCTGTGGACTACAAAATCAATTCCATGCTTGAAAGGTTGTTGCAAATATGGTGTTGCAAATGTGTTGTCACAAGCAGTTATTTTACCGTATTTCTTTGCGAGTTCAGAGAGCGCCTTCAAATCAACACATTGAAGTGTAGGATTGGCAGGTGTTTCGAGATAGATCAACTTGATTGCGTTGTCTTCTTTCAAACATTTTTCTGCAAGGGCAAGATCTCTCAGATCAACAATGATGGATGACAACTCCAAAGGTTCCAAGAGGGACTTCATATAGTCCTGCGTTCCGCTATACAGAGAATAATGTGTAAGGATTTTATCACCTTTTTTCAAAGTTGCAAGCAACAATGAGCTGATGGCTGCCATACCGGACGCATGCAGAATGGCTTTTGCTTCCAACGGTTTACCTTCCGCGGTGAGTCCGTAGGTTTCCATTGCAGCAATTTTTTCTTCTGCTTCATTCATCGTTGGGTTGCCCCATCTTGAATAGATGTATCCCTTTTCCTGTCCAGAAAATCTTCTGCTTCCTTGCTCTGCTTCATCATATATATATGTGGAGGAAGCATATATGGGTGTGAGATGGGCATACATGGGATCTGGATGTTGACCGGCATGTATAGCCAATGAACTGAAACCTTTGTAAACTTTATTTTTACCCGACATGCTGATTAATTGATCAACCATTTTACCCAGGTTGCCCCCCAGGTGAATCCACCGCCAAAGGCAGCCAGAACAATATTATCTCCTTTTTTCAACTTTGACTGAAAATCCCACAAACACAATGGAATCGTTGCTGCGGTTGTATTCCCATAACGCTGAATATTCAACATTACTTTTTCGTCCGAGAGTCCCATGCGCCTTGCAGTTGCATCAATGATGCGCTTGTTGGCCTGATGAGGCACCAACCATGCAATGTCTTCAGATTTCAAGTGATTGCGTTCCATCAACTCATAGCTTACATCTGCCATGCCTGTAACTGCAAATTTGAAAACTGGCTGGCCATCCTGGTATATGAAATGTTCCTTTCTTGCAACTGTTTCTGCACTGGGTGGATTGAGTGAACCGCCACCCTTCATATGTAAATATTTTCCACCGCTTCCATCGCTTTTTAAAATGCTGTCAAGCACACCATAGCCATCTGTATTGGGCTCCAACAAAACAGCACCGGCACCATCACCAAAGAGAATACAGGTGGTGCGGTCGGTATAATCAACGATTGAGCTCATTTTGTCTGCTCCAACCACGACCACTTTTTTATAACGTCCGCTTTCAATCAATGATGCCCCCGTTGTCAGCGCATAGAGAAAGCCCGAGCAGGCTGCCAGGATGTCAAAGCCCCAGGCGTTTTTGATACCTAATTTATCACAGGCAACATTGGCTGTATTGGGGAATAACATATCAGGGGTGACTGTAGCAACAATAATGCATTCAATTTCATTGGGTTCAATGCCACGTTTCGCACAAAGATCTCTTACTGCGGGCGCCACCAGATCAGATGTAGCTTTGCCCTCACCCCTCAGAATATGCCTTTCCACAATTCCTGTCCGGGTTCTGATCCATTCGTCATTGGTATCCACCATTTTTTCAAGATCTTCATTGGTAAGCAGGTCCTCGGGAACATAACCACCTACAGAAGTGATCGCAGCAGTGATTTTTTGCATATGATTCAATTGGACTACAAATGTAACTATTTTGACGGGTGTTCTTATCTTCGTTATGTACAATAAAACCTCATGATTGCCAGTTTGACAGGAAACTACACAGTGAAGACTCCAT
>Ga0209033_1002411_pt1 | contig 10306 bp, 20 predicted proteins | sample LauGreFa1BDMLBDN_2_FD_188218 | JGI IMG/M metagenome (GOLD analysis project Ga0209033, IMG submission 188218) | Freshwater lake microbial communities from Lake Michigan, USA - Fa13.BD.MLB.DN (SPAdes) (version 2) | ecosystem: Environmental > Aquatic > Freshwater > Lake | place: Lake Michigan, USA...
TGGAAATAGTCGTTACTGGAGTAGACGCTACCTTTAATGGTACTTACACCATTACTGGCATACCTACTACTACTACCTTTACTTATGCCAAGACTGCTGCCAACGTAACTTCTACAGCGGTAAGTCCTCCTGGAACTGCAACAAGCAATGTGCTGCACTTTGTGGATTACAACACTGGAACAGATGACCCAGTGTTCGCCGTCTGTGATGACGGAACTACTGCCTATTGGTTAACCAATGACACTGCGTCCGGAAAGTTGGAAGTAAATAAGAAGGCTCTTAACGAGCCTGGTTCCACTGCAGCAACTGTTATGTTTACCTCACCTGGAATCACAGTAAACAACGGCGTAATGGAGTTCATTAAAGAGCGTATTGTTATGTGCGCCAATAACAAGGTATATGAGTTTGCTACTAATGTAGCAACCCTACCTGCAGCACTCTATTCCCATCCAGATAGCGGATTTGCTTTTACTAGCATTACTGCATCTGGAACTGCTATTTATGCAGCAGGATATAACCGCATCCAATCAACAATTACTAAATTCACTCTTGATACTGATGGCACTATGCCTACTTTGACTTATGGAACTGTAGCAGCAGAGATGCCAGCCGGTGAAATTATCTATCGTATCTTTGAATACCTTGGCTATATGCTCATCGGAACCAACTACGGTATCCGGGTAGCAGCCATCGCAGATGATGGTTCTATTACCTACGGACCTCTAGTAGTAGAGACATCACAACCTTGCTATGACTTCTCTGCACGTGACCGCTTTGTGTGGGCAGCAACGAGCGTAGAGGGTGAGGCTGGAGTTATCCGCCTTGACCTTGGCAGTTTTACTGCCCAGTTAGTTCCTGCTTATGCTTTCGATGTCTACTATCCTGGTTCTTCTACTACAAATAGAACAACTGCTTGTGCTTTTATAGGACAGACAGATAGGTTGGCTTACACAACTTCTTACAATGGCAGTAGTGGTTATGTCTATATGGAGAACGCTACTACGTTACTAGCAAGTGGATACCTACAGACTGGGTATGTCCGGTACAACACTCTTGAAGACAAGATATTTAAGTTCATCAATCCTCGGGTGGATACCACCAACGGTGCAGTATCTGTTATCTCTATCGATGCAGATGGCAATGAGTATGCAATCGGTGGTGCTGCACAGAACACACCTACCCAGGAGTACGGAATCCCATACCCTCTTGGACCACAAGAGTATGTAGGTTTCAAGTTTACTGTTACTCGTTCTTCAACAAACACTGCATTGGGTCCAGTATTCACTGGATACCAAATCAAGGCACTGCCTGCTGTACCACGTCAACGTTTGATTCAACTACCTATCGCCTGCTATGACCACGAAAGTGATTCACTTGGCAACGAGGTGGGTTATGACGGACGAGCCTTTGACAGGCTCACCCAACTGGAGCAAATAGAAAGCGCCGGAGATACTGTACGTATCGAAGACTTCAGAACCGGAGAGGTTGTCATTGCTCTCATTGAAGAAATGGATTTCCGTAACGTAGCACCAAGCGATAAGCGCTTTACGGGTTACGGCGGATTGCTACTCGTCACCGCACGTACCGTATAAGGAGAATAAATGTCCCCTGCTGATTGGGCTGGATTAGCCGTATCTATCATTACCATTGTTGGTGGATTTAGTATGGCGATTAAATGGTTGGTAAAGCATTACCTATCAGAACTTCGTCCCAACGGGGGCAGCAGTCTCAAAGATTCCGTCAATAGATTGGAACGACAAGTTGAAGAAATCTACCGAATCCTATTGGAGCGCAAATGATTCCTCTAGCACGTGTTGCTCAACCGGCTGCCATTGCAGTCCTGCGACAAGCGACAGCCTTGAGACCGAAGAGGAAGAAGGCATCGGATGGGCTGCTCCCATCTAAGGCACACATCCATCAGAATCCAAACTCAGACCACAACTCCGGATTTGCTTGCGACTTGACGCACGACCCAGAGAATGGCATTGACTGCCACGAAATCTTTGACAAGTTAAAGGAAGATGGACGGGTCAAGTATCTAATTTTTAGCGGAAAGATTTGGTCGCCAGATAAGGGAGAGCGTAAGTACGAAGGGTCCAATGGACACTACAAGCACTTACATATCTCCATCAAAGATACCTTCGGTAGTGATACCAGCCCTTGGTTTTCCTGGATGGGTAAACCTAAAAAAGTGGCTGCTATCAAAGCCAAGGTCAAGAAAGCACCAAAGAAAGAGATAAGCAATGACTAAAGAGAAAGCAATCCAGATACTCCATTCGTACCTACGAGCAGCAGTAGCGGCAGCAATGGCGCTATACCTAGCCGGAGAAACCGACCCTAAGAAGTTGGGCTACGCAGCACTCGCCGCAGTAGCGGCTCCTGCTATGAAGGCACTAGACAAGAGCGCAAAAGAGTTCGGTCTAGGTTCTTCAGTTAAGACACGTAAGAAGGTTGCTAAGAAGAAGTAGGTTCCTGCGAGGCAACTGAGGGCGTCCCTGTAATGGGGGCGCCCTCTTTTTTTATTTCCACGACTTCGTATCCTTCTTGTCCTAGATAATTGATAATAAAGTTCGCCATTACCATTGGTGGGTCAGGTAGTTCTTCACCGTATACTCGCCACAAAATGTTCGCAAGTGTGCTTAAACCCACGGATACCCTCCCCTGTAGGTGAGCCACCTCCAGTGGCTCCCCGCTACCCTTTACTCGCTACGCTCGTATTATACACAGAACCGGATACGACACGCCGTAGCGTGTCATACAGTTGCCTCTGTCAGTCTCTGGATGTACCCTTACTCCTGGAGGAACAATGAACATTATCGAGGAGTTAATCACCGCTCTCCGGAACAAGGACGCGGGCAAAGCCCGCTCTCTACAGCCAGAGATAGGACCATCGGAACTGGGTTCGTGCGCCCGGAAAGTGTACTACCGGCTCAATTCACAGCCGGTCACTAACCACGACGACCTGAAACTTAGCGCCATTATGGGTACTGCCATCCACACAGAGATAGAACAGGCTCTGACGCTGGCTGACCCAGAGGGCGAGAAGTTTATGCTGGAGACAGAGGTTGCCTACAATGGGATGAAAGCCCACGTAGACTGCTACATCCCGAGCATCAAGACTATTGTGGACTGGAAGACGGTCAAGGCCAGAACCCTGTCCTACTTCCCTAGCCAGCAGCAACGCTGGCAGGTCCAGACCTACGGGTACCTAATGACACACGGCCGGAAGATGCCGGTAGAACACGTCGCATTGGTGGCTATCAGCCGCGATGGGGACGAACGAGATGTGATTATGCACAAGGAGCCATACGATGAGGCCATCGCCTTAGAGGCGCTCCAGTGGCTTGCAGACATCAAGTTAATGACAGAACCACCGGCTCCAGAGAAAGACGCCGTATCGTACTGCAGTAACTTCTGCAAGTATTACGATGCCACCGGCGAGGTTGGATGCGTTGGTCTAAAAAAAGAGAACGCACCTACGGTCTTGATTAAGGAGTTGACCGTAGCCCAACAGTCAGAAAAATATCTACAAGTCGACAATGAAATTAAAATCTTGACAAAGGAAAAGGAATCGTTAAAGTCCCACCTTGAGGGGTACACCGGCGTCACAGAGAAAGGTATTCAGATAACCTGGACACCAGTTGCTGGTAGGCGTACAGTGGATTCCGATGAGGTGGAAAAACTACTAGGGTTTATTCCATACAAAGTAGGAAAAGAATCAATGCGGTTAGAAGTTAAATCAATCAACGAAAGCGGAGGAAATACAGATGGCAGCGAATGAATCAACCAAGATTCAGATTAACTTTAAGTGGGAGAAGGATGGCGATATGATTAACATATACGCCACCGACGATGCAGATGCAGCAGCACAACTGCAGGGCTTGCAGAACATCATCCCGATTGTCGCACAGACATCACAGATGCTACGTGGAGTAGCGCAAGTCAATCGTCCAAGCGTTCCAGTGCCAACCGAAGCAACAGCGACTGTTACTCCTATCAAGCCAGTAACACCTACTGCTACTGGAGTTGCACCTGCTTGTGCTCACGGAAATATGAACTGGCGTGAGTGGGATGACCGAGATAATCCAGGCACACGTAAGGGTGGATTCCTCTGCGCTGCACCAAAAGACTATACAGGGAGAAAGTGTAAGGCTGTCGGTGTTAAGAACGTATAAAGGTGCGAGAGCCATCACAGTTCGAGGACCCCGCGTGTAGGGGTCTCGACACAGAGATTTTTTATCCTGACCTATATGAGGCTTTTCAGTACTCAGACTATGCGTTGAAAACTATACGCAACATCTGTGGTGGCTGCGCTCATAGGTCTGAATGTCTGGAGTGGGCAGTACACCACGAAGGATTTGGTATCTGGGCAGGTACTACTGAGCGGCAACGTAGAGAACTACGTAAGCACGCAGGCATTTCACTAAGACTTCCGGAGTATAACCTTGATTGATTTACAAAGAGCGTGGCAAGGCACTCAGGCTAAGGCCGTTCCCTTACCTGATGTCTGGAAAGCGCTCGCCGGTAATCAGATGAAGTTCCGTAGAGGACAAGTCTGTATGGTTGCAGCGCAACCAAATGCTGGTAAGTCAATGTTTGCTCTGGTCTACGCAGCAAAGGCCAATGTACCTACGTTGTTCTTCTCTGCTGATACTGACGCTACGACTGTGGCTCTGCGCTCTGCAGCGCACAAGACACAGCACACACAGATAATGGTGGAGCAGAACCTGGAGTTAACACCAGAGTTCTATCGCTACCAGTTATTGCAAATGAATCATATCCGTTGGGTCTTTGACCCATCACCTACGCTGGATGATATTGAGTTAGAGGTAAAGGCTTACGTCGAACTCTACGGGTATCCTCCGGAACTTATTGTTGTGGATAACCTATCGAATGTCGTTGCTGAGCAAGAGAATGAATGGTCTGGTCTACGTGCGATTATGACTGAGTTTCACCACCTTGCTCGTACCACTGAGGCGTGCGTACTTGTGCTCCACCATACGTCGGAGCAAAGCGAGTTCGGGAAGGCGGATGCACCTCCACCCCGTCGGGCTATCCACGGCAAGATAAGTCAGTTACCTTCGATGATACTGACACTGGGATTTAACCCGAGTGATTCTATCCTCAAGGTTGCTGCAGTAAAGAACAGGTTTGGACCACACGCTGCCGATGGCACGATGTATTCAGAACTGTATGTTAATTATTCAACCTGCCAAATAGGAGACGCTGACGCACAAGGCAGGGCGTATAGAAACAGCGCCATAGCGGGAGTCGTATAATGAATTGGGAAATATTTTGGACAGGCATTGCTGTCCTAGCAGTCTATGAAGGAATCAAGTGGGCGGTCAATGCTTTTAGTTATTGGCAACTCAAGAAGGACTACGGTTCTATTGAGAATATCCTTGACCGAATCAACAACGAGGACTAATGACGAACAAGAACGGACGTAAGGGCAGTCTCTTTGAGACTGGCGTAATGAAATGGTTACGCGATAAAGGTGTTATCGCTGAGCGTCTGACTAAAGCCGGGGCTAAGGATGAGGGAGACCTGTACTGTATTGTCGCAGGTCAGACCTATATTCTAGAGTTGAAGAACCGGAAGAAAATAGATTTGCCTGCGTTCTGGGATGAAGCCATAACGGAGGCGAAGAACTATGCGAAGGCAAGAGGACTAGGGGAAGTCCCTCCTGCCTTCGTTGTAGTGAAGAGACGCAACCACGGGATAGATAAGTCGTGGGTCATTCAAGATTTAGAATCGTGGCTAAAGGAGAAGCAATGTTAGAACGAAAAGGAAATTGGCAAAGCGAAAAGACATATAGTAATTCACCACCTATGTATTCCTATCCTTGCGATTGTGGAATAACTATTGCAGGGCAGAGTGAGAAGGGACTCAATGGTTTATTGAAGAGACACATTGAGGATGCCATCTTTCATACGGAGAAGTAGTGGGCATCTGTAATAAGTGCGACCAAACTGTGGACTACTGCGATTGCATACCTCAGAAGTATCGTGAGCGGATAGCCCGAGAGATTGAAGATTTGCTATGCACCCGTGATGGATGGGCGCGTTGTCCGAGTGTGAATGAAGAACATTGTGACACTATAAGAGAAGTTACTAAAGCAATTCGAGGAGAATAATATGCCAGTACCACAAGGTGAGATAACAACAACAGAAACTATGAGCGGGTTAGTGCCAGAGCAGGAGGCGAAGACAGATGATAAGTCACTACCGAGTGATGGGCAAGGAGAGAGTGGTGTACAAGACAATACTGATGGCTAACTCACCAGAAGAGGCTAAGCAAAAGTTCTTGGGTATCCTCAAGCGAGGCGACCATAACTCCTATGATATGTACGTATCTGGGATAGAGATTGAAGTGGACCCAGTAGAAGAAGAGGCGTGATGAGTGAGGGATTTCGTAGGGCCAGAGGTAAGGGTAAGTCCGATGCCGGGTCGCTACAGATAATCCCTATCGTCAACCATTACGGCGGAGAGGTACGAGAGGGTAGGAACGTGAGCGTGCGTTGCTTCCTTCATCCGGACAAGAGACGAAGCGCTGTGATAGATACTATCAACCAGGTTTTTTACTGCCACACCTGCGCTCAGGGTGGCAATGCTATCAATATCGTGATGATTAAAGAGGGAGTCGATAAGCGTGATGCCTACAAAATCGCAACAGGAATTATTGAAAGGGCTGGCCTCACGTTACCACGCGGCGCTACAGGAAAATCCCGAGGCAATAGCGTATCTCGTAGGACGTGGACTATCTAAGGAAGCGGTTGAGTACGCACAGATAGGCGTCATTACTACCGAGTATGGACCGCACGAATCCTACGCTGGATGGATTTCTATTCCATACATCGTGCTATCAGGTGGGGTGGTAGGGTGGAAGTTTCGGAGATTGCACGAAGGCAATCCAAAGTACGGCTCGCCTGCAGGGCAGAAGTCGCACCTGTATAACGTGAGAGATTTAGATGTTGAGTCAGATGTTCTGGTCATCTGTGAGGGAGAGTTCGATACTCTCATCATCTCTCAGATGTTACAGATACCTGCGGTAGGTTGCCCTGGTGTAGCCAGTTGGAAAGAACACTTCCCTCGTTTAGTGCAAGGCAGAGAGCGTGTGTTGATTGTCGGAGACAATGACGACAAGACAGACGGCTCCAATCCTGGACAAGACTTCGCTCGGCGTGTCGCACAGGAGGTACCTAACGCACAAATAGTACAATTACCATCTGGTATGGACATAACGGACTGTTACCTAGCGGAGGGACCGGAGAAACTACGTGAACGATTGGCCCTCTAATGGAAAGAGAAACGATGGACAGCGTGATTTATACCTTGAATGGGTTAGGGTTTCGTGTAGTGGAGATAGATATGGAGCGTGGGAGACTGTGGATAGAGATACCACCCGTACGCCACTAGCAGACCACCCTGCTGTAATGGCTTACCGCAAAGGCGTAAGCACTGAGGACTTAGTATCCTTTATAGAATCTTTTGCCTCCCTCCGAGCCAGTCGTGTGCGTGGTGTGGGTGCGACACAGTACGCACACGCAACTGGTCAGAGGTTTGAGCAATACTCTTTGGATGACACCATCCGGGAGTTGGTTGAAGAGTTAGCAGATGCTAGCAATTACCTGGACTTTCTTGCTATCAGGGTACTGAGCCTATCTCCTACTATCAAGGAGTCGATTATAGATTGTGACTAGAATCCTTCCAGAGGGCGTCGACGAGTTGGTGAAAGAGAGAGCAGCGGTAGTACACAGAAGGTACGGCCGTTGGGTAGATAGAGAAGATTTAATTCAGGAAGGGATGCTCTGGTGTGTAACCAGAGTGGACTACATCAGTCAGGCATTTGATGAGCCAGATGCCGAGGCTCGTAAATATAATCTCAAGCGTGTGGGTTGGCAGATACTTCGTGCGTGCGAGCGTTATGCTCGCAAGGAAAAGGCACATCGCTCCGGCTATCTGACCGGAGATGAATACTTCTATGAGACCAGCACCATCGCACAGATGATGCCGCACATCCTCCGCAATATCTTTGACGGAATCTTATTAGAGCAGGCGCAACAGTTAGTGGATGATGGTATGCCACGTCGCTCCTCCGCTCCCTCTGAGGGACGTAATCTCCTGGCGATGTTGATAGATATTAAACGTGGCTATGAAATCCTTGAACATCAAGATAGAAAAGATGAGACCAACCACTGCGACTACATCAAGGCTCGTTACTATGACGAGTTGAAGTTACAGCAGATAGCAGAGATGTTTGGTTGCTCAGTATCTACTGCCGATAGGCGGTGCGAGAACGCCCTCAAGGCGTTACAGCGAGTCATCGGAGGAGATAACCCTTGGAGTTAGGCACACTACAAGAGGCTCAGTTATTCGAGTACCTCAAGACCTATCACTACAACGACCTGATGAAATCGGGTAACACCTACGACACCTTTGATTGTGTGTCACAGAAAGCAGGAGTGTATGCCGAACTTAAATGTCGTCGAACGCACTATCCGGATTTGCTCATTGAAAAAAGTAAATGGGATAACTTGGTACTCCACGCTCACAGTCAAGACCTCGATGCGTGGTACATCAACTCGACACCAGATGGTATTTACGCATTTCATTTACAATCAGAGTTCGAACCAGAGTGGAGCGAGCGACTTATGCCTGCCACTACCGAGTTTGGAAACCGCTCAAAAATAGGGAAAATTGTGGGCTTTTTGCCCACCTCGTTAGGCAAGGTGCTCTATGCCCCTCTATCCTTATAGATGTGAGTTCTGCGCTAACTACTTAGAGGTAGAGCGTAGCGTGGATGAAGATAGACCTAATCCTGCGTGTAACTTCTGCGGTGTACAGATGACCCGTGTGTGGTCGGCGCCCTCAATCCAGTTTAAGGGAACAGGTTTCTACAAGACAGACAATTAGAAAGCCCCGTCCGAAAGGGTAGACGGGGCTTAGATGTAGCGGAGCGGAAAGGGTAAGAATACGCTCGACGCTACACACTTAGTGTATCACAACCTAGTACCAGGGATTACCTCTCGCCTTCTCCCTCTTCCACTTTGCCAACGCTCGGCAGGGACTTGAATAACGATGTTTGATGTATCGCAATCCTTTAAGGATTTGGATAGCGGGGTCGGTGCTTGTCTCTTTGAGTAGTTGTGCGATACCAAAGGCACTACTACGAGGGTTGTTCGCCTTACTATCAAACCTGCTCTCAAAGGTCCATAAAGTTCGCAAACATTTCCACTCGCTTCCTTGCCATCCAAAGCCAGCCTGAGCGTACGCCTTAGCCATCTTCGCATTAGCCCTCTTCTCCTTCATTGTGTCGTGCTTTGCTTGTATTACAGGTATCTCTTTAGGAGGGACGAACTTCGCCCTCTCCCACTCTTGCGCGTGGGGAAGAATGATTAAGGCTAGTACTGGTACCAGTAAGGTAGCCAGCACTAGCCTACGCTTATGGTTCACCTGTTAATCTTCTCCTCTATCACCATTATTAACCACGCTATTGCTATCGCAACGAGCGCACAGATAACTACCTCTCTCATACTCTCCCCCTTCCTTGTGCTATCGCCTTCCGGATAATCTCTGTAATATCTAATCGCTCCGTTGGTGGGGTCTTGTCGTCGTTCTCATACCAACCACGAATAAATAGCCTGGAACCAGGCTCAGCGAGGAATCTTTTTATCGCGCTCTCTTCCACATTGGTAAAGACTTTAGACTTGTTTGGCGTTACTATCTCATACTGTGTGGAGAAAGTCATCGTCTTCCTTTCTCTGCTTAGCCATTCCCAATTCCAGATAGTGAACCATAGACATTAACTCGTTCACTACCTCCTGCCCATTGAGGGCAGGGGAGCCTAGGAGTTTCTCCGCGTTGCGCTTGTGTAACATACTGCGTTCATACAGATAGGTTGCTGTTGGGTCGCTCATATTCTTGCCCTCTCACTCTCTCGTTGGTACTTCTCTTTGCCTAGTTGTTTGGCGTACTCAATCTCCTCATCGGGCGCGGTAGAACCTAGCGCCCGATAGTATTCCTCCATCTCGTCCACTTCTCCCTGGATAAGTAGGCAGAGGTAGGAGCAGAGAGGCGCCGGGTTCTTCCCGTTGCGCCAATAGTCGGAAGGTATCTCTTTCCCGCATTGGTTACACGTTCTCACTCTTATCCTCTTTCTCTACCCATACAGATAGTTTCTCCTCCTCCGGGTTAAGGTCTAGTATCTCCCACCAATTCCATTTGTTCGGGTTAAGTGGGGTATCTATTTCTAGAGTTACCACATATTTACTCATTCTCTCCCTCTCCTTCCGGTAGGTCAATCT
>Ga0209033_1002418_pt1 | contig 10289 bp, 10 predicted proteins | sample LauGreFa1BDMLBDN_2_FD_188218 | JGI IMG/M metagenome (GOLD analysis project Ga0209033, IMG submission 188218) | Freshwater lake microbial communities from Lake Michigan, USA - Fa13.BD.MLB.DN (SPAdes) (version 2) | ecosystem: Environmental > Aquatic > Freshwater > Lake | place: Lake Michigan, USA...
CAAGCGTGGCGGCAATATGGACTTGAAGTTCACCGCTCACGGCAAGCGCCGCCATTGCAGCATAGATTTTGGAGGGTGGCGGCATGAGACGCCCATCGGACAGGCCGACGCGCACAGCGAGTTCCCACAGAAGCGCGATCACTATCGGGAGTCCGACCCCGGCAAGGACACGGGGATCAGGCCAGCGGGAAGCGCGCACTGTCGTGGGCACAGTTTGCGCAGCTTCCGTTCCTGTGTTGATATGAACGCTCATGAGGAACGATCCTCGTTTCGGTTACGGCTGGACCGCGAGATATTTCGGCTCGATCAGATTTGCGACTACTGCCTTGATATCGACTGCCGCATCGAGAACACCGGCATTCTGCAAGGCTAAGCCCGCTGCGGTGATGGTCTCGGTTTGCGGCGCGCCAATCGGGCCGTGCGTGAGTTCGGTGCGCTCCAATTGGCGTGCAATGACGGTTTCCGGGAGCTTCGTAACACCGACAAGCGCATCAGACAGTGCCTTCGGGTTTTGGACGGCAAATTTGCGGGCTTTCTCGTAGGCGCTGATCACACGTTTGACGATCTCGGGATTGTCGTTGGCGAAAGCTTCACGCACATTCAGGATGCCCCAGCTATTGGCGGCAGGCTTGCGATAGAACAGGCGGGCACCGCCTTCGACTTCCGCACTCGCCATCAACGGATCAAGACCCGCCCATGCATCGACATCGCCGCGCTCGAGCGCGAGACGGCCATCGGCGTGTTGGAGGAGCACGAGTTTCACGTCCTTCTCGGTGAGATTGGCTTCGGCCAAAGCGCGGACGAGAAAGATGTGTGGATCGGTGCCGCGCGTCACGGCGATGCGTTTGCCTTTGAGGTCGGCGACGGTTTTGATGTCGTCGGATTTGGTGACAAGCGCGGTCCATTCAGGGCGGGAGAACACATAGACCGATTTGATCGGGTTGCCGTTGACTTTTCCGATCAGGGCGGCGGCACCGGCGGTTGATCCGAAATCAAGGGAACCCGCGTTCAGAAATTCGAGCGCCTTGTTCGATCCGGCGGACTGCACCCAGCGAATGGTAATGCCGTCGGCTTTGAACTCCTCTTCGAGAAGTCCTTTATCTTTCAGGATCAGGCTGACGGGATTGTAGGTCGCCCAGTCGATCCGGATTTCTTTGACGGGATCAGCGGCGCGGGTTTCGAGTGCGGCGAGAGAAAGCGAGGCGGCAGCGATGAGTGCCAAAGCATGGCGGCGATTGAAGAATGACATAATAGTCCCCCAAGGGTTGGAAAGGTTGATCCAAGACAGCGGGAGGCGATGAGGCGGGAGTGACCCCGCACACGACGCTTTAGCTGCATTTGTTGATGCAAGATCCGAAAATCCAGCATCGTCGCGCCCAGCAAGCTGTTGCTCAAATCGGCGCTTGTATTTTTAATAATCCGTTTTGTTCTTTATGTCAAACAAAACGTCATGCGCTTTTGATTATTCTGTATATCACATAAATTTTCGTTGAATGAATGAAAAGAAAAGGCGGGATTGCTCCCGCCCTTTCCGAAGTCGCAGAGAACGATTAGCCGCCGATGCAGGTGGCAACGTTATCCGGCGTGCAGCTGTCGAGGCCCGTGTAGGTCGGGTCGGTGACTGTCTTGCCTGCCTTGAGGTCCATCATGAAGAACATGGACTTGTAGCCCATTTCGAATGGACGCTGACCAACCTGACCTGATGACAGGCCGGACTTCAGGAAGTCGATCTGAACAGGGAGGGTGTCGGCAACGACGAGGGCGAGTGCCTTCGACGCGATCTTGTCCTTCACCTTTTCAGCGATCTTCTTGTAGGCTTCAGGCGCAAACTGCGGGAAACCGCCGGTTGGCGTGAAGGCGTCAAGGTTCGGATACTTGCCGAGAATGTCAGCCATCTGCTGGTTGGCGACGAGGAAGTCGTCATTGGTATAGACAGGGCAGCCATCAGCTTCCTTCCAGCCATTCTGGCCGGTCAGCTTCTCGCCTGGAGCCTTGTCGCTCTTCTTGCCAGCGAGCGTGTCGCGGATACCCTGCATACGCTCATTGTGGTTTGCAGCAGCTGCGCCGCCGGACTGGATGCAGATCGATCCACCCTTTGGCTTGATTGCCTGAACCTGCTTGGCGATGTTGACACCGATGTCATAGTTATAGGTGCCGACATAGGCAGCGCGAAGGCCCTTGTCGAGAAGGTCCGAATCCCATGTGAGAACAGGAATGCCGGCGGCCTTCGCCTTTTCAATCGCCTTGCCCATTGCAGCTGCGTTGGATGGCGAAACGGCGATGCCGTCAACCTTCTTCGCGATCAGATCTTGGACGATCTGGACCTGCTCTTCACCGCCGCCGTGCTCGCCCGGGCCGATGTAGAGGCATTCGAACGCGCCATTGGCTTCCTTCTCGGCCTTTTTGCAACCTGCAAGAGCCTGATCGAAGAACGGGTTGTTCATGTTCTTCGGCACGAGTGCGAAGACATATTTTTTGGCTTGCGCATTACCGGCACCAATACCGGCAAGCAGAGCGCCCGCGACAATCGCGGATGTCAGGAGAATCTTTTTCATCGTGATATTCCTCCAAGAGTTGTTGCCTGTTTGATTAAAAAGCGCCGATCCCCAAGGCATCAAGATCAGTCGCGCCGTCGCCCACGGACCTGCTCGAGCAGAACCGCGAGAATGATAAAGGAACCGACGAAGGTTCCCTGCCAATTCGAATCCACACCCGCCATGATCAGACTGTTGCGAATAACTTCAATGAGAGCAGCACCGATGAACGCCCCATAGGCACCGCCCGATCCACCCATGAGATTGGCACCACCGATGACGGTGGAAGCGATAACGCGCAGCTCATAACCCGTCCCGTTCGCGTTGATCGCCGAGCCATTATAGCCGGTCAGCATGACGGCGGCGATGGCTGTCATGAACGCGCAGAGGAGATAGGCCTGAAGTTTGATGCGCTGCACCGGAACACCTGTCGCCTGCGCCGCCTGCTCGTTGCCGCCAATCGCGTAGAGATAACGTCCCCAAGCCGTCTGGTTCAGGATAATCGCGAAAATGATTGTCGAGACCACCAGCAACCAAACCGGATTGGCGATGGTGAGAATATCGCCCCCACCAATCCAGTTGAAAATATCGGCGTCGGGGCCGAATTCGTAGAGCATTTTGTTGCCGGACAGGACGATTGCCAACGAACGAGCGATTGAAAGAGTTCCAAGCGTGACAACGAAAGCCGACAGATTGAGGTAGGCGACAAGATAGCCGTTGACGAGACCGACGAGTAAACCTGCAGAAAGGCCGACAAGGCTCGAGAGCCACCACGAATATTCGGCCTGCAGCATCACGCCTGTCGCAACGCCGACAAACCCGATGATCGAACCCACCGACAGGTCAATCCCGCCCGTGATGATTACGGCGGTCATCCCGAGCGCGATAATGCCGACAAAGGCGAAGTTGCGGGTGATGTTGTAGAAATTGTCCCAGGAGGAAAAGGCCTCGGGTTGCAAAATGCTCATGACGACAACCATCACGCCGAGTGCGATGGTCACCCAGAACGATTGGGCGGACAGCAAACGCTGAAAAATGGTCTTTTCCTTGTTGCCAAGGACAGACTCGACCGCGACGCTCGCGGCTGGCTTGGTCTGGCGCGCATCAAGCGACATCGATGGCTCCCGTGATCAGGCCCGTTACTTCTTCAGGCGAGGATTTTGAAATGAGTTTGTCGGCAACTTTCGATCCGCGGCGCATCACGGCGACACGATCGGCAACCGCAAACACGTCCGGCATACGATGGCTGATCAATACGACCGCATGGCCGGCATCCCGCAGGCGGCGGATCAGATCCAACACTTCCGCGACCTGACGCACGCTGATCGCCGCCGTCGGCTCATCCATCAGCACGACTTTGGGTTCGGTGAGGCGTGTGCGGGCAATTGCGACTGCCTGACGCTGGCCGCCGGACATCTGCACGACAAGATCGCGCGGACGGGTTTCGGATTTCAGTTCGACGAACAATTCGCCGGCCTTTTTGATCATCCGGGCATGATCGAGAAACTGGAACGGCCCGATGCCGCGCTTGAGTTCTCGGCCAAGGAACACGTTTGCGGCGGCTGTGAGATTGTTGCAAAGTGCCAAATCTTGATAGACGACTTCTATACCCTTCTGGCGCGCATCTAGTGGCTTGCTGAACTGGACGTGCTCACCATCGACGAAGATTTCACCTCCGGTTGGCAAAAAGTTTCCGGCAATGATTTTGACTATTGTTGACTTGCCAGCGCCGTTATCACCCATGAGCCCGAGCACCTCGCCGGGCTCCAGTGAGAGATCGACGCCGTTCAGCGCACGAATTGCACCGAAATTCTTGGAAATGTTACGAAGTTCAAGCACTGGCAACGGCGAAGTTCCTCCCGAGGCGGACGATTTTGTCATTCGTTACGCACGTATATCAGGCAATAGATGCCAGTCTTTTGCAATTTGCAAGGTGAAAAAATAATCATATCGAGTTACCCTCATCTGATGCCAGTTGACGAAGAATTGGCATCAAACCCATGAGTTCACTGAAGCGAATAAAGACGACGTCAAAAATAATGCCTTTTTCTACGAATTTTCAGGTTTTTCATGTCAAAAGGTTCCGAATCCGCAAAGGTTCTTCACGAGGCGCCTGACCCTCTTTCCGAAGTGCTGGAAAAGGCGGCGACCGGCTCCGGTGATACAGGACTGAAGCGGCAGGCGATGGTGGCGATCCTGCGCGACCGGCTCGCAACGGCCCGGACGGATGCCGAACACAAATTGCTTGCCGGAAAAGATGGGCTGGCATGCGTCCGGATGCTTTCCGAGACAATGGACGGAATTATTCGGGCGCTTTTCAACGCAACAATCAAGCATTTGTATCGTGCCGACAACCCGACAACGTCGGAGCGGCTCGGTCTTGTGGCGGTTGGGGGCTATGGACGGGGAACGCTTGCGCCCGGCTCCGATATCGACCTGCTGTTCATCTTGCCGACGAAGGCAACGCCTTGGTCGGAAAGTATTGTCGAAGTGATTCTGTATGCATTGTGGGACCTAAAGCTCAAGGTGGGGCATTCCGTCCGAACGGTGGATGAATGTATCAAGGAAGGCAAAGTGGATATGACGATCCGCACGGCCTTGCTGGAAGCGCGTTATCTGACAGGGGACAAAAGGCTGTTTGTCGAATTTCGGGCACGGTTTGACAAGGAAATCGTGGCCGGTACGGCCGCAGAGTTCGTAGCGGCCAAACTTGCGGAACGAGAGACCCGCGTGTCCCGCGCAGGATCGTCGCGTTATCTGGTCGAGCCGAATGTGAAGGACGGCAAAGGTGGTTTACGTGATCTCAACACGTTGTTCTGGATCACGAAATATGTCTATCGCGTCAAGGACGTCGATGATCTCGTCAAGGTTGGTGTTTTCAGCCTTGAGGAACAGAAGCTCTTTCATCATTGCGAGGAATTTCTGTGGCGTGTGCGGTGCCAGTTGCATTTTGTGACGGGACGGGCCGAAGAACGGCTCTCCTTTGATGTGCAGCGGGTGATTGCCGAGCGCCTCGGCTATGCAAGCCATGGTGGCTTGTCGGGCGTCGAGCGGTTCATGAAGCGGTATTTTCTGATCGCGAAGGATGTCGGTGATCTAACAGCGATTGTGTGTGCGGCACTCGAAGCCCAACACACCAAGCCAACGCCGATGCTGGATCGTTTTGTTCAGCGCTTCCGCCGCAAGAGCCACGCCATCGCGCAATCGAAGGATTTCGTGATCGAGAATGAGCGTATCACGGTTGCGCGGAAGGATGTGTTTGCGTCCGATCCGGTCAATCTGGTCAGGTTGTTTCATTTTGCCGCCATTCTCAACCGTGCGATCCATCCGGACGCCACGCGGCTTGTGACCCAGTCTCTCCGGCTTGCCGACGCGAAGCTGAGATCGGATGCCGAGGCAAACCGGCTTTTTGTCGAGATATTGATCTCGAAAGGTGCGCCGGAGATTGTATTGCGCCGGATGAACGAGGCGGGACTGCTCGGGCGGTTCATTCCCGAATTCGGGCGTGTCGTCGCGATGATGCAGTTTAATATGTATCATCATTATACGGTCGACGAACATCTGATCCGGTCTATTGGTGCCCTAACCGAAATCGAGGCGGGGCGGCATGCGGATGAATTGCCTGTCGCGCATGAAATCATGCCGATGATCAGAAACCGGCGGATCCTCTATGTCGCGCTTTTTCTGCATGACGTTGCCAAGGGACGCCCCGAGGATCACTCGATTGCCGGGGCCAAAGTTGCGATGAAAGTTTGCCCGCGGCTTGGCCTGAACGAGGTGGAGACCGAGGCGGTAGCGTGGCTCATCGAACACCATCTCGATATGTCGACGGTTGCGCAGAGCCGCGACCTTTCCGACCCCAGTACGATCGAGGCCTTTGCTGCGACAGTGCAAACGCTGGAGCGTTTGCGGATGCTGCTCATTCTTACCGTTTGCGATATTCGTGCCGTCGGGCCCGGGGTCTGGAACGGATGGAAAGGGCAGTTACTCAGGACTCTCTTCTGGGAAACGGAGATTGTGCTCGCGGGCGGGCATTCTGCGATCAACCGCGAGCAAAGGGTGCAACGGTCGCAGAACGAATTACGCCGTGCCCTGCCGAATTGGTCTGATCCGGAACTCGATGCCTATGTGGCGCGGCATTATCCGGCCTATTGGCTGAAAGTGGATCTGCCACGCCGCGTAAAGCACGCGCAATTCTTGCTGGCGGCGGAACGCGATATGCGGACCATGTCAACGGAAGTGGCGACGGACAGTTTTCGCGGGGTTACCGAGTTGACTGTCGCGGCACCCGACCATCCGCGCCTGCTTGCCATCATTACGGGCGCTTGCGCTGCGGCCGGGGCGAATATCGTTGACGCGCAGATTTTCACGACGGCTGACGGTTTGGCGCTTGATACGATCTTCGTGTCGCGGGCGTTTGATCGTGACGAGGATGAACTGCGACGGGCCAACAAGATCGCGACGGGGATCGAGCGGGCATTGAAAGGCGAGATCCGGATTGCGGAAGCGGTTGCAGCGCGCGCGCCTTCCCGAACAGCTTCCTCAAAGGCGTTCCACGTCATCCCCGATGTTGTGATCGACAATACTGCCTCGAACCGTTTTACCGTGATCGAGATTTCGGGACTGGACCGGACCGGTTTGCTGTATGAAGTGACGACGGCGCTCGGCAAGCTCAACCTCAATATCACATCGGCCCATATTGCGACCTTCGGTGAGAAAGTCGTCGATGTGTTTTATGTGACGGATCTGACCGGCGGGAAAGTCGTGAATGGCGGCAGGCAAGCAGCTATCAAACGGCATTTATTGGACCTGTTCGAGGGCTAACATCGAAAAATGACAGATATTTTGCGTAAATCATGCGTAAAAGGTGATCTCCTACCTTGATTTTTAACGCCTAAGACATGATATCCGGCCTATCCTTTTATCAACGAGAATTGATTGCCCCACCATGAGTAATGACGACACCCAGAATTCAGCAGCGCCCGAGACGCCTGCAACCGATAAAGGAGCAGGAACGGCACCTCCCGCTTCGGAGAAGACGGAAGCCGAGATTCACGCTCTGATTGAAGCGCTGAATGCAGAAAATGCGAACCTGAAAGACAAGGCGTTACGGACGCTTGCGGATATGGAAAATCTCCGCCGGCGGACAGAAAAAGAAATTGCCGATAGCAGGCTCTACGCGGTCACAAATTTTGCGCGGGATGTTCTCTCGGTCGCGGATAATGTGCGGCGCGGGCTGGAGAGTGTTCCAGCCGATGTTGCGGCGGCGGCTGACGGTCCGTTTAAAGCGCTCATCGAAGGTATTGAACTCACCGAGCGTGATCTTCTGAAGACGCTTGAGCGCCATGGCGTCAAAAAGCTTGAGCCGAAGGGCGAACGCTTTGATCCGAACCGGCATCAGGCGATGTTTGAGATTCCGGATGAGAGCCTGCCGCATGGGACTGTTACACAGGTTGTGCAGGCGGGATATGTGATCGGTGACAGGCCGTTGCGTCCGGCGCTTGTCGGCGTCTCGAAGGGTGGACCAAAGCCAACCGGCGCGGCAGGACTCGACGTTTCTGCGTGATAACGACTTAGGCGGCGGGGTATGTGACCCGCCGCAATGTCATATTGATCCGACCCCCCTCTCGGAGCAGGGTTGAAGATCCGGGATAAATCCGGTCAATCCCATGAAAAGCAAGGCGGGCAGGTCCGCCGAAGACCAGAACATCGCCGGATTTCAGTTTAATCGAGGTTGTTGGTCCGTCGCGCTCCAAAGTGCCGATCCGGAAAAGGGCGTCATCGCCAAGCGACAGAGAGACAACGGGCGCGTCGAAATCGGCCTCGTCGCGATCCTGATGCAGGCCCATTTTGGCCTTGCCACCATAATAATTGACAAGGCAGGCTTCGGGCGGATGGGGATAATCGGCCACATCACGCCAGAGATCGCGGATGGATTCGGGCAGTTGGGGCCATGGATTTCCGGTGTCGGGATGGAGCGCCTGATAGCGATAGCCAGATTTGTCCGAAACCCAGCCGAGAGGCCCGAGATTGGTCATGCGGACGGAAAAGGGCGTGCCCCAGCGCGGCATGGTCGGTTGGAACCATGGCGCGATTTCCAGTGCAGTCTCAAGCTCTGTGACAAGCGCCTCCTGCCCTTCCCGCGAGAGCCAGCCGGAATAGTAATGGACGCCGGGTTGAACGAGCATGATTTGGAAACCCTTCCGAGAAGCGATTATTGGCTTAGTTTTGATGCCAGTTCTCGATTGAGAACGCACCGGGGATACGCCGGAAAATGCCATCATTACTGACGAGGGTGGCGCCCAGAGATTTTGCGTGTGCGGCGATCATCATATCAAGCGCGCCGAGAGTGACACCGGCCGCTTCGCAGGACGTCCGCATTTCCGCATAGACGGGCGAGATGACCGACGTCCAAGGCATGATGGCAACGCGCTCCAGAAATGCTTCGACCCGCTCGGAAAGTCCTTTGGGAGAACCGCGCTTGGCAACGCCAAAACGCAATTCCGCTTCGGTGATGACGGAGATCATCAGAATATCATCACTTTGCAAGGAGAGGATGCGGGCTTTCAGGGACGGACTACTGTCCTTGATGACCATGCTGGCAATGTTGGTGTCGAGCAGATAGAGGCTCAAAAAACGCTCCCGCGCTCAGGTGGCAAGTCCTTGCGATCAGCCATGAACTCGTCAGGCACATCCGTTTGGGCAACGATTTCATAGAAGGACAGCCATGAGGATGCGGGCTTTTCGGACAGGACCACCTCGCCGGTCTGCGCGTTCCGGCGGATGAAGACCTCACCCGTTTCAAAGCGGAAAGCCTTGGGCAAACGAACGGCCTGGCTGCCGCCGGTTGTAAAAATTTTGGCGCGCTCGGTCATTGGACACACCTTTCCCGACCCTGCTTAGGGGTGCAACATTACGCTGAAAAATGTAGATACACAAGTATATATATTGTCCGTGCCGTTCGGCGTGGGATCATATTTTCTTGTAGTAGATCACCGTGTCGCAGTAGCCACCATCGGGCCACAGGGCGAAATCGGGGATGACGCCCGCGCGGCTATAGCCGGCGCGTTCGTAGAACCGCTCGCCATCGACGCCCGCCGTATCCAGCGTGAGAAGGGTGAGGCCACGGCGGCGCGCCTCGTCCTCGGCGGCTTTCAGAAGTGCTACGCCGAAGCCCTGATTGCGGTGGATGGAATGCACCAGCATTTTGATGATATCGCCGCGGTGCGGCTGGTTTGGCTTGCGGCTCGGGATAAGCTGCACGGTGCCGACTGCGCGACCGTTTACAAAAGCTGCGAAGAGAAATGCCTCGTCATTTGCGGCATTTTCCGCGCATTCAGCATAAAAGCCGATGGCTTCGGCCATGCTGAACGGGTTCATGAAGCCGACAGATGCGCCTTTGACGACACAATCATGCAGGATGAGCGCGAGTTCCGGAATGCGGGCGCGGGCTTCATCCGCATCAAGCAGGCGGATCTCCATCAGGCGGACAGAACCTGTTTGGTATCGACGGTGGAGTCTGTTTTGAGGCGGTAGACAAGCGGCACGCCGGTATCGAGTTCCATCGACGGGATCGTGGCAGGGGTCAAGCCGTCGAGCACCATAACAAGCGCGCGGAGCGAATTGCCATGCGCCGCGACGATGACGCGCTCGCCGCGCAGAACGCGGGGGAGAATTTCCTGACAGTAGTAGGGCAGAACGCGGGCGACCGTATCTTTGAGGCTTTCGCCGCCGGGAGGCGGGACGTCATAGGAC